>FTCV01002436.1_pt1 | contig 38040 bp, 36 predicted proteins | sample 1639691 | NCBI WGS metagenome assembly FTCV01 (sample SAMEA3914864, study PRJEB12502) | metagenome | biome: forest; material: soil | place: USA | collected 2012-03-12 | depth 0.3 m
ATTCGCCATAGTCGCGCTCATTGAGCGCTATGTCCCGATAGGTCTTCAAATCGCTTTGACCGAGCTCGGAAAGGATAAGATCGCAGGTTTTCTGCGCACGGCCGAGATCGGAAGTAAAGGCGACGTCAAACGATATGCCTCTCTCCTTCAGCCTTTTTCCCGCTTGTTTTGCCTCCGAAACACCGAGTTCGGTGAGATCCGGGTCTTTCCAGCCGGTGAAAAGGTTCTTCAGGTTCCATTCGCTCTGCCCGTGGCGGCACAAGACGAGAAGATGCGACATCAAGGATTCCTCGGATCGTGAAAGAATAGCGAAGATGTGGTCAGCTCGGCTTCAGTCCAAGCACATCCATCATCGAATAGCGTCCAGCGGCGCGATTGCGAGCCCATAAGGCCGCTTTGAGCGCACCCTGCGCAAAAATGCCGCGATCCTCAGCCGTGTGTCGCAGCTCAATGCGCTCGCCCGCACCAGCAAAGATCACTGTATGATCGCCTACGACTGTGCCGCCGCGCAAGGTTGCAAAGCCGATATCGCCGGATGGTCGCGGGCCAGTATGGCCATCCCTGACGCGCACGGAATGTTCGGCTAGAGAAATGGCGCGACCATCGGCAGCCGCCTGACCAAGAAGCAACGCTGTGCCGGAGGGAGCGTCGACCTTCATTCGGTGATGCATTTCGACGATTTCAATATCAAAGCTTTGGTCAAGTGAAGCAGCCGCCTGCTTGACGAGGGCTGAGAGAAGGTTGACGCCCAGGCTCATGTTGCCGGACTGCACAATGGTGGTTTTTTGGGCGGCGATATCGATCGAAGCATGATCTGAATCGGAAAGGCCAGTCGTTCCGATGACATGGATCAGTTTATGATGGGCTGCCAGCGACGCAAATTCCAGGGTTGCCGCCGGAGAAGTGAAATCCATCACAACATCCGCTGCGGCAAAGGCCTTATCGGCGTCTTCCGAAATCATTACGCCATTAGCGCCGCAACCGGCTAGCAAGCCGGCATCCTGATGCAGCGCCGGTGAACCAGCACGTTCGACCGCGCCAATGAGCTTGCAACCAAACGTTTCATGGATCCTTGTGATCAGCGACCGCCCCATCCGTCCGGCGGCGCCAACTACAACAAAGCGCATATCCGTCATCTGACCTTAGCCTCTGTTCAAGACGGTTGCGGGCCGTCGTAACCTTCAATGATAACCATGTCCGCCGCGGAAACAGGGCGGCGGAGCGAAAGCGCGTGCTGGTATTCGGGCGAATTAAAACAGTCGAGCGCTGTCTGGTAGCTGTCGAATTCGATGACCACGTTGCGGGCGCGGGACATTCCTTCCTTCAACTCGAAAGGCGCTCCGCGTACCAGGAACTTGCCGCCATATTTCTTGAAGGCGATTGCATTGGCGGCAACGTAGCTCTTGTAGCTCTCGGCGTCATAAACGTCGACGCGGGCGATCCAGTAACCTTTGGCCATGCGTTCCTCCATCTGCCAGTTCATGCTTGGGCGGCGTGCAGCCTTGGTTACACAAAAATGCTGCTCGAAAGAAGCATCGATCAGGCAGCTTCGATTTCGTGGACGATCGAAATGGCCATCATTCGTGGGTCGGCGGCAGCAGTTACTGGGCGCCCAATGACCAATTGATCAGCTCCGGCGCGGATGGCTTCAGCCGGAGTCATGACCCGTTTCTGATCGCCAATCTCCGTTCCAGTCGGCCTGATACCGGGAGTGACTAATTTTAACCCCTGTCCGACGGTTTCGCGTACCCCGACTATATCTATAGCCGAACATATCAACCCGTCGACGCCCGTCTCATATGCCTGCCTCGCGCGGCGTTTGACCAGATCGGCAACGCCAAGCCCATAACCGGCATTTGCAAGATCGGCATCATTCATTGACGTCAGTACACTGACACCGAGAATCTGGAGGCCGGAATTGCCGCGTCCCTTGACTGCCGCAGCCAGTGTCTGCGGATAGGCATGCACCGTGAGATAGGTTGCGCCCAAGCCGGCGACTTGGGCTGTCGCCTGCTCTACGGTGTGGGGAATGTCGTGCAATTTGAGGTCAAGAAAAACTTTTTTCCCAGATTTCACGAGGTGAGTGACGAACGGCAGACCGCCACCGTAGGTCAATTCCATACCGATCTTGTAGAAGCTTCCCGCGTCACCAATCCGTTCTACCATCGCGGCCGCTTCCGGCACTGAAGGCACGTCTAGCGCAATGATCATCCGATCTTTTGCGTCGAGCGTCATGGCATGGGCTCCGGCTGCGTTTCCATCAATCGCCAGCGGTAGAACACGATTCGTGGGTTGAACGAAAAAGCGAAATGGCAGCCACCACCGTCGATTTGGTCATAGCTTCTCGCAATGGGTAAATTGGCGCAATGGCACTGAAGCAGTGTGCCAACGCCGCCATGTCCGACAAAAATCGTCGGAACATCGGGCCGTTTAGCGCAAACTGCTTCCGCGGTTAGTACGATGCGGGTCTGTGCATCCCTTGCGGTTTCCCAACCACGAATGCTGATATCAGGTGAGGCGAAGAAAGCGCTGGCTGTTGCGAAAAACTCGTCTGGCGGCAGGAAACCTGTGGCCGAGCGATCATTTTCGTGCATCCCGTGCACAATTTCCGGTTCGATACCCAGCGCATTACCTAGGATAACCGCCGTCTGGACTGCCTTTACCTCTTCGCTCGATACGATGCGTTCGAAGCGGCGCAACCATGCTGCTTGCGCAAAAGCTTCCGCGCGAACACGACCTCTTTCCGAGAGCCTCCAGTCAGGCACCGGAATGGACGGATCAATCAGAACCTGCGGGTGGCTCAGATAAATATGCGTGACCGACCCGCTCACGCAAGCTGCCGGTAAACCCAGACACGGGCAGGGGGCAGATTCATCCAGATCATGCCGCTGGCTTCGGAGGTAAAGCCGCCAGTCTTGGGCGGCACTGGCGAGCCGCGCATATAAGTGAATTGTACGAAGGGAGCCGTGGGCTCCATCAAAGTGAAAGCAGATTGCAGCAGGTCGATCCGCTGCTGCTCAGTCTTCGTTAGGAGCGGAAGGCTCGAAACGATAGCGCTTACGGGCATATCGACATGCCCTTCAATCGTCGCCCTGATGTTATAGGCATCACCTTCGATCACGGTCACTTCTGGAAAGCGCTTCCGTAGCAACTTGACAAAATCGGGGTTGAACTCGACCAGAAACAGTTTCTTGGCCGGTACGCCACGGCGTAGTAGTGCTTCTGTTACTGGGCCTGTTCCCGGTCCGAGTTCTATGACCGGACCGGATTGAGAAGGGTCGACATAGTTCGCCATGGTGCGCGCCAGCATACGGCCCGATGGCGATACTGCGCCGGTAACGAGCGGGCGCTCGAACCATGACCGCAGAAAGCGCGCCTCATCTTCGATCTGCCGCTCGAGCTTGGGCGATTTCAGGCCAGACTTCGTCTTCTGGCCTTGCTGTGGCGATGGAAGCACGCGGCATACTCCGAGGATTCAATTGATGCTATGCGTCTGAGCAATCAGCGCAAGTCCGAAACATTAGCCGTTCAAACTCTTGCCGGCTATTGGGGCAAGATCAGGACGCTCCGCCGAAGAACTCTCGGACTTTGGAGAAAAAGCCGGACGCCTCAGGATTCGTATGTTGTGAGGATTCCTTGTCGAATTCGCTGAGGAGTTCACGCTGACGCCGTGTCAGGTTCTGCGGTGTTTCGACCAGCGCTTGAATGTAGAGGTCGCCGACATCCTTTGATCGTAGCACAGGCATGCCTTTGCTTTTCAATCGGAATTGCTTGCCTGACTGCGTGCCCTCGGGAACTTTGACTTTGGCTTCGCCGCCATCAACCGTCGGTACGGCGATTTCACCACCAAGCGCCGCCTGCACCATCGAAATGGGGACGCGGCAGAACAAGTCGGCGCCATCCCGCTGAAAGAACGGGTGCGGCTTCAGTGAGAGAAAAATATAAAGATCGCCGCTCGGGCCGCCACGGAGGCCAGCCTCACCCTCATTGGCAAGGCGAATTCGCGTGCCATCCTCGACGCCGGCTGGAATGTTGACCGCCAGTGTCCGTTCGCGCATCACACGCCCTGCGCCGGAGCATACGGAGCAGGGATTTTCAATGACTTCGCCGCGTCCCTGGCAGGTTGGGCAGGTTCGCTCAATGGCGAAGAAGCCTTGACTGGCCCTCACGCGGCCCATGCCGCCGCAAGTGCCGCATTTCTTGGGCTTAGAGCCTGCTTTTGCTCCGGAGCCATGGCAAGCTTCGCATACAATCGAGGTGGGAACCTTGATCGTCTGGCTCTTGCCTTTGAAAGCCTCCTCAAGGCTGATTTCAAGATTATAGCGCAAATCGGCGCCACGATTCTGCGCAGCGCGGCCACCCCGGCGGCCGCCCATCATCTCCCCGAAGAGGTCATCGAAGATATCGGCCATCGACGCGCCCATATCCGCGCCGAAACCACCATGGCCACCGGGGCCGCCACCTTCGAAAGCGGCATGCCCAAAGCGGTCGTAGGCAGCGCGTTTCTGGCCGTCGCTAAGCGCCTGATAAGCTTCGTTGAGTTCCTTGAACTTCGCCTCGGCTGCCTTGTCGCCGGGGTTCTTATCCGGATGGCATTGCATCGCCTGTTTGCGGAAGGCCGATTTCAGATCGGCGTCGCTGGCATCTTTCCCGACACCCAGGATTTCATAGAAGTCGCGTTTCGCCATCGTGACCAATGTCCCCGTCATCAAAACCTCCTCCCACAAAGGGGAGGAGGTTCAAGGTCACTTTAAGCGCTTTTCTTCTTGTCTTTGCCGTCGACTTCCTTGAAGTCGGCGTCGATGACGTCATCGTCGACGCCATGCTTCTTGGCGTCGGCTTCGGCTGCAGCGGCGCCTTCTGCTTCCTGTGCCTTGTACATTGCTTCGCCAAGCTTCATCGAAGCGTTCATCAGGTCCTGCGTGCGGGCCTGGATCATCTCCAAGTCCTCCTTCGACAGCACGTCGCGCAACGCGGTGACGGCATTCTCGATTGCCTCCTTGTCGGAGGTTGAGACCTTGTCGGCGTGCTCGCTAAGCGACTTCTCGGAGCTGTGGATCAAGGCTTCGGCGCTATTGCGCGCTTCGACCATTTCGCGACGCTTCTTGTCTTCGCTAGCGTTGGCTTCCGCCTCCTTGACCATCTTCTCGATCTCGGAATCGGAAAGGCCGCCGGAAGCCTGGATGCGAATCTGCTGCTCCTTGCCGGTCGCCTTGTCTTTCGCCGTCACGGAAACGATGCCGTTGGCGTCGATGTCGAAGGTTACCTCGATCTGCGGCACGCCACGTGGCGCCGAAGGAATCCCCATCAGGTCGAACTGGCCAAGGCTCTTATTGTCCGCCGCCATTTCACGCTCGCCCTGGAAGACACGGATCGTCACGGCCTGCTGATTGTCCTCAGCCGTCGAGAAGACCTGGCTCTTCTTGGTCGGGATCGTGGTGTTGCGGTCGATCAGGCGTGTGAACACGCCGCCGAGCGTTTCAATGCCCAGCGAAAGTGGAGTCACGTCGAGCAGCAGCACATCCTTGACGTCGCCTTGCAGCACGCCGGCCTGTACGGCGGCGCCGATTGCGACGACCTCATCCGGATTGACGCCCTTATGCGGTTCCTTACCGAAGAAGTTCTTCACGATCTCCTGGATCTTCGGCATGCGGGTCATGCCGCCGACCAGAACCACCTCGTCGATTTCGCCGGCCGTGATGCCGGCATCCTTGAGTGCCTTCTTGCAAGGTTCAATCGTCTTCTGGACGAGATCATCGACCAGGCTTTCATACTTGGCGCGCGACAGCTTCATCGCCAGATGTTTCGGACCTGATGCATCCGCCGTGATGTATGGCAGGTTTACCTCGGTCTGCGCCGTAGACGACAGTTCGATCTTCGCCTTCTCGGCTGCTTCCTTCAGACGCTGCAGAGCAAGCTTGTCCTTCTTCAGATCAATGCCCTGCTCCTTCTTGAACTCGTCGGCGAAATATTCGACGAGGCGCATATCGAAGTCTTCACCGCCGAGGAAGGTGTCGCCATTGGTGGACTTCACCTCGAACACGCCATCGCCGATCTCAAGAACCGAGACGTCGAAGGTGCCGCCACCGAGGTCATAGACCGCAATCGTGCCGGAGCTCTTCTTATCGAGACCGTAGGCGAGTGCAGCAGCCGTCGGCTCGTTGATGATGCGCAGCACTTCGAGGCCGGCAATCTTGCCTGCATCCTTGGTCGCCTGGCGCTGGGCGTCGTTAAAATAGGCCGGAACGGTGATGACAGCCTGATCGACCTTCTGACCAAGATATGCTTCCGCAGTCTCCTTCATTTTGATGAGGGTGAAGGCGGAAATCTGCGAGGGCGAATAGCCTTTGCCATCGGCTTCGACCCAAGCGTCGCCGTTCGAATTCTTGGTGATCTGGTAGGGAACGAGGCCCTTGTCCTTCTGTGTCATCGGATCGGCATAGGAACGGCCGATCAAGCGCTTGATCGCGAAGAAGGTGCGCTCGGGATTCGTCACGCCCTGGCGCTTGGCTGGCTGGCCAACGAGGCGCTCGCCATCATCCGTGAAGGCAACGATTGAAGGCGTCGTACGTGCGCCTTCCGAATTCTCGATGACCTTCGGCGTGGTGCCTTCCATCACGGCCACGCAAGAGTTGGTGGTTCCGAGGTCGATTCCGATAACTTTACCCATTGTTCAGCCCTTTTCAGCAGCTCTCGCTCAGCGTCCCGAAGCAACGCATTCGAGATCAAGATTTGTGTTCGCCGAACCTGGTCGCAAGCTCGGCACGATTGATGAATGTGCCCCCGATATAAGGGTGAGTTTTGCTCGTCACAAGGGCATCCACGCTTTGCATCGAGCAGGGTGTGCAAATCCTTTTGCCTGGAATGTCATTGTCACGAAAAACAATTTGTTCTGATATCGCGGCGATATCCTCTCAAGATATGGGGAACGTCGAATGCCGGTCGATGATGATTTGTGGAGGCGGCTGTCGGAGTATTCGCCGGACGATCCGAAGGCGCATATTTCATTCAGCGACCGCTTGCGTCGCGAGAGCAATTGGACACTGGCTTACACGAAACGGGTCGTTGAAGAATACAAGCGATTTATTTACCTCGCCTGTGTCGAGGAACATGAGATGACGCCGAGTGAAGATGTCGATGCCGCCTGGCACCTCCATCTCGTCCATACTCGATCTTATTGGGATGAACTCTGCGGCGAGATTCTTGGGCGTAAGCTCCATCATGGCCCAACCACGGGAGGCGCGCGCGAGCGCAAACGTTTTGGCTCCGCCTACGAAGATACGCTCGCAAGTTACCTCCGAATATTTGGCTCTTCGCCGCCGCCTGATATTTGGCCTACGCAAGCCGAGCGTTTTGCTAAGACGGGCCGTATGCGCTGGGTCGATACCGGACAGAGCTGGGTCATTCGAAAGCCTCGGCTGAACTGCTGGCCAAGGGTAACTGCAATCGGCGGTGCGGGAGTGCTGACGTTAAGTGGCGCCCAGGCAGCGACTGAGGCCCGGCAAGCTGATTCAATCGGCTTGGTTGGCCTGATTGGCTTGGCTTGTTTCCTCGGATGGCGCGCGATCCGCTGGATGCTGATGAGCCCGGAAGAGCGGGCGGCGGAGCGTGCTAAAAACAAAGGAGGAGACGGCGGCTGTTCGTCAGGTTGCTCGTCCTCGGATAGCTCCGGTTGTTCAGGTGGTTGCAGCGGCGGATGCGGAGGTAGCAGCGATTGAAGGCTTAACCCGCTTTCACGCGTTGGCCGACCTCCCACCCAAGGATCGCCTGCTTGCGGGTGATGCCCCAATGGTAGCCAGTCAGGGCCCCGCTCTTGCCCAGCACACGGTGGCAGGGAACTACGAAGCTGATCGGATTCTTGCCGACCGCGGTACCGACGGCGCGGCTCGCCTTTGGGTTGCCGATTTGATTGGCGAGCGTCGAATAGGTCGTTGCATGTCCAATCGGTATGTTGAGAAGCCGTTCCCAGACACGCACTTCGAAATCGGTCCCAATGAGAACCACGCGCAGCGGTTGATCCTCGCGCCATTGCTCCGGGTTGAAGGCCTGCGCCGCGTAAAGGGCTGTAGTGGCTGAATCTTCGACGAAAGTGGCTTTGGGCCAGCGCCGCCTCATATCCGCCAGAGCTCCAGCGCGGCCACCCGCATGTTTGCCAATATCCGCAGCCTTGCCGGGCGCAGCCTTGTCATCTACCCACCCAAGACCGGCTAAACCTCGATCGGTGATCACGGCGACCGTTTCACCAAAAGGAGAGGGATGGAAGCCGAAGCGCATTACGAGGCCTTCGCCACCCGCTTTCCAGGCACCCGGCGTCATAGCCTCATGCGTGACGAAAAGGTCGTGCAGTCGACTTGGTCCCGAAAGGCCGACTTCAAGAGATGTATCGAACAGGCTTGCCTGGTTCGAAAGCAAACGTTTCGCATGGTCGAGCGTTACGGCCTGAAGGAATTCCTTCGGGGTCAGGCCGGCCCAACGGTGGAAGAGGTGATGAAAATGCGAAGGCGATAGCCCCACATGCGCAGCTATGTCCTCAAGGCTCGGTTGACGCCGGGACTTTTCGGTAATGTACGCGAGCGCCGCGCATACCCGTTCATAGTCGGTGATTGATTGATCCGAAATTGGCTTGGCCAGAAGGGGATCGAAGTTCTGAGTATGTAGCATGAGGATTCGTTCCTGTTGCGCACAGGATAAAAGGAAGCGGGAGAGACGAAACCCGAATCTTGCTGTCTACCGATGGCGGCTCTCGGCAAGGGCGCCGCGCAAGGCGTTGGCGAACTTGCCCTTTTCTTCCGCTCCAAGAAAGCTTCCGACGATGACCGAACGGCGCCCCTCGACCAGTTCGAGGCGCTGCGTTCCGAACTCCTCATGAATATCTTGCCGCAGTCTCACCCAATAAGGATTGAAGCGCCATTCAGAACTCGCTCCGCGATGCGAAACGCGACGATAAAGCAATTCCAACCGGCTTAGCTTCAACTCCTCGAAGGCGCGAGCACGGTTTTGGACTACACGAAATGCGAGATAAAGCGCGAGCACGTCGAGCCCGAAGAAGCCAACGACCGGCCATGCGCCGAGCAGATAGAACGGAATTGAAACAAGAATTCCGGCAAGCGCCGTGAAACAGAGTACGAGAGCCGCCCCACGCGGCCCCAGCGAGCGGTTGGGATGAAGCCGGGCAGCAAAAACCGGCGCTTCCAATCCTCGATCCGCAGCAGCATTCGGATTTGTCTCTGCCATGGTGGCCAGTATAACGCTGGTATGTCCGCCCAAAAGCCCCCCCAGAAAAAATCCGTCCCGTCTGCGGCTGTGACAGAGATATTCCGCCGGCTTCATGAGATCGAACCCGAGCCGAAAGGGGAACTAGAGCATCTAAATCCTTATACCCTGCTAGTCGCGGTCGTGCTTTCGGCGCAGGCGACCGACGCTGGCGTGAATAAGGCTACGCGCAAGCTCTTCCTGCTGGCCGATACACCGCAGAAGATGTTGGCGCTGGGCGAAGATGTGGTTCGGGATCACATCAAAACGATTGGCCTCTACCGGAACAAGGCCAAGAACGTCATTCTGCTCTCGCAGCAGCTTTTGCGCGATTACGATGGCGTCGTCCCCAGTGACCGGGATGAATTGGTCAAACTACCCGGAGTGGGGCGGAAAACTGCGAATGTCGTGCTCAACATGGCGTTCGGTAAAGCGACCTTCGCGGTGGACACCCACGTGTTCAGGGTATCGAACCGGATTCCGCTGGCGATCGGCAAGACGCCCGAGGCGGTCGAGGCTGGTCTCGAGAAGATCGTGCCTGAGCCATATCGCCTACACGCGCACCATTGGTTGATCTTGCATGGCCGCTATCTCTGTAAGGCCCGTTTGCCGGAATGCTGGCGTTGCCCGATTGCCGATCTTTGCAGGTTTGAGCCCAAGAGCTTGCGTCGCTGATCGCGGTCAGCCGATGACCAGCAACGTTGCCAGTCCTGCGCTGCCGACAAGAATACGCCACCATGCGAAGGGCGCGAAACCGTGGCTCGATATGAAATTAAGAAAGCTCCGAACGACGACAAGGCCTGAAAGGAATGCCGCCGCAAAGCCAATCGCAATGATCATCGCGCCATCTGAGCTCAATAATTTATAGTTCTTGGCAAGGTCGAGCGTGAAAGCGCCGACCATGGTCGGCATCGCAAGGAAAAACGAGAACTCGGCGGCGGAACGCTTGTCCGCACCCATCAGCATTGCTCCGACAATCGTCGCCCCGGACCGTGAGACGCCGGGGATCATTGCCAGGCACTGGAAGATACCGATCGCAAAGCACATCGGGACGGAGAAGTCGAAAATATCATGAAAGCGGGGGCGCAATGGGGCGTCGTCGATCAGGCGCAGGATGATGCCACCAATGATAAGGGAGCAGCAGACAACGAACGGATTGAACAGGTATCCCTTGATGACTTGCGAAAATATTCCGCCGATCACCGCAGCCGGAAGAAAAGCTGCCACGAGCGCGATGACAAAAAGCCGCGTCTTCATATCCGTGAAGAAACCAGTCGCAATCGACAGCAGCTTGCGCAGATAAACCAGCATGATCGCGAAAATGGCGCCGAGCTGAATCAGGACAGCGAAAGTCTTGCCGAAATCATCATCGCCCACGCCCATGAAATGCTGAAGAAGCAGGAGATGACCAGTCGAGGAGACCGGCAGGAATTCCGTGAAACCTTCGACAATGCCGAGAATTAATGCACGAATGATCGCCGAAAGATCCATTTGCCGCCCAATCCCCGAACTGCCACATACGAAACAACCGGGTCGAATCGAGTTGTTCCGTTAACCTTTGGCTCATATACCGGGCATGTTTCTCGCGCCATGTTGCCGAGTTTTTCCATATCCATTTGTCGCGGCGCAGATGTCCACGCTCTATCACTCTCCGCTTTGTCCTTTATCCCGTTTCGTTCGTCTCGTCCTCGCGGAGTGGGATATCGAGTGCGAGCTGGTTGAAGAGCGGGCTTGGGAGCGCCGCTCCGGATTCCTGGCAGTGAATCCGGCGGGTGCGTTGCCCATGCTGGAAGAGGACGGGTTGGCGGTGCCTGGAGCAGGCGTCATCGTTTCTTATCTAGAGGAGACCCGTGGCCAGGCGCTTGATGCACCGAATTTGATGCCGGAAGCGCCTTCGCGTCGGGTGGAAGTGCGTCGTCTGCTGGATTGGTTCAATCATAAATTCTACGAAGAGGTTTCAGCGCCACTGACCTTGGAGAAAGTGTCCAAGCGTTTCATGGATAGCGCGTCAGGTGGCGGTTCGCCTGACATGGCCTCAATGCGTGCTGCGCGTAACAATATCCGATATCATCTTGCCTATATTGGCTGGCTGATTGGGCGCCACCACTGGCTCGCGGGTGACAGGATCACTTATGCGGACCTGGCGGCGGCCGCTCATTTGTCGGTTTGTGACTACTTGGGTGATGTTCCTTGGGACGAAGACGAGACAGCGAAGCTCTGGTATGCGCGGATCAAGTCACGTCCGTCCTTCCGGCTTCTGCTCGGCGAGCGTCTGATGGGCGTTCCGCCGCCGGTGCATTACGCCGATCTCGATTTCTGAATGGTGAGGCGCTGAAACAGGCCATTGGCGATCGAGCCAAGGCGCTTGGGTTTGATCTGTGCCGAGTAGCGTCGGCAGGGACCGATAACGAAACTCCCGCAAGACTGCGCGATTGGCTAGCTGCCGGCTATCATGGCTCGATGGAATGGATGGCGGATACTGCGGACCGTCGAGCTGCGCCGCGTGACCTTTGGCCTGACGCTAATAGTGTCATCATGCTGGGCATGAATTATGGCCCCGAAGAAGATCCTCTCGCGGCGCTCCAACGGCGCGATCGTGGCGCGATTTCCGTTTATGCGCGCGCTCGCGACTATCATGACGTAATCAAGGGAAAGCTGAAACAACTTGCCGGCGAGATCGTCGCGCTAGCTGGCAAAGGTGATGTCAAGGTGTTCGTCGATACGGCACCTGTCATGGAAAAGCCCTTGGCGCAGATGGCCGGGCTTGGCTGGCAGGGCAAGCATTCGGTCCTGATATCGAGGGAATTCGGCAACTGGTTGTTCCTCGGCTCGATCTTCACGACACTGGACTTGCCTCCGGACGAGCCAGAAATCGACCATTGCGGCACCTGCCGCCGTTGTCTCGATATCTGCCCAACGCAAGCCTTCCCACAGCCTTATGTGCTCGATTCAAGGCGTTGCATTGCCTATTTGACGATCGAATATAAAGGCCACATTCCTCAGGAATTTCGCCGACTGATTGGAAACCGCATCTACGGTTGCGACGACTGTCTTGCTGTCTGCCCGTGGAATAAATTTGCGGAAGCCGGGCGAGAGATGAAGCTTGCAGCACGCGCCGATCTGGTGGCGCCCGAATTGGCGGATCTTGCGGCATTGGACGATGTCGCCTTTAGGAAGCTGTTCACAGCTTCGCCGATCAAGCGGATCGGCCGAGATCGCTTTATTCGTAACGTGCTGATAGCTATTGGTAATTCGAAGAACAGCGCACTTAGCCGCTTTGCCCTCAGTCGACTGGCTGATCCATCGCCATTGGTGCGGGCCATGGCGGTATGGGCACTCGGACAATTGGCGCCGCTTTCAGATATTGCGGACTTTGCTGAGCGGAGCCTGCCGATGGAGACGGAAGATGCCGTGCGAAGCGAGTGGCATGCCATATTGCAGCGCGAGCAGGTGAGCAGCGTATCATGAATCTTCTGGTGCTCGGATTTGGTTATAGTGCGACCGCTCTGGTTAGGTTGGCTGCCGGGCGCTTCGACAGGATTGATGGCACTGTCCGCTCTGTTGAGAAGGCGGCGCTGCTGACGACGCAAGGCAATATGCATATTTACGACGGTGGAACGCCCAGCGCGGCTCTGCTCAATGCTATCGCGGCTGCGGAAATCGTATTGGCGACTGCTGCTCCCGGCGAAGCGGGCGATCCATTCCTTATCGGACTGGGCGACTATCTGGGCGCTGCCCCTAAGCTCAGGCTTGTTCAATATCTCTCGACCGTCGGCGTGTATGGCGATGCGGCGGGTGGCTGGATCGACGAAGAAACGCCGGTCAATCCACCAAACCGACGAGGTGTTCTTCGGGTCGCGGCGGAAAGTGCCTGGCGAGATTTTGGCCGAAAGCACGAAGTGGGTGTCCAAATCCACCGGCTTGCTGGCATCTATGGCCCCGGCCGCAACGCTTTGATCGATCTAGCTGATGGTACGGCGCGGCGCATCGATAAACCTGGGCAGATTTTCAATCGGATTCATGTCGATGATATCGCGGGCGCTTTGCTGGCCGGGATGAGGCATGGCGACGCCATTTTCAATATCTGCGATGACGAGCCCGCACCGGCCAGCGAGGTAGTCGCTTTTGCGGCCGACCTGATTGGAGCTGCACCGCCTCCCCTCATCCCCTTCGAACATGCCGGGCTTTCGGAGATGGGTATGAGTTTCTACAATTCGAATAAGCGCTGCAGCAATGCCAGGGTCAAGTCGGAACTAGGCCTTCGCCTTCGTTACCCTACCTACAGGGAAGCATTACGGTCGCTATTCGAGGCGGGTGAGGGCCGGGCGTCGCCTGAGGCGGCTAAGCCGCTTGCGCGCCGACCGATCCATAGTGGTTGATGTAGCGCGCATCAATATCTTCGACATGCAGCACGACGAAGACGTCGGTAGTGCCGAACTGATAATCAACGACGGCTCCATCACCGAAGGTCGCGCCAAGGCGTAGGTAGGCCTTAACCAGCGGTGGCAGCATGTGGAGTGCGCGCTTGGTATCGATAGCTTCCCGCGGCAACAGGTCCATCGATATATAGCGATCGGGGACAGCCTTTGCCGAAAACGGCGTCGGCGTCGATGCAAAATGGCGAAGGAACGCCAGCGGCGTCTTCAGCGTATCGATCCGTGTACCATCAAGGCTGGCGCAACCAACCAGCGTATCGATGCGATGATACGCGATATACTGCCAGAGGCCGTGAAACAGCAGCTCGATTGTCCGCTTGTTCCGATAGGATTTTAGGACGCATGAGCGGCCTAGCTCCAGGAAGCGGCGCCCGGGATGTGCTGCAATAATCGCATCGACTTCAAATTCGGACGCTGAGTAGAAGCCAGCGTGGCGATCGGCGACATCCTGCCGGAGAAGCCGATAGGTTCCCACAACCTTGGGCTTGTTCTTCTTGAAAGGATTGCGCGGTGGGGCGTGATCCAGCACCAGAAGATGATCGCAAATCGAGTCGAACTCATCGACGTCGCGACGCGAAATGAGGGCCGTAGCATTGGGCAGAGCCGACATTTCCTCGTAGAAGACCTTATAGCGCAGACGTTGTGCGCGGCGCACTTCCTTGACGGTCCGGGCCAGCCGCACTTCCAGAGACCCGACCCGACCCAGAACATCGGGTAAGCCGAGATTGGCGCCTTCACCGAAACTGAATTTTGTCCTTTGTGGCAAAAAACCACTGATCGCGCCGGGCCGCCATTGCGATGGCCTCAACTTCTGGACAAGCGCCATCGTCGTCAGCTTCTTCGCCGGCTTTTGCCAATCCATCTGCATGTGCGTTTGCCGCCATCCCCGCGACGCGTTTTTACACGTCTTGAGACCCTATCGTCCTTTTAACAGCTAGAACACAAGCGTCCGACAGAATTGTGACGCATTATTAGCCGGCTCCAGTTCGGAATGCGCAAAACTCGGGAGCCCCGGCGATAAATCAGAAAATACAATAGCTTATAATTATGCCATGGAATCCTAGGCCGTCTGCCGTGCCAATGCTTGACGCCCAAGTGTCACAGTGAGCGCTTCGATCAGGCGCGCCTGGCTTACCGGTTTAGCGAGAAACGAATCGAAACCTGCATCGAGGCAGTTTTGCTGATCGGCCGCGAAGGCATTGGCCGTCAGAGCGATCAACCGCGTCGCTGCTAACCCATTGTGCCGCTCGTGGCCGCGAATGCGTCTTGCTGCTTCCAGCCCATCAATTCCCGGCATTCGAACATCAAGCAGCAACGCGTCGAAGGGGGTTCTTTCGTCAATCGCTGCCGTGAAGGCGGCAACGGCTGCAAGGCCATCTGTCGTCCACACCGCTTCGCAGCCATATCGTTGGAGTAGCCGCATGGCGAGGAGCGCATTGATCTCGTTATCTTCGGCAAGCAGAACCTTGAGGCCCAACCGCACCTGGCCCGGCAATTTTGCAGGTTCTGGCGCATCGGATTGGCTAACAGGCTCTTCCCGCAATCGCGCAAATAATGAGCGCGCACGTAATGGCTTGACGAGGTATCCGTTGAAGCCGGCAGCGCCCGGCGAGCCAAGCGAGCGCCGTTCGTAGGGCGAGAGCATTACGAAGCGAATAGGGATTCCGGCAGAGGCTGCCGATTCCGCCATCGCCCGCGTTTCAGCATTACCCAAAGCGCAATCGATGATGACGCCATGAAGCTTGTTTGCTTCATCGAATTCAGCTTTTGCGAGCGCTATGTTATTGATGGAGCAGACTTTTGCTCCAGCATCCTGAAGATATTCGCCGACAAACGAAGTTTCGAAACGTGATTTGGAGACAAGTAGGAAAGACTTACCGGAAAGGTCCGGCCATTCGCCCTGATCGCGCTGAATGGTCTTGCTGGATGACGAGACTGGCAGTTCGAATCGGAAGTGTGAGCCTAGCCCTGGCGTACTTTCGACAGTGATGGTGCCGCCGAGCCCTTCGACAATTCTCTTTGAAATCGAAAGGCCAAGCCCTGTGCCGCCAAAGCGCCGTGATGAGGAACCGTCTGCCTGCTCGAAATCCTCGAAAATGGCTTGCAGCCGATCAGCGGCGATGCCGACCCCGCTATCGATCACGCTTACTGCGAGACGATCGGAAGCCGTCATCTCGATGCGAATGCCCACCCCGCCGGCATCGGTGAATTTGATGGCGTTGCCGGCGAGGTTGATCAGCACCTGGCGGAAGCGCGCAGGGTCTGAAGTGATGCTGACAGGCACATCGGGCGCGACATAGACCGCGATTTCGATACCCTTGCTGTGCGCCCGCGGCGCGAGCAGTTCCGCCACGCTTTCACAAAGCGGCGTAATCTCGAAAGCCTCGGCGGCAAGCTCAAGCTTGCCTGCATTTATCTTCGAGAAATCAAGGATTTCATCGATGAGCGCGAGCATGGCTTCGCCCGAACTCTTGATTGCATCGATATAAGTTCGCTGTTCCGCATCGATCCTAGTGGCGGCGAGAAGATCAGCCATCCCAAGCACGCCGTTCATCGGCGTCCGCATTTCGTGGCTTACCGTCGCCAGAAACCGTGTCTTGGCTTCAACTACCGACGCCTCCGTCTGATCGAGGGATGGCGTGCCGTTGTCGCTAGGCCGCTGGAGGCCGCGCAATTTTCGTTCCAGGATGCCGACATCCCGCAACAGCAGCAGCGTCGCAGCCGTCATCAGCACGGCGATTGCCGCGCTGATGATCAGGCCTCCGCTGAGAAGCCCTGAAAGGTCATTGATGACCATTTTGTTCGATGCCCCAATACTTATTTTCCTAAGCCTTGGGCTGCATCCGTTGATTTTTGATGAGAAATGCGTGGCAAACGAGCCACTCTCGCCTCTTGGAGCGATGATTGGGCTCATTTCCCGAAGATAGGGTTTGCGATTGATGAAACCGTCAGGCCGAAACCAGGCTCTGCTGCATGTTGCGATAGGACAGCGCTTCGGCCAGATGGATACGTCCAACCGTTTCGACGCCGTCGAGGTCCGCGAGTGTCCGCGCGACCTTGAGCACGCGATGGAAGCCGCGAGCGGTCAACCGCATCCGTTCCGAGGCTTCCTGGACCAAGGCGGCACCTGCGCTGTCCGGTCGGGCGATCTCCTCGATGATATGAGCGGGCGCGGCGGCGTTCACACGGATATGCTCCAGCCCACGCTCCTGGAAGCGCTGCAACTGACGTGCGCGGGCCTTTTCCACCCGGCTTGCGACCTGTCTCGAACTCTCGCTCGGGCTGGGCAGGATAAGGTCGCTGGCGCGAACTGCCGGAACTTCCATAACGATATCAATGCGATCAAGCAGTGGACCTGAGAGCTTCGCCTGGTATTGCGCCACGCATTTATCGTTGGGGGCGCGTTTGCAGGCATAGCCGGGTTCAGCGGCGTGACCACAGCGGCAGGGGTTCATCGCGGCGACCAACTGGAAGCGGGCGGGATAGGTGACGCGGTGGTTGGCGCGCGACACGCTGACCTCGCCCGTTTCCAGTGGCTGGCGCAGGCTGTCCAGCGCCTGCGGCTGGAATTCGGGCAACTCATCGAGGAAAAGCACGCCATTATGAGCCAGCGAGACTTCGCCAGGCTGCGCGCGCAGGCCGCCGCCGGTGAGCGCCGCCATGCTCGCCGAGTGGTGCGGCGTGCGGAAAGGACGCCGGTCGGTAAGGGCGCCATTGGCAAGTGTTCCGGCGACCGAATGCACCATCGAAACTTCCAGCAATTCGGCCGGGGACAGCGGCGGCAGGATCGACGGCAGCCTTGCCGCCAGCATGGATTTTCCCGCACCGGGTGGGCCGCAAAACAAGAGGTTGTGGCCTCCTGCCGCCGCGATCTCCAGGGCGCGCTTGGCGCTTTCCTGACCCTTGATGTCGCTGAGGTCCGGCAGGTCGCCGGCGAGTTGCCCCATGGCCGCTTCCGGGCGCGCAAGAACCTGCGTACCCTTGAAATGATTGACCAATTGGATCAGCGAGCGAGGGTTAAGAATATCGACATCCGGCCCCGCCCAGGCAGCCTCCGGCCCACAGGCATAGGGGCAGATCAGGCCCTGACCCCGGGCATTGGCGGCCACCGCCGCCGGCAGAACCCCGGCGACGGGCGTGATGGAGCCATCTAGCGAAAGCTCGCCGAGCACAGTGTAATTCGAGAGGGCGTCAGGTGGGATCGCGCCGATCGCGGCCATCACGCCAAGCGCGATCGGCAGGTCGAAATGGCTGCCTTCCTTGGGTAGGTCGGCCGGGGCGAGGTTGACGACCAGCCGCTTGGCGGGGATGGCGAGGCCGGAGGCGGTCAGCGCCGCGCGGACGCGCTCCTTGGACTCGGCGACCGCCTTATCGGGCAGGCCGACAAGCACGAAATTCACCAGCCCCGAGGTGATCTGCACCTGGACATCGACGGGCTTGGCCTCGATCCCCTCGAAGGCCACCGTCGCGACGCGCGTCACCATTCGCCTCAATCCCCCTGACCCAGCGTCAGGCTAGCGGCAGGCGGATTTCAGCGCAAGAACATAAAAGGAACGGGATATTGTTTCCGGTAAAGCGGGTGGGCTTTCCGGCCTGCGGAAAACCTTCTGGACACAGCGGAAAATTGGCGTTCCGGTCCCTTGCCGGTATGTTTCCACGGCGCTCCGCCCGATCGCGCGCAAAATGCGTGGAAAGAGTGCGGAAATCTAGCGGATCATGTCGGAAAGCGCGTGCCGCATCGCCGTACTCGGGATGCCGAACAGCCCAGTATAAGGTGTGTCGAGATCGGCGATGACAAAGATCACGGTCGCGACCGAAAGCGCTCCCATCGCGATGGCGACGACGGTGAAGGCGTTGCGTTGCGCCTGCAGGCCGAAGCTGACGAAGACCAGCATCAGCCAGCCCATCAGCACCACCGCGAATGGACCGGAGACTGAGCCCTGCGCATCTTCGATCACTGCCCAGCGCCGCTCTTGCACGTGATCGAAATTCGCCCGGCAGCGCGCGGCCAGGACCTGATGGAAGGAATCGGCCGGCTCCAGCCGGGCGAGGTCGAGGCCGATATCGCGCATCAGCGCCGCCAGTGCCCCGACTTCGCCGGTGCGGGGCATCTCGGCGGGGTCTGGGTAATTGACACCGGCAGGTTTGGGCTCATCCGGCCAGGTGCTGGCGATCACCGCCGCGACATAGGCGTGCAGCCTCAAGCGGGAGGCGTCGAGTTCGGGTCCGTAATTGCGCATGCATTGGTGAAGTTGCGTCAGTTCCGCAGCATAGAGCCGGCGGTCGCGGTCGGATGTGTCGAAGCTGGCTTTCACGGAGGCGAGCAGCAGGCTGAGCACCAGCGCTGCAAAAGTTACCAGCAACCCGGTGACGAGGCGCAGCGCTTCCAGGTTGCGCTCCGAGAGATGCCGGTCCGCGAGTTTCTGCCGCAGCAGGAAGCCGAACGCGGCGCTCGCGCTGAGCAAGGCAAAAGCCGTCAATGCCGCCAGAAATTCAGCCATGGCCTTTGGTTGCCATGAGGAGTGCGGTTTGTCGACCGGTCGCCGCCAAGCTGCTTGGTGCGAATTGGCAATAGTCAGGGGAAGGGCAGGCTCCTAACATGCGCGCCTAGAACAACGCCCGCTTCGAAGAGGCTCCCCATGCATCTCGCCCGTTTTCCGCGCGTCAAGCTCGCGCATCTCCCGACGCCGCTTGAACGGCTTGACCGGCTGACCAAGGAACTGAACGGGCCGGAGATATGGGTGAAGCGCGATGATTGCACCGGCCTCTCGACCGGTGGCAACAAGACGCGCAAGCTCGAATTCCTGATGGCTGAAGCGGTCGCACAGGGCGCGGATATCGTCATCACGCAGGGCGCGACGCAATCCAACCATGCCCGCCAGACAGCCGCCGCCGCCGCGAAGCTCGGCATGGACTGCCACATTCTGCTGGAGGATCGCACCGGCAAGACCGACTACGACTACACCCAGAACGCCAATGTGCTGCTCGATGTTCTGCATGGCGCATCGATCGAGCGCTGCGGGCCGAACCCGGACATGAACGGCGAGATGATGAAGGTCGCCGAGCGCCTGAAGGCGGAAGGCCGCAAGGTCTATGCCATTCCGGGCGGCGGCTCGAACCCGACCGGGGCTTTGGGCTACGTCAATTGCGCGATCGAGCTGGTGGCGCAGGCGGACGATATCGGCCTCAAGATCGACCGCGTCACCCACGCCACCGGCAGCGCCGGCACGCAGGCCGGGCTGGTTGCGGGGCTCGTCGGCATCAATAGCGGCATTCCGCTGCTCGGCGTCGGCGTCCGTGCGCCGAAGGAGAGGCAGGAAGAAAATGTCTTCAAGCTTGCACAAACCACCGCCGACAAGCTCGGCATATCAGGCGCGGTGAAGCGCGAGCATATCGAGGCGAATTGCGATTATGTCGGCGAGGGATATGGCCTGCCGGCGCCCAGCACCATCGAGGCTATCCGTATGCTGGCGAAGCTCGAGGGACTGCTGCTTGATCCGGTCTATTCCGGCAAGGGCATGGCCGGGCTGATCGACCTTTCCCGCAAGGGCTATTTCAAGAAGGGTGAGACCGTCGTCTTCATCCATACCGGCGGCGCGATCGGGCTGACCGCTTACCCGAAGGACTTCGCCACCAATGCCTGAGCGGCTTGGGCACCCGGTCGTCGGCGTCATCGGTGGCATGGGTCCGCAGGCGACCGTCGACCTGATGCAGCGCGTCGTCTCGCGCACGCCGGCCGAGGACGATGTCGACCACATCCACATGATCGTCGACAACAATCCGAAGGTGCCCTCCCGCATCGCCGCGCTGATCGAGGAGACGGGTCCGAGCCCGCTGCCCGAGCTGGTGCGGATGGCGAAGGGACTAGAAGCAAGCGGCGCGACACTGCTTGCCATGCCCTGCAACACGGCACATGGCTACGCGAGCGAAATCGCGGCATCGGTCGGCATTCCCCTGCTCGACATGGTGGCGCTGACGGTCGCGCAGGTGGCCGCCCGCCCGCTGCCGCATCGCCGCATTGGCTTGCTTGCCTCAACCGCCGTGCTGAAGCTTGGCCTCTACGAAAAGGCTTTCGCGGCGCAAGGGATCGATACGCTCATCCCCGCCCGGCAGGATGACCTCATGGCGGTCATCCGCGCAGTGAAGCGCGGCGAGACGGGCCCGACGACGCGCGACCGCTTTGCAGCCATCGGCCAGGAGCTTTTCGCCGCCGGCGCGGATGTGCTTGTCATCGCCTGCACCGAACTCTCGCTCTTCGTCGATGTCTTCGGCGAGGACACGCCGGCGCTCGATGCGATGGATGTGCTGGCGGAGGAGATTATCCGGGCGGCGGGTATCGCGCCGTTGGGGCGGGTTGCCTGAGCTAAACCTTCAGCCTTATCAAAATTTAACGCGGGAGAAGCCTCTCCCCGGTAAGAATTGGCTTGCCTGAATACATCATTGTCGATGCTCAAGTCGCAAACGTGAGGTATCATGGTGCAGACACCACAACCTAGCTAAGGTCCAATCGCAAAAGACCAAATGGCTGCCGAACATCCCCTCTTAAAAATCGAAACATTAGCTGCTTTAGCAATCGTCGCATTTTGGCTTGCGGGGGTCACAATGATTGATCCTCGGCCAGGCGTTGGGGTCTTTCTTTGTGCAATCGGTATAATTCTTACAATTTGGCTATTTTGGGCTCCGCTTCGGAGAATATCTTCAAATTCTATTAGAGCCTGGCCCTGGTTGGGGATCGGGCTTTTGGGGATAGAATTTCTAGTCCCCAGCTACATGCTTTACGTGAAAGCAGAAGAGACAAAACCAACAACCAGCGTTCAAAGCAATCATCAGAATGGGGGGCAAGCGGCGGGAACAATAAACAATAATGGACCTGTTTTTAATGGCACGACTGGTAAAGATGAAGCCAATCAGGGGTTACTCGCCGAATGTGATACAACGATTAATGTTATAAGGATTCCGGAGAGTGGGAAGGTATTCAGCATACATCTTTTCCGAGTGCCGGAGAAAAATGATAGTATAGGCTTGGGTTGGGCAACTGGCGCTCCAAATGGGGAATATAAATTTCCGGCAGGGCCATCGGGTCAGGTCATAAAATGTACCGTGACGAACTACGATCAAAAAACGGCCATCGAAGTGGCCGTTGGTATGGGTCTACTGTTTCGGAAAAAAGTAAAAAATCCTCATGGAGATGGAATCGCGACCGGAGAAAATCTATCCGATCAAGTTTGGCCCATTTACATTGGGAAAATTGACAGTGGTATACAGAATGCGTTTGTATTTTATATATCAAACACTACAGAGGCGTTCGTTAATGTCAGCTTTGAAAAGACTGCTCGTATAAAGAGACTCGGGAGCAATTCTGAAATCACGATCCCAGTAACTATTGCTTTCGGCAGGTTCTTTTTTGGACTTTCGCCATTTACGCTTACGATGACGCCGTGATTTTTGCCTTTAGGTGCTGTGAAATTTCTTCATAACGTTATCCAACAGGGATGAGGATGGAAGTATCGGGCGCTGCATCATTCGGCCGCCACCGAACCATCCGCGCCAGCCACATGCTAAATCCGCCACCAGCAATATTGGCTGGCGATGGAGACAAGAATGCTCACCAACTGGATTTCCCCCGAGGCGCTTGCCGCGCTGGATGAAGGCTTCGTCGTCATCGTCACGCTCGAGGCCAAGGAAGGCCAGGGCGACGCGCTGGCCGATGTGCTGCGGGTGCTGACGCCGCCGACCATGCGCGAGCCCGGCGTCAAGCTCTTCCTGCCCTATCGCTGCCCAACCAACCCGCTACTCTTCACCATCTTCGAGCTTTATGTCGATGAGGCCGCCTGGGGCGCTCATCAGCAGACCGAACATTTCAAGGCGGCGCTGGCCGAGTTCCCCCGCTGCATCGCCCGGCGCGAGCGCATTCCTTTCGTGCCGTTCCTGCGGGCTTGAGCCTCACGCCGCCTTTGGAGCAACCACCGGCTCGGCTGGAACAACGATTACTTTCTCAACAAGTTTGCGCTTGAAGATCAGCGCAATTGTACCGATTGCTACAATTGCCACCAGCAGGTTCGCGCCGGCGAAAAGCACCGGCGCTAGCGTTGCGATTGCGCCCGTATCGCCCTTCGCCACCAGGCGGATCGGGCCGGTCGCCAGCGCCGTCGCGCCGAAGGTGAAAGCCCAGTAGGAAGGCGCGAAGGGCTGCTCTCGAATCCAGCCGATCAGGCGGATCATCAGCAAAGCCTGCAGCAGCCCGTAACCGATCATGGCATGGACGATCATATCGGGCGCGCCGGAACCGGCGCTCAGATAGGCGACAGCACCAACCGATGGCGGCGCAAGCTGGATGCCGAGCGTGGGCCGCAGCGCCGCCGCAAGCTTCGGCGCGGTCAGCAGCCGATGCAGCAGCACGGATTCGATGGCGAGCCAGGAAAACAGGCCCGCGCCGAAGGCAAGCTGCGCCCAATCCTGGAAGCCGAGCGCCGAGCCGACGGTGGTGGCCACGAAACTGCCGGCAACCGTCGGCAGATAGAGCACTGGTGTCGTCGCGGCATGATCGCGCTCGCCCTGCCAGAGCCCACCTGTCCGCCAGATCGCGAAACCGAAGGTGAAAGCCACGCCGATGAGGAAAATAGCGACCGCCACGAAATGGGCGTAGGGGTTGATAAGTCCGGCAACCAGCATGGTCGCGGTGCCGATCAAGCCGATGAAACAGCACTGGATCGCGTGCGCGGCTTCATCCAGCAAGGCGGCGCGCGCAAAAACCCATTTCAGCGCGTAGAGGATGATGAGGATCGCCCAGACACCGATGGCGAGGAAGGCGATACCCTCACCAATCACGGCGGGAAGGCCCCAGGCCTGATGGGCGGCGCGCCAGCTTCCGGCGAGCCCGGCGAGGCCAAGCACCATGCCGAAGAAGGCGGCGGGAATGACGGGAATTTTCAGGCGGGCGTGCATGGATCGAATCTTCCATTGAAAAGGCCCGCGCGGCAATGCGCGCGGGCCGTTGATCGTCAGGCGGAAGCGGCGTTGATGGCGTCGAGCGTCCGGGTCGAATAGACCAGCGCCGCGCCGGCATTCAGCGCCACCGCGACGCCGAGCGCCTCGGCGATTTCCTCGCGCGTCGCGCCGGCTTTCAGCGCAGCCTGGCTATGCACGGCGATACAGCCGTCGCAGCGTGTGGTGACGGCGACCGCAAGCGCGATCAGCTCGCGGACCTTTTCGCCGAGCAGGTCCTTCTCCTTGCCGGCGGAGCTCAGGCCGGCATAGCCCTTCACCGTGCCCGGCGAGAGCTTGCCGAGTTCGCCGACTCCCTGGACGATCTGGGTGCGGTAGCTGTTCCAATCGAGCATCGCCATGGGTCATCTCCTTGTCCGGCGTTTCGACGCTTGTTTTGTAGCGTCTCGTGTTCCGCCATGGATGACCGGGCGGCGCAATCGGATGACCGAGCGGATCAATCCCGCTAGATTGCGGACTATTCGCCTGCCTCCCGAGGAAAAGCCCGAGACATGACCGAGCCCGAAACCGTCGACGCCCTGAGCGCGCTGGCGCCGCTGTTTCGCGTCCGGCCGGAACTCCAGACGCTGTGCTTGTTCGGGCCGCAATGGAGCTCGCCGCATGTGCCGGAAGCCGCCGGCTGGGCGCCGTTCCATCTGGTCACGCGCGGGCGCTGCATTCTGGATGTGCCCGGCGAAAAGCCGGTCGAACTCTCGGCCGGCGATATCCTGCTGCTGCCGCATGGCGATGGGCACATCATCCGCGGCCCGAAGACGCCCGTTGGTGAAATCTCGCCCGTTCCAGTGACCATCCGGCACAATCCGGTGCTGCGCGTCGTGGCCAATACCGACCAGCCGGAGACCGAACTGGTCTGCGGCCGGCTGACCTTCGAGCAGGCGCAGGTGAGCCTTGCGCGCGCTGCGCTGCCGCCGGTTCTGTTGCTGAAGACTGCGAACGATCCAGCCGTTGCACGGCTCGGCGAATTGCTGCTGGCGATCCGCGATGAGTTGACGGGGGCCGGCCCCGGCGCGCGCGCCATCTCGACTGATCTCGCCAGCGCGCTGCTGGTGATGGCGCTGCGCATCCATGTCCAGCGCAATGCGGTGCAGGATGGGCTGCTGCGTCTGCTGACGCATCGCCAGGCGGCGCGCGCCGTCAATGCGATGATCGACGATCCGGCGCGCGACTGGAGCCTCGATGAGATCGCGAGCCTCGCCGGCGCCTCCCGCGCCACGCTGGTGCGGGATTTCCGGCGGCTGGCCGGCGTCGCGCCGTTGAGTTTCCTCGCTGAGTTGCGGCTCGGCACGGCGCGGCATCTGCTGGCGACCACCGACCGGCCGCTGATCGATATCGCGCTGGAGGTCGGCTACCAGTCGCAAAGCGCCTTGAGCCGCGCCTTCCAGCGCCAGTTCAACCTGCCGCCAAGCGCTTTGCGCCAGGCGAAGGGCTGAGCCCGCTCAGTACTCCTTGAACATCCGGGCGATCTCGTCGCGGTCCTGCGTGACGGTCAAAGCCAGCGCCAGCAGGATGCGCGCCTTCTGCGGGTTGAGATTGTCGGCATTGACGAAGCCGGCCTCGCGTAGCTTGGTGATATCCGCTGTGCGCCCGCTGCCGGCCCGCGTCGCCTGCGCGATCATCACGCCGTCGCGAAACGCCTGGTCGAGCGCTTCCTTCTCGGCCGGCGTCGTCATGGCCGGGGCAAAGCCCGCCGAGACGATCCCCTTGGCGCCCGCCGCCACGAAGGCCCGCACGGCCGTGCCATCCGAGCCCGCATAGGAATAGGAAATGTCGACGCGGGGCAGGGCGTCGAGCTTGCGGATATCAAATTCCGTATCCGGCCCATGACGGCGGCTCGAAGACCGGTAATAGACCACGTCGGCACCGTCGACATGGCCGAGTACGCCGAAATCCGGCGAGCGGAAGGTCTGCATCCGCGCGGTGGAAGTCTTGGTCACCTCGCGCGCGGCCTGGATTTCATCGTTCAGCATCACCAGCGTGCCGCGTCCACGCGAGGCGGGGCTCGCGGCCGTGCGGATGGCGTTGACGAGGTTGAGCGGGCCGTCGCTCGAAAGACCGCTCAAGGGGCGCTGCGAACCAACCACCACGACCGGGATATTGACCTTCATGGTCAGGCTCAGCGCATAGGCCGTCTCTTCCAGCGTCGCCGTGCCATGGCCGATGACGATACCGGCAAGGTCCGGATGCTCGGCGACCAGCCGCTCGGCGGTCAGCACCAGCTCCTTCCAGTCGACGAAATCGATCTTCGGGCTCGGCACCGCGCGAAACCGCACCGGAATCACATCGGCAACGATCGAGGCTTCCGGCACCCGCGCCAGGATCTCCTCCGCGTGCAACGGCGAGTTATTCGCGGAATAATCGATGATATCGAGCGAATCCTTGCCGATCGACGAGATCGTTCCGCCCGTTCCGATGAAGGCGACCTTGGGTTTCATGAAAGCTCCGGGAAAAAATCTGGCGTGCGATTGCGCCATCTTAGACCGGAGTTCACGGCCTGCGACAGGGCGAGAATGTCTCAGTTGCGACCTGGCCGCCCGGATCGCGGCGCTTGACGATCCCGGGCCGTCAGGCTAGCCATCGCCGCGCAGCCGCATAAGTGGCTCTGCCGTAGGCGTTACCGTCATCCAACGCGCCCTTCGTCGAGAGGCTCCCAGCAGGGAAAGCTCGACGGGAAAAGGCGCGACGGTATGCAAGCACTTGTTCAATCCGTACCCGCTCGCCCGTTCGAGGCATCCATCCTCGTGAGGCTCGCCCTCGCGGAAATGCCCGTGCCTTCGTCGGTCGCGCGGTCGGAATGAGCGAGGCGGCCGTCGCCTTTTCCGTGATCAAACCCTCATGGAAAGGCAGACATCATGAAAATGACCGGTAACACCATTCTCATCACCGGCGGCACCAGTGGTATTGGCCGGGCGCTGGCGGAAGCGTTTCACGCGCGCGGCAATCGCGTCATCGTCACGGGACGGCGGCAGGCCTTGCTCGATCAGATCACGGCAGAGCGCCCCAGCCTGATCGGTATGGCGCTGGATATCGACGATCAGGCCGCGCTGTCCCGCGTGGCGAGCGAGGTTCGCGAAAGCTTTCCCGAGCTCAACATGCTCATCGCCAATGCCGGCATCTCGCGGGTGGAGGATATGACCGCGGAGGGCTGGAACATATCCGACGCTCAGGCGATCGTGGAAACCAACATCCTGGGCACGCTGCGCGTCACGGCGGCATTTCTGCCGCTCCTCAAGGGAAAGCCGGACGCGACGATCATGGCGACGAGTTCCAATCTCGCCTTCGTGCCGCGCGCCGATTTCCCGACCTATTGCGCCAGCAAGGCCTTCCTGCATTCCTGGCTTCAGTCGCTGCGCCATCAGCTTCGCAACATACCGGTCGAAGTGTTGGAGCTTGCGCCGCCCTATGTGCAGACGGAGCTGACGGGCGCCCATCAGGCATCCGACCCGCGCGCCGTGCCGTTGGATGCCTATGTCGCCGAGGTCATGGGTCTGCTGGAGCGGGGAGATCACCCGCGCGGCGAGGTTCTGGTTGAGCGTGATCGTGCCCGGCGCTCGGCCGAGCGCGATGGCCGTTACGAAGAGGTCTTCGCCGCGATGAACCCCGGCTGAGACAACAACATCGCCAGCGCCGGGGCTGCCTCGAACAGCCGCCTCGGCGCTTGTCTCACACCAACTCGAAGCTCTGCTCCAGCACCTCGCGGGAATCGAGGCCGAGCTGCACTTCGAAGCGCCCGCTCTCCACCACTTCCTTGAGTGAGGCATTGACGAATTTGAGCTGGTCGTCGCCGATCTCGAAACGCACGACGCGGCTTTCGCCGGGCTTGAGCGAGACCTTCTGGAAGCCTTTCAGCTCCTTGATCGCGCGCGCCACGGAGGCATAGCTCTGCGAGAGGTAGAGCTGCACCACGTTCGCGCCTTCATACTGGCCCTTGTTGGTAAGCGTTGCCTCGACCGTCAGGCGCTGGCCGCGTGGCAGCCGCGTGGCGGAAAGCTTCATGTCCGTCAGCGTGAAGGGGCTGTAGCTCAGCCCGAAGCCAAAGGGATAGAGCGCCCCGTTCTGCTCCTCGAAATATTGCGAGGTGTAGTTGCCGGGCTTGCCCTCGGTCAGCGGACGGCCGATGCGCAGGTAGTTGTAATAGGTCGGGATTTGCCCGACCGATCGCGGGAAGCTGATCGGCAGCTTGGCGGAGGGATTGTAATCTCCGAACAGCACATCGGCGATAGCGTTGCCGCCCTCGGTGCCTGTGTACCAGGTCTCCAGCAACGCGTCGGCATTGTCCTTTTCCCAGGTGATTGCCAGCGGCCGGCCATTCATCAGCACGATGACGAGCGGCTTGCCCGTCGCCTTCAGCGCCTTGAGCAGCGCGCGCTGGGAGCCGGGCAGGTCGATATTCACGCGGCTCGAGGATTCATGCGACATGCCGCGCGATTCACCCACCGCCGCGATCACGACATCGGCCTGCTGGGCAATGGCGACGGCCTCGGCGATCATCGCGTCAGGCGTGCGCGTATCCTGCACGACCTCCTTGTAGTCCCAGTTCAGGAAGTTGAGGTAATCGACGACCTTCTGGTCGTCGGTAAAATTGGCGCCGCGCGCGGTGATCAGGCGCGCCTTGCCCTGAATTGCCTTCTCGATCCCGGCGCGCACCGTGACGGCCTGGTCGAAAACGCCCTGCGCCGACCAGCTTCCCAGGATATCGAGCCCGGTATCGGCCGCCGGCCCAACCAGCGCGATCGTGCCGGCCTTCTTCAGCGGCAAGGTCTGGTTGCGGTTCTCCAGCAGCACGATGGATTCGCGGGCAATTTCGCGCGAGGGCTGCCGATGCAGGCGGCTTTCGTCCTTGTCGTCCTTCGGATCATCGGCCGGCGAACCCATGCGCAGGAACGGATCGGCAAAGAGGCCGAGATCGTATTTCACGCCGAGCACCTCGCGCACGCGGGCGTCGAGTTCGGCCATGGTGATTTCGCCTGAAGCAAGCAAGCCCGGCAACTCGGCGAGATAGACCTGATCGGCCATGCTGAGGTCGATGCCAGCCTTGATCGCGAGCTTGGCGGCTTCGCGCGCATCGCGCGCCACGCCATGCTTCATCAGCTCGGTGATCGCGCCATGGTCGCTGACCGCCAGCCCGCCAAAGCCCCATTCCTTGCGCAGCAAATCCTGCAGCAGCCAGGTGTTGGAGGTCGCCGGTATGCCGTTGACCGAATTCAGCGCAACCATCACGCCGCCGGCGCCCGCGTCGATCGCGGCCTTGTAGGGCGGCAGGTAGACCTGGCGCATCCTGAGCTCGCTCATGTCGACGGTGTTGTAGTCGCGTCCGCCCTCGACCGCGCCATAGAGCGCGAAATGCTTGACCACGGCCATGATGCTGTCCGGCCGGTCGACCGACTCGCCCTGGAAACCACGCACGCTGGCGCGCGCGCATTCCGAGACGAGATACGGGTCTTCGCCGAAGCCTTCCGAAGTGCGGCCCCAGCGCGGATCGTGGCTGATATCGACCATCGGCGCGTAGGTCATGTCGACGCCATCGTTGCAGGCCTCGACCGCGGAAATGCGCGCCATCCGCTCGATTGCCGCCATGTTGAAGCTCGAGGCGAGGCCAAGCGGGATCGGGAAGGTGGTGCGATGGCCATGCACGATATCGTAGGCGAAGAAGACCGGAATCTTCAGCCGGCTGCGCTTGACGGCGGCCTCCTGCAGCGGCCGGTTGTCGCGCCGGACGACGCTGTTGAAGGTCGCGCCGACGCGTCCGGCCGCCATTTCATCCGCCAGTTTGCCGATCGACATCTCAGGGCCGATGCTGATCAGCCGCAGTTGGCCGACCTTCTCCTCGACCGTCATCTGTGCGATGAGACCGTCGATCAGCGCTTTCTTGGCAGCGGGATTTTGCGATGTCTGGGCTCGTGCCGGCTCTGTCATGACCATTTGCGCGGCCACGCCAGTTGTCCAGGCGGCCGATGCGATCGCGCCGAGCGCCTGTCGCCGGGTCATGCCGGATTCGGTTTTTCCCGCGCGCGAATCTACCGCCTGCCCATCGACGACTGGCGCACCACTTGCTTTTTTCATGCTGTGTTCGTTCACTTCGAGTGTGGCCGTTGGTAGCGGCACGGGCGCAGGTCGAGGTGCTTGGCGTTCATTCCTTGACCCTCGTCCCGATGATAGGCATTTGTGCTCTTGCGCGCCACAACCGACGCAAGACGGGCGCGGCGTCCTGCTTGTTGGGCTTTTAAAGGAATTTCTGTGAACTTGTCGACTCGTCCCGCCGCAGGGCGTTGCGATCCGGCCCAACGCTTCCCGACCCGGCATGGTTCCGTTTTGGTCGGGCGCCGATTGGCTCCGTGCAAGCCGGCTCTCCTGTATCTGCTTGCAGTCCTTGGCTGGCTGGCCTTTGGCGGCGTGGCTGTCGCGCAGCAGCAAGGGCCGGGAGGGTTCGGCTTGGAAGAGGTGACGAAGCGCGCGAAGGCGCTGGCGGATACGCCATACACCGCGGCGGTCAGCAACCTGCCGAATGTCTTCAGCAAGATGCAGTTCTTCGACTACCAGAAGATACAGCAGCGGCGGGACCGTTTCGCATGGGCTGAACTCCAGACGCCTTTCCAGCTCTCATTCTATCACCAGGGCATGCAGTTCAACACGCCGGTGAAGATCAACGAGATCGTCGACGGCGCCGCCCACGAACTCTCCTACGACCCGGACCGCTTCGATTTCGGCGACCTGCATTTCAATCGCGACGAGACCAGCAAGCTTGGCTGGGCCGGCTTCCGGGTGATGTATCCGGTCAACCAGCTCGGCAAATACGACGAGATCATGAGCGTGCTCGGCGCGAGCTATTTCCGCGTCATCGGCAAGGGCCAGATCTACGGTTTGTCGGGGCGCGGGCTGGCGATCGATACCGGTCTGCCGATCGCCGAGGAGTTCCCGGCTTTCCGCGAATTCTGGATTCGCCGCCCGACCCGGCAGGATCAGAACGTCACCTTCTATGCCCTGCTCGATTCGCCACGCGCGACAGGCGCCTATGAATTCACCCTGACGCCGGGCGCGGATACGCTGCTCGACGTCAAGGCGCGCATCTTCCTGCGTTCCAATGGCACGCCGGCGGTGCTTGGCATCGCGCCCTTGACCAGCATGTTCCTCTACGGGCCAAGCCAGCCCGCGCCGGGTTACAATTTCCGGCCGGCGATCCATGATTCCAACGGCCTCGCCATTCATGCCGGCAATGGCGAATGGATATGGCGTCCGCTCAACAATCCGCCGGCGGTTGCCGTGAGCAGTTTCGAGACGAAGGACCCGAAAGGCTTCGGCCTGCTCCAGCGCGGTCGGGAATTTTCGCGCTTCGAGGATTTGAAGGACCGCTACGACCTGCGCCCCAGCGCCTGGATCGAGCCAGCCAACGACTGGGGCAAGGGTCATGTCCGCCTCGTCGAAATCCCGACGGCGGATGAGACCAACGACAATATCGTCGCCTTCTGGGCGCCCGAAACGCTTCCACCGCCTGGCCAGCCGCTGAAATTCGATTACCGTATCCGCTGGACCATGGATGAGCCCGCGATCATGAAGGACGGGCTCTCCTATGTCTGGCAGACCATGCGCGCCTCGGGTGAGTTCTATCAGTCCAACCTCATCCGCGCCCATGACGGCACGCTCGCCTTCCTGATCGATTTCACCGGCCCCTCGCTGCGCGACTTGCCCTCGGAAGCGCCGGTCGCCGCCAGCATCAGCGCCAGCGACAATGTCGAGATCGTCGGATCGGAGCTTCAGGCGAACCCGGCTATCAAGGGCTGGCGGCTGACCTATCGGATCAGGGTCAAGGACCCGACCGAAGTGGCCGAGCTGCGCGCCGCGCTGGAATCGGAGGGCAAGCCGCTCACCGAAACCTGGAGCTTCCAGCTCCCGCCAGTGCCGGCGGCAAGGTTTGCGCGCGAGCGGGAGCGCTATCTCAATCTCTTCAAGACGATCAAATAGCGTGCTGTAGGACTTCGCTAGCGCTCGGCTGAGAGCCGCGCCATGGTCCCGGGATAGGCGAAAATGCCTGGAGCCCCGCCCGTGTGAATCCAGACGACCGGATCGTCCCTGTGAAAGCGGCCCTGGCGGGCAAGGCCGATCAGGCCTGCCAGACCCTTGCCCGCATAGACCGGATCAAGCGCCAGGCCTTCGAGCCGCGCGGCCAGCCGAATGGCCTCCTCGGTGGTCGCGTCGGCGATGCCATAAGCGCCGGCGCTCCAGCCGGCCGCGACCTCGACCGCATCGTCGTGCCAGTTGCCGGCTATGCCTAGCATCTCCGCCACCTCGCGTCCGACGCGGCAGACATCGGCTTTCACCCGCTCTGGCTGCGCATCGACATCGATACCGATCACCTTTGCGTCATGTTCGAGCGCCAGCAGCCCCGCGACCAGGCCGGCCTGGGTGCCGGCGCTACCGGAGCCATGGACGATCCATTTCACATCAGGCCGGTTGCGCAGGATTTCTTCGGCGGCCAGCACATAGCCCATCGCGCCAAGCGCGTCCGACGCGCCATAGGGCACGAGATACGGCCGCCTTCCGCTCGCCCGCAACTGCTCGGTGATCTCATGCAGGCGGCGGTTCCTGTCCTCGTCCCAGGGAATATCGTGGATGACCGCGCCGAACAGCCGGTTGAGCAGGATATTGCCGGTCTGCTCGTAGCCCGCCTCGGTTTTCGCCAGGCGTCCGCGCATCATGCCGAGATGGCACTCGATGCCGATCTTGGCGCAGGCCGCCGCGACCTGCCGGGCCGTGTTCGACTGCACCACGCCGCCGCAGACGATGCAGTCGGCGCCCTGGGCGAGCGCTGCTGCGAGATCGAATTCCAGCTTGCGCACCTTGTTGCCGCCAAGCCCGAGCCCGGTGCAATCATCGCGCTTCACCCAGAGCGCGTTGAGCCCGAGATGTTCGCCAAGCCGTGCCATCCGCTCCATCCGCGTAGGGAGCTGCGCGAGATCCAGGCGAGGAAGAATCCTGATCGAGCGAAGCTTGTCGGCGTGCGTATCGTTCATGGCAAATGCCCTTCGGCCATTTGTACAGCACGGGCATTTATCCATAGGCGGCCGGGCTTGTCCTGCCTCACATCATTTGCTGAGACCCTTGCGATTGCTGCGGCAATATCGTTCGATGCCGTGGCTCGCGCCTGAGGGGGCATCGCAATGAGAAATCCATATCTGCGATTTGCGTTTCCGATTGGCATCCTGACGCTGTTGCCGCTGCCGGCCTTCGCACAATCTTCCGCCAACGCCGCGCTCTGCAAGCAGGACCGTACGGCGAAAGGCCTTGCCGCCTGCGACGCGCTTCTCAAGCAGAAGCTCAAGCCGGCGGAGGTCGCCGTCACCTATAACAACCGGGCGCTGACGCTGATGGCGCTCGGCCGCAACGCCGAGGCGGTCACCTCCTATGACGAGGCAGTAAAGCTCGCGCCCTATTTCGGGCCGATCTATGCCGATCGCGGCCGGGCGAAATTCGCGGCGGGCGATCGCGATGGTGCGATGGCCGATATCTCCCGCGCCATCGAGCTCGACAGCTCCAACCCCGAGAATTACGCCAATCTCGGCTATCTCAAGGTGCTGCGCGAGGATTACAAGGGCGCGCGGGCCGATCTCGAAAAGGGCCTGTTCTGGAGCAAGGACCACGCACGCAGCGCCTATATTCTCGGGCTGGTCGACTACCGAACCGGGCAATACGCCAACGCCGTCGCCAATGTCGATCGCGCCCGGCGCGGCGGCTTTACGCTCATCGATACCTATATCACCCGCTCGCTGGCGAATTTCCGGCGTGGCGCATTCGAGGTGGCCGAAAAAGACGCGAATGACGGCCTCGCCGAAAAGCCCGAACAGCCCGACCTGCTGGAAGCGCGCGCCCGCATACGCCTCGCCCTCAAGCGGCCTGCCGAAGCCATGGCCGATGCGAACGACGCCGTGCGCCTCGCACCGAAGAACGCGCTGACCTATGCGACACGCGCCTCAGTCCATCTCGCCCTGAATGAGGTCGACGCGGCGAAGGCCGATGCCGGAAAGGCGATCGAGACCGATCCAAAATTGATCGACGCTTATCTCATCAAGGCGGACGCCATATTGGCCGCCGGCGACAAGGAAGGTGCTCGCACCCTCTATCAGCAGATCGGCGCTTTCCCGCCGCCGAAGAATACGCAGGAGGAAGAAACGCGCCAGCGCGCCGCCGCCCGGCTCGTCACGATGGACATGCCGAAACCGGCCGATATCCAGGCGCTGGATGAAGCCGCGCTCAAGGCGCTTTGCGGCAAGAAGGACGATGCGCAGCGCCTGCAGGCCTGCGATCGGCTGGTCGAGACGGCCACCGATCCGCAGGCCAAGGCGAAGGCGCTGGTATTCCGTGCTCGCGCCAAGCCTTTCGCGGAGCAGATGGCCGATTTCAATGCCGCGGTCACCGCCGCGCCTGAGCTGCCGGAGGCGCTGCTGGCGCGCTCTTATGGCAATATGGCGGCCTACGTCTTCGATACGAATATCGAACCGCTGAAACGCGCATTTGCTGATGCAGACGGCGCTGTCCGCCATGCCGCTCCGGATTCCACGCAGTTTCGCGCCGCGCTCGCGGCGCGCGCCCAGACCTTGTCGAGCCTCGGCAAATACGATGAGGCAAGCGCCGACCTGACGCGGCTGATCGAAATCGAGCCAACCGCAGGAGGCTGGGGACGCTCGATGCGCGCGCTTGACTATCTGATGGCCGGCAAGCCGGACCTCGCGCTGACTGATGCCCGCGATGCGCGAAAACTGGTCACCGATGTCAAGCTGATCGACCTCGATACCGCCGATCTCCTGCTGGCGCTGATTGAAACCCGCAATTTCGATGAGGCACAGGCCGAACTCGCGGCCTGGAAAGAGCGTGCGCCGGGCGCCGACCGGGTGCGGGACCTGCTTGCAGCCCGGCTTCTGCTGGCGAAAGGCGATGACCGGTCGGCCATGCAGGCCGTCGAAGGGCCGGCCTTTGCGAGTTCCCTGAACCAGCAGGTGACGGCCATTCGCGGCATCGCGGCGCAGCGCCTCGGCAATGCCGATAAGGCGATCGCCGACCTCACCCAGGTCATCGACAAGGCAGTGCCGATCGAGATGGTCGCGAGCTTCGAGAAATTTACGCCGGCCTTCGTCTCGCAAATTTACCTGTCGCGCGGACTTGCTCGCGGTTCCGTCGGTTTGCGGTCGGGAGCTTTCAACGATTTTTCCGAAGCGATCCGCCGGGCGCCGGATCGCGCCGCAGGCTATGGCGAGCGCGCGGCGCTCAGCTTCGCCAACGGTGACGCGGCCGCAGTGCCGGATATCGTCATGGCACAGCGGATCGAGCCGGACCAGCCGCGCTGGCAGGCGCTCGCCGCCCGGATCACGCTGGCATCAGGCGACCCCGCAACCGCTGTGAAGGCCGCGGCCGCCGCGCTGGAGAAAAATGCCCCCGATGCGGACCTGCTCGCGCTGCGTGCCCGGGCGCGGTTGCAACTTTCCGATTTCGACGGAGCCATTGCCGACGCCAAGGCGCGGGTCGCGACATATCCTTCCGATGTCGAGGCGCAACTCGTGCTGATCGAGGCGAAGAGCGGGGCAGGGGATATCAAGGGGGCGATGGAGAGCGCTGAAGCGGCGAAGAACGCCGTCAGCGACGACCGCGTCGCCATGGCGCTGGCCAACGTCAAGGCGAAGACCGGCGATGTGCCGGGCGCGATCGGCATTTTCGAAGACATGGCGCGTGCGCCCGCCAATATGCTCGCCGCCAACAAACGGCTCGGCGACCTTTATGCCGGCATCGGCTCGGATCAGCTCGCTCTCGGCTACTACGCCAAGGCGATCGACGCGCCCGCGCGCGGGCCTGCCGACAACAAGTTGCGCGACGAGGTGAAGACGGCGCGCGATGCGCTGATCCGCAAGATTTCCGCGCCGAAGTGAGGCGGCACGTAGAAACCATTTGAAGCAAGGACCGCTTTCGAGAAGACCCGCATAATTCTGTTATCAGAACACGGTATCGCCGATTGCCACTGATCGTGAAGGAATTGCCATGACGAAGAAAATTCTCATCATCGTATCAAATGCCTACACGATCGGCCCGCATAACCGGCGAACCGGCAATTTCCTCCCCGAAGTCGCGCATCCCTATGCCGAATTCGACCGGGCAGGATACGAGATCGATTTTGCCAGCCTCTCCGGCGATACGCCGTTCCTCGACGCGCTCAATCTGGCCGACGATCCCGATAACCTCGCCTTCCTGGTCGGCAAGGGCTGGGCTTCGATGCAGAAGGCGAAGAAACTCTCGGATGTCGATGTCAGCCCCTATGACGCCATCTTCATGCCGGGCGGCCTCGCGCCGATGGTCGACATGCCAGAGCATCCGCTGCTCAAGCAGGTCATCAAGCAGACGTGGGAGCGTAGCGCTGTCGTTGGCGCGGTGTGCCATGGTCCGGTCTCGCTGCTCAACGTCAAGCTGAGCGACGGCGCCTATCTGCTTGCCGGCAAGAATGTCAGCTCCTTCACCAACGAGGAAGAAGACAATTACGCCAAGGCCGACGTGCCCTTCGAGCTGGAAACGGCGCTCACCAAACAGGGCGCGATCTTCCACAAGACCGCGCCCTGGCAGGCCTACAGCATCGCGGATGGTAAGCTTGTCACCGGCCAGAACCCCGCTTCCGCGAAAGGCGTCGCCGAGAAGATGATCGGGCTTCTGGAAGCTGCCTGAACAGGCAGCTTGCGGTCACGCGCTCGCGCCGAGGCTGATGAGCAGTTCATCCAATTGCTCGAACTGCTCGGGTGTGCCCCCTTCCATGCCGATATACGACTCGTCGAGCGCTTCCTTCGTGGGATAGAGTTCCCTGAGGACGAGCAGCGTCTTGCCCTCTTCCTCCTCCTCGAAGGTCACGGTGGTCACTGCGCCAGCTTCGCCCTCGTCATTGGTCCAGACGAGGCGTGAAGCCGGCACGACCTCGAGATATTTGCCGTAGAAGGCCATGGATTGCGAGGCGTCGCGCCCGAATACGATGCGGTAGCCGCCGCCGGTGCGGACATCCATCTCGCAGGACAGCATGGGGACGCCGCTCGATTTCGGCGCCCACCACAGCTTGAACAGGTCCGGCTTGGTCCAGGCGTCGAACACGAGGCGCACCGACGCGTCGAATATCCGCGTTACCACGAGTTCGCGGTCGGACCGCCGTTCGACTGCCGTGCGGCCGTTATTTCCTTTGTAGCTCATCGGCTTTCTCCTTCCGTTTCATCGCCTCGACGACGTTTTCAAGCGCATCGAAACGCGCGTTCCAGATCCGGCGTCGCCCTTCGATCCAGGCCGCCTCTTCCTCAAGTCCGTGTGAACCCAGCCGGCAGGTTCGCACGCGGCCGACCTTCTCCGTCGTGACCAGCCCCGCCTGTTCGAGAACGCCGACATGCTTCTTCATGCCCGTAAGGGTCATGTGGAACTTCTCTGCGAGCTCCGTGATCGAAGCCTCACCACCGCCGAGTTGTTCGAGCACGCCGCGCCGGGTGGCATCCGAGAGCGCGGCAAAGGAGGCATCGAGGCGGGATGATAGAAACTGAACCATGTGGTTCAGTATATAGCGGGCGGATTGGCGTGACGCAAGTGGCAGTCGCTTGCGGTGTTCGAGCGGAAACAATTTTTTTCGGGAGATCAGATTTCGGCTCAGAGTGAATCGGTGCGCAGGCGCCCCTCGTAATCGCGTTTGTCGAGCGGCACGCCCCGTGAGCGCAGGATGTTGTATGCGGTGACGGCGTGGAAATGGAAATTCGGCAGCGAGAAGGAGAGAATGAAGGCCTCCGCCGTGAAGGCAAGCCGTCGCGGGCCAATCTGGAGGTCCAGGTGCTTGCCCGCGCAGGCGTTGATCTCTTCGGGCGGTGCGATCGAATATCCGGTGAACACGAATACCGGCTCAATCGATTTCGGCGGATCGCATCACGATTATTCGCAGGCGAAGGTGGGCGATTTCAGCGGCTGGATCGCGTATCGGACAAACTAGGCCGCAGGCTCATAAGCTCCGCGCCATAGCCGCATCGAAGTGAGTTTGCCTTGTTGTCGTAGCTATCGCGCTACATGCTCGCCGCGCTTGAAATCGCTCGGGAGAAGAAGGCAATGGCTACATCGCTCTATGACCTCAGCGTGCCGACTTTCCTGCAAACGGTCAGGTCGGTCGGAGGCTTTCTCGACCGTGCGGCTGCCCATTTTTCAAAGACCGGTGTCGATCCCGATGAGTTCGTGAACACCCGCCTCTTCGACGACATGGCGCCATTTCATTTTCAAATCGAAGCGGCATGGCATCATGCCGTCTGGGGTGTCGAGGCTCTCAAGACCGGGGCGTTCACCCCTCCCGCCCTGGTTGGACCTGTTC
>FTCV01000772.1_pt1 | contig 37921 bp, 37 predicted proteins | sample 1639691 | NCBI WGS metagenome assembly FTCV01 (sample SAMEA3914864, study PRJEB12502) | metagenome | biome: forest; material: soil | place: USA | collected 2012-03-12 | depth 0.3 m
GGATACAAGGGTGAGAAGGTGCTGCTGATGGCGCCCGGTGACTTTCCTGTTATCGGCCAGATGAGCGAAGTCACGGCGGATCTTTTCCGGAAGCTTGGCTTCAATCTCGATTATGCCGTGATGGATTGGGGCTCGATGCTGCGGCGCATGGGTAGTCGGGAGGTGCCCGATAAGGGCGGTTACAGCGCTTTCTGTACCTATTCAGCCGGTGTGACGCAATTGAACCCGTCCGCGCACAACTTCATCCGCGGCAGCGGCGACAAGGCGACTTTTGGCTGGGCGAAAAGCGAAAAGCTGGAGCAGTTGCGCGACGCGTGGTTCGCGGCGCCAGACGCCGCCGCGCAGGCCAAGATCGGCGTCGAGATGCAGAAACAGTGTTTTATCGACGTGCCCTATGTGCCGCTCGGCGTCTTCTATCAGCCGACCGCTTACAAGAAGAACCTAACGGGCATGCTCAAGGGCCTGCCGCTGTTCTGGAATGTGCGCCGCGCCTGACGAGGTTTTTTAATGCTGCCGATTACCGGTTATGTCGATCGCTGGAGCGTGCGCCCCGGCGAGGAGATCAAATTCATGGTCGCCGTGCAGGGCGGCGGGCGCTATTCGGCGCGCATCGCCCGGGTGATTTGCGGCGACCCGAACCCCAAGGGCCCCGGCTATCGCGAAGTCCCGGTCAAATGGGACCTTGAAGGCGCACATGAGGGCATCGAGCAGACGATCGCCAAGGGCTCCTGGGTCGATGTTCCATCGCTGACGCTGCCCGTAGGACCGATTGCCTTTGCCGCTACGGTCTGGCCGACCCTGTTGGCAGCCGGCAAGCGGTCCGTGCTGAACTGGAATGGTCCGGATGGTGCGCTGACCCTTGGCCTCGGCGAAGCAGGCGCGTTTGCGCGGCTGACGACGAGAGCCGGAACGATTGAGGTCGAGACCGGCATTGTGCTGACCGAGCGGCACTGGCACGATATCGCCTGCGTCTATGATCCGGCGACTGGTGTATTGGAGGTCGCTCAGGCACCACGTTTGGTAAGGTTCGATCGCGACGAGCGAGCGACGAAATCGGTGAAATCTGCACCTGCGACGTTCGCAGGCAAGGGCGCCGCCGCCATCGCCGCCGAACGTGACGGGCAGGGCGTGCTCCATCATTTCAACGGCAAGATCGAGCGGCCGCGCATCATTCCAGCTAGCGGCGGCCTTGAGGCTATTCTTGCCGCGCAAACCTCCGGGGCCGTTGCCCCGGCGATCGCCGAATGGGATTTTTCGCGCGATATTTCCACCGACACCGTCACCGATATAGGCCCCTCCGAAGCGCACGGCACCTGCATCAACCTCCCTACGCGCGCCATGACTGGCTCGCGCTGGACCGGCGGTGTGCAGCATCGCTGGATTGAAGACCCGAAGCTCTGGGGCGCAATCCATTTTCATGATGACGATATCGGCGATGCCGGCTGGCAACCGTCGCTGACCTTCACCGTGCCGGAGGATTGGCAAAGCGGCGTTTACGCGTTGCATCTCGAAAAAGACGACGCGCGCGATAACATCGTCTTCTATGTCCGCGCCAAGGAGCCGGGATCGCAGGCCAAGGTCGCCTTCCTCGCGCCGACCTTCAGCTACACCGTCTACAGCCAGTACCAGAAGAAAGGTCGGCAGGCGCTGATCACCGAGCGCTCGCTTGCCTGGGGCGCGTTGGCGCAGGCACCGGATGGGCATCCGGAATATGGCGTTTCGCCCTATAATTTCCATTCCGATGGCAGCGGCGTGGTGATGTCGACCATGCGCCGGCCGTTGATCGACAAGCGGGTAAATCAAATCCATCTGGTAGATCCAAGCGACTACGGCTCCGGCCTCTACTGGATATCGGCCGACAGCGCGATTACCGATATGCTGACCCGCAAGGGCATCGACTTCGAGGTCATAACCGATCACGACGTTCACGCCGAAGGTGCCGAACTCCTGTCGAAATACAATGTCGTGCTGACGGGGCAGCACCCCGAATATCATACGCACGAAACGCTCGATGCGCTCGGGGCCTATATCGGCAACGGTGGCCGTTTCATGTATCTCGGCGGCAATGGCTTCTATTGGAAGGTCGTGCCGCATGCGACTGGCCCCTGGGCTTTCGAACTGCGCCGGGCCGAGGGCGGTATCCGCCTTTGGGAAACGCTGCCAGGCGAGAGCTACCACGCCTTTGATGGTTCCTATGGCGGCCTCTGGCGGCGGCTTGGTCGCCCACCGCAAGCGCTGGTCGGCGTCGGATTCAGTACGCAAGGCGAGTATAAGGGGTTTCCCTATTCCTTCCTCGACGGCATCCTCGATCCGCGCGTCGCTTTCATGCGCGAGGGCATCGAGGATTTGGCAAAGCCAGGCGCGAAACTCGGCGAACGGGGCTTGATGGGCGGTGGTGCGGCCGGTCATGAACTCGATCGTGCGGATACGAAGCTCGGCACACCACATCACGCCATCATCGTCGGCAGGGCTGTTCTCGATGATCCGACCTATCAGCCAGTCAATGAGGAGCGCTACGACCACACCTGGCCAGCATCGCGCGAAGAGATCATCCGCTCGGACCTAACCTTCTTTGAGACGCCCAATGGTGGGGCCGTCTTCTCCGTCGGCTCAATGAACTTCATCGGTGCATTACCCATTGACGGCTATGACAATGTCGCCGCGCTGCTCATCACCAACATCGTCAAACGCTTCGCCGACCCTGCGCCGTTTCCAATCCCAAAATCTTGATGGGTGCGACATAAACCGGCAGTCCGCGCAAACCGGGTCCATGCGTCGTTAGGCGCTCGAATATTGGGAATTAATCAACCGGCTCCAAACCGCAGAAAGCGTGCCGCGAAGGCATGTCGCCAGTAGACGAGCTGGGCTGGAATGCGCCCAAGCTTGCCGCCTGCCATAGGCAGGCCGAAGGCTTCGAATAGCTTCCAGGTCTCGTCGCCCTGCGTGATGGCATCTGCCATGACGCGGCCTACCGTCGTGGTAAGCGCGACGCCAAGGCCGCCGAAGCCGGTCGCATACCAGACGTCAGGCGCAACCTGCCCGATCACCGGCAGCTTGTGCCGCGTGAACGGCATCAGCCCGCCCCAGGCGACCTCGACCTTGGCATTCCGCAGCGCCGGATAGAAGCGCACCATATCGCGTTTCAAAATCGTCGCGATGCGTTCAGGAGAGGGTTCCCAGGCAAGCACGCGCCCGCCCCAGAGCACGCGTGTATCGGCGAGTGGCCGGTAATAATTCACGCCGACCTGGTTGTCGGAAATTGCGTAGGGAATGCGGATCGCCTCTTTCAGCTTGTCGCCGAGCGGTTCCGTCGCCATGACGAAGGTCGCGATCGGTATCGTGCCAGAGGAGACCTTCGGATCGAGCCCGTCGATGTAGCCGCCACAGGCGAGTACGATGCGGCCTGCATTGATCTTGCCGCGTTTCGTTTTGACCGAGCGGCCGGAACTTGTGGCATTCACCTGTTCGGCAGGCGTTTTCTCGAAAACCTTCACGCCTGCTTCGGAGCAGGCGCGCGCCATCCCGCAAGTGAGATCGAGCGGCTGCACAGCATAAGTGCGCGGATTGAAGACGCCGTCCGTATATTGCTCCGTCGAGAGCGCTTCGCGCACCTTCTCGCGCGGCCAGTAGTCGAATTCGGCGTCGAAAGTCTGCGCCATGAACTCGCGGAACTTCGAGAGATTATCGCCGCGGCCGATAATGTTGCAGCGAAGCGCGCCTTCCTGAAGCGGACCGCAGTCAATCGCATATTTATCAATACGCTCGCGCAGCAGGCGGTGACCCATCTGAGCGAGGCGGAAGAACTCTCGCGCTCGGCCAACCCCGATTTTTTTTACCAGCGTCTCGTAGCCGCTCGGAAACCCGTCCGAAGCGAAGCCGCCGTTACGGCCGGAAGCGCCCCAGCCGATGGTTTTGGCTTCGATCAGTGCGACTTTCTGGCCGCGCTCGGCAAGATCGAGCGCGGTGGCGCAACCAGCAAGGCCGCCGCCGACGACGAGCGTATCGACGTCAATCTCGCCTTCGAGCGCTGGAAAGCTTAGCTTTTCGCGTTGGGTGCGAGTGTAATACGTATCAAGAACTGCCATCACGGCCCCTGAGAAGAAAAAGCGGAGCGAAGCCAAGGCCCCGCTCCGTCAATTGCGCTCCGGCTCAATCCGGCTTGTAGATCGCGTAGAATTTCCGCGTCGGCTCCAGTGTCTCCCAGAGACCCTTGAAGCCGGCCGGGATCAGGAAAGTTTCGCCTGCGCTGTAGGTTTCCGCATGGCCAGAGGCATCCGTCAGGCGAACCTTGCCGGCAATCAGCATGCAAAGTTCGTCCTTCTGGTAGTGCACCTCGGCGCTTCCCGGAGCTGACGCCCAGAAGCCGGTTTTGAAGCGGCCCTGCGGATCGGCGTAAATCTCTCTCGTAGTGGTCTTGCTTGCTTCGTCGATTGGCGTTTCCGGATCGAACCTGATGGTTCGGACGAGTTCGGTCGTATCAGCCATGGTTTCCTCCAATTTCAGCGCAGGAGCCGCGTCCAGATCTTTTGGCGAAGATCGAGCGCTTCCTTTGAACAATCCTTCGTCGCCTTGAAGCGCGCGGTCATGGCTTCCGGCACATTCACGGCCGGATCATCCTTCAAGTCCTGGTTCAGAAATTGTTCGGAGCCAGCGACGGCATTGTTGTAGCCGGTAAAGTTCGAGGCTTCGGCCGCGTTCTTCGGGTCCATCATCCAGTTCATGAAGATCTTGGCGTTATCGACATGTTTCGCGCCTTTCGGGATGGCGAAATTGTCTCCCCAGAGATTCACGCCTTCCTTCGGAATCACATAGACCGTCGTCGCAAGCCGCTTGTGCGCGCGATGGAAGGAGCCGTTCCACATATGCTGCATGGCGACTTCGCCGCTAGCGACGCGATCGACCGTGCCTTCTGCATTGTAGACTTTCACGGCCGGCTTCTGCTTCTCCAGCAGATCGAGGATTTTCTGACCTTCCTCGGGTTTGGCGGTGCAATAATCGTAGCCGAGATAGTGGGCCGCCGCGCCGAAGACCTCGCCCATGTCCTTCAACATACCGATCTTGCCAGAGAGTTCGGGACGCGGCTCGAAGAGCTCTTTCCAGGTGTCCTCGATCTTGACGCCCGGCAGCTTGGCGGAATCATAGGCAATGCCCGTGATGCCCCACATATAGGGCACTGAATAGCCGCGCTCGGGATCGAATTCAGGCTTGTTAAACGGTGCTCGGACGTTCTTGAAGTTGCTCAGGCTGCTCGCGTCGAATTTCTGGATCAGGCCGCTACGCACCATCGTCTGGATGGTCGGACCGCTTGGTACGACGACGTCGTAACCGCCGCCGCCTGCCTGGAGCTTCGCCAGCATCGTCTCGTTGGTGTCGTAGGTGTCGAGCGTGACCTTGATTCCGGTCTCTGCGGTGAAGCGCTTCAACAGGTCCGGCGACATGTAGTTCGACCAGTTGAAGAGCAGCAGTTCCTTCTCCTGCGCCATGGCCGGCGTCTGCCCCAGCAGACCAGGCAATGCCACAAGCATCACCGCTAGAAAATTCCGTCTCATCTTTCGTCTCCCGCGTTGCGCTCAGGCCGTTTATTGGAATCTTCGGCCAAGCAAATAGGACAAGGTGAGCAGGGATACCGACACGCCGATGAGCAGCGCCGAGATGGCGTTTACTGCCGGCGTTACGCCCATGCGCACCATGCTGAACACATACACCGGCAGCGTCGTGGAACCCGGTCCCGAAACGAAATAGCTGACCACGACATCGCCAAGCGAACCGATGAAGGCGAGCATCGCGCCGGAAACGATACCTGGCCAGATCAGCGGCAGGATGATGCGGCGGAAACTGCGCCATGGATCGGCGTAGAGATCGGCCGCCGCTTCGGCGAGCGAGGGATCGAGCCCCTGCAGTCGTGCGCGGATCGGCAGGTAGGCAATCGGGATCGCGAAGACGCAATGTGCGAGGATCAGGCTAAAGAGCCCAAGCGGAATGCCGACCGCCACGAAGAGCAACAGGATGGCGATGGCTGCGACAATATCCGGCACGATCAGCGGCAGGCCTATCACCGCTTCCGTTGCGCCCTGGCCGCGGAAATGCGTCCTGGAAGTCGCGAGCGCCGCCATCACCGCGATGGAGGTGCCGATGATCGTTGCCGCGACCGCAACGATCAGGGAGTTCCGAACCGAGCGCATCATGTCGGCATCGTTCAGCACGATATCGTACCAGCGCAAGCTGAACCCGCTCCAGTTGCCGAGCGAGGAATCGCCCGCGCTGAAGGACAGGACAACCAGCACGATGATCGGGATGTAGAGATAGGCGAGTACCGCGAAAGCGGTCGGCCGCGCGCCCGGGAAGCGCCAGAGTTTGCTCGCGGCTGCGGCCATCACGCGGCCTCCCCAGGGCGGCGGAAGCGCCAGGCATGAATCCAGAGCGCGAGCAGGATCAGCGCCAACAGCACGAAGGCGAGCGCCGCGCCGAAGGGCCAATTGCGGGCCTGGCCAAACTGCTGCTGGATCAGGCTGCCGATCATCATGGATTTAGCACCGCCGAGCAGTTCCGGACTGATGAAAGCGCCGAGGCAGGGCACGAAGACGAGGATCAGACCACCGACGATGCCAGGCATGGCGAGCGGCACCACCACACGCACCAGCGCCCGCCAGCGGTTCGCGCCGAGATCGAAGGCCGCTTCGATATAGCGCCTGTCGATCTTCTCGATACTCACATAGATCGGCAGGATCATGTAAGGCAGGAAGGAATAGACAAGGCCGATACCCGTCGCGAGCGGCGTGTAGAGCACGTCGAGCGGCTCCTTGCGGATGCCAAGTCCAATCAGCGCCCAGTCGACAACGCCGCCATTCCGGAGGAGCAATATCCAAGAATAATTGCGCACCAAAAGATTGGTCCAGAATGGCACCGTGACGATGAAGAGCAGCAGCGTGCGCCGGCTTGGTGGCTGAAACGCCATCCAGAGCGCGGTCGGAAAGGCGATGATCAGCGTCAGCGCCGCCGTTATCGCGGCAAGGCCGATGGAACGCAGGAAGATGCGGACGTAATCGGTGTTAACAACCAGATTTTCCATCAGGTCCCGTTCGAACAGGAACTGAACGTAAGCGTCGAGGGTAAAAGTGTTCCAGATGACACCGCCGTCCGGTCCGCGTTCCAGCACCGAGACATAAGCCATGAATCCAAGCGCTGCGATCAGCACGAAGCCGATCGCCAGCATGGCCGGCGACAGCAGGAGCCATCGGCCGCCGGCGCGGGTCATGCGGTTAAAACCTTGATCGCTTCGGCCGGCATGGAAACGCCAACCGCCGCGCCGCGCTCGAAGCGGGCGCGTGCGCCGGAGCGGTTCTGCTCGCAGGCACGGACACGATCGCCGGACTGAAGCCGGACGTAATAGGTGGTGTCCGTGCCCTCGTAGACGACTTCCTCGACAGTGCCGGCAAGGCCGGAACCCGCTTCGTTCAAAACAGTTCGCTCAGGCCTGATGGCCAGTGTCACCGCTTCGTCGACGGGGCCACTTTCGGAGACCTGGATTTCGACGCCCGATGCCAATCGGCAGGCGGTGCCTCCGAGCCGTATCGCCTCGATCAGGTTGGTCTCGCCGATGAAATCGGCCACGAAGCGCGCGGCAGGCCGCTCGTAAATGTCTTCCGGCGTGCCAATTTGCAAAACCTTGCCGCCGCTCATCACGGCGATGCGGTCCGACATGGTCAGCGCCTCGTGCTGGTCATGCGTGACGAAGATGAAGGTGATGCCGACGTCGCGTTGTAGCCGCTTCAATTCGAGCTGCATGCCGGTGCGCAATTTCTGGTCGAGCGCGGAAAGCGGTTCATCGAGCAGTAGTACACGCGGCTCGGTTGCAAGCGCCCGGGCGAAGGCCACGCGCTGTTGCTGGCCGCCGGAAAGCTGCGCGGGCTTGCGTTTCTCCATGCCTTCGAGCCGCACCAGCGCCAGCATCTCGCGCACACGCTCGGCACGTTTCGCCTTCGGCACGCCCTGCATTTCGAGACCGAAGGCGACGTTCTGCTCGACCGTCATATGCGGGAAGACGGCATAGCTCTGGAAGACCGTGTTCACGGGCCGGCGATAGGGCGGTAGGCCGTCGAGTGCCTGTCCATTGACGGCGATCGAGCCGCTGTCCGGCGTCTCGAAACCGGCGATGGAGCGCAGCAATGTGGTCTTGCCGCAACCCGACGGTCCGAGCAGTGTGAAGAACTCGTTCGGCCGGATCGTCAGCGAGACATTGTCCAGCGCCGTCACGGCGCCGGCGCCAAAAGTCTTGACAAGATTGGTGCAGGCGACTGCCGGCGACGAGACATTACTCACGACGGGAGTCGTCATGATCTTCTCTGTCGTAAAGGCGGGCGATGCGCTACTCAAATGAACGATCCGATTATCAATTTGGTTGTGATTGGTTCGAATGCTGGCACGGAATGATGCGGCCTGGAAGAGAAAAAATGCGGCAATCTTCGCCTATTTTATAACATTCTTCTGTGAAGCAAAATGACTTATGGATTGATGTGACGGGTGAGACTGTATAATTGGTTCAAATAGAATACATGCCTGACGAAAGCCTGATGAGTGATCCCTTGAGCCTTGCGCCGGCGCGCGGCCGGCGCGCCCGGACCCGGCGCCAGGCCGACGAATTGTTGGGCATCCTGACTAGCCAGATCGACCAGGGCCGCGTCCGCCCCGGCGATCGGCTGGCGACGGAACGCGAGCTTGCCGCGCAATTCGGCGCCTCGCGTAGCGTGGTGCGCAGCGCGCTCGCCGAACTGCACAAGGCTGGTCGGATCATCCGCAAGGTTGGGCACGGCACAGTGGTCACGAAATCAACCAGTACAGCCGAGCCGCAAGACAATTCTTTGCCTCTACTCGACACCAGCCCGCTTGAGCTGGTCGAATATCGGCTCGCCGTAGAACCCGGCCTTGCCTCGGCCATGGTCCTGCATGCGAGCGAACGCGACATCCAGGCTGTGCTCGACTGCTGGAACGGCGGCGAAAAGGCTGATGGCCTCGCCGAATGGGAATATTGGGACCGTGCTTTCCATCGCAGCCTAATCGCCGCGACGCATAACCGGCTGGCGATCGGCGTTTATGACGCGATCATCGGCATCCGGCACGAGCAGCCGTGGCTTGCAGCGAAGGTAGGGCATACCGATGCCGCTCGCTGGCACGGCTACCAGATGGAACATCGAAGGATCGTCGACGCGATCGTCGCGCGAGATGCGGCCATGCTCTTTACCGCCATCCGTGATCACCTCATCAGCGTGCGCGCCAAGATGCTGGGCGTGGGATGAGTGAAGGCGATCCAGATCGCGACGAGCCAAACATCGGCTGGAGTCGTGATGTCTCGCGAGCAGATGATGCCGTGCGATTTTTCATCGAGAACGTCGATGCTTCTTACATCTCGCATGGCGAATTGCAGGGTGGTCGGGCAATCGATGCCGATGCCTGGAGCACCTCGCTGCCGGAAAAGTTGAAGCAGGAGATACTGGCCGCGATGACTGGAGCGCCGTCTTGTTCAATCGGCCGGTCGAGACGGATCGCGCTTCTTGAAATCGACGGCGTAATTGGAGCGCTGGCAATGGTCGCGTTCCATCAGGAAGCCTTTGCCTATGCCATTCTAGACGACCTCGTCGTCAGCCGAAGCCATCGTGGCCTCGGCGTCGGACAGAGCTTGTTGCGATGGATCGAAAACGAATGCCGGACGCGCGGAATTAAACGCCTCTTCCTCGAAAGTGGGGCTGGCAACCACCGCGCTCATCACTTTTTTGAAATGCAAAGCTACAATATCGTATCCCATGTCATGATGAAGAACTTGTTCTGATTTTGAGAACTGGAGCGTAAAAGGACAGCGCCGTGCTTGCGGCGGCAACCAAAGGTTCAAGATTGCAATAAAAAAATGAAGGTATCTCAAGCACATAGATTTTCCGTCGCGCCCATGATGGATTGGACGGATCGGCATTGCCGCTTCTTCCATCGTGTGATGACGCAGCGGGCCTTGCTCTACACCGAAATGGTGACGCCGGGCGCTGTCATACACGGTGATCGCGAGCGGTTGCTTGGTTTTTCGGCTGAGGAGCAGCCGCTGGCCGTGCAGCTTGGCGGCTCGAACTCTGTCGATCTCGCGCGTGCCGCCGCGATATGCACGGATATCGGCTATTCCGAGGTCAATCTGAATGTTGGCTGCCCTTCCGATCGTGTGCAAGGCGGCAATTTCGGCGCCTGTCTCATGCTGGAGCCGAAACTGGTCGCGGATTGCGTCGCTGCGATGAAGGCGGCGGTTCGTATCCCAGTTACGGTGAAATGCCGGATCGGCGTAGATGAGCAGGATCCGGAAACAGCTCTATTTACGCTGGTGGAGCAGGTCGTAGCGGCGGGCGCTGACGCCGTAATTGTTCATGCCCGTAAGGCCTGGCTACAGGGCCTTTCCCCCAAGCAAAACCGCGAGGTGCCGCCGCTCGACTACGGCATCGTCTATCGTTTGAAACAGCAGCACGCGGCCCTGCCGATCGCCATCAATGGCGGTATCGCCAGCCTCGAACAGGCGCAGGAGCATCTGAAACACGTTGATGGTGTGATGCTTGGCCGCGCCGCGTATCAGGACCCCGGCATATTGCTTGGCGTTGACCGCCTTTTGTTCGGCGGAGCCGATCCGTTTGCTGATCAGATTGATGTCATCGAAGCGCTTAAACCTTACATTGCCGAGCATCTGGCGCGTGGTGGCCGGTTGCACGCGATCACGCGCCATCTGTTGGGGCTTTTCCAAGGGCAACCTGGCGCGCGCGCCTGGCGTCGCCATCTCGCGACCGAGGGAGTCAAGAATGGTGTCGGGCTGGATGCTTTGCGTGGCGCGCTCGATCATATCCGTCGTGGGCGGGAATGGCGAGCCGAGCAGGATAACCGTCTGAGCGTGAGCGCTGCGTGACTGGCAAACTGGATATGCTCGCCGAGAGCCGAGCCAGTTTCGACCGGATGAATGTCATGAAGACGCTTGGTGCGTCGCTCGACCAGGTCGAAAAGGGCGCGGTGACGATCTCGCTGCCTATGGCGTCGCATATTCTGCAACAACACGGATTCGTGCATGCAGGCGTGATCTCGACCATCGCCGATACGGCTTGCGGCTATGCAGCCTTCACACTGATGCCGCCGGGGAGCGCCGTCCTGACCTCGGAATTCAAGATCAATCTTCTTTCCCCTGCCAAGGGCGATTCCTTCGAGGCAGTCGCCAAGGTGATTCGTGCGGGAAAGCGCGTACATATCGCCATGGCTGAGGTCTTCGCCCTTACAGGCGAGAGCCGCAAGCTGATTGCCGTAATGCTTGCGACTCTCATGGTCGTTGACGGAGACACCGGGCTCGTCGGCTAATCAGGCTACCGCGATGCCCGATCTGCGCAGGCCGAAGAACTCAAGCTCGGCAAGCAGCATGACCGCTGCGGCCTGCATTCCGATAAAAGCCTTTCCGGCAAGATTGAACGCAGCGCCGTCGAATAGCAGCAGCGCAAGACTTGCTATCACCCAACCTGCGTTACCGACGATGATGAACCAGACCACGCCGTTCGCCGGCGACGGTCTTGTCGCCGTATAAGCCACGAACATTGCAAAGGGCAGGAGGATCACGATCGATATCCGCTGGATAACGGCAGGGATCGTCAGCCAGAGTTCAATCATGTCCCCGGCGACGATCAGCAAAAGCGCCATCGCAACGCAAGTTATGGCGTCCACAAGCAGGACCGTGCGCAGTAAGGAAGATGATAATTTGAATGTCATGTCGAAGCTCCAGGTCGTGGTGTTGACGATCCGGAACCTGATGCAAACCGTTGTAAGCTGTCGATTACCTGACAGGTAATGGTCGGGCGGCGTATCCAGAGTTAGAAGCATGCCATGACAACGATCGTCCGGCCCGTCGGCCAGCTTCTCAAGGATTGGCGGCTGCGCCGGCGCCAAAGCCAGCTCGACTTGGCGCTCGAAGCTGAAATATCAACACGGCATCTGAGTTTCATAGAGACCGGCCGAGCGCTGCCGAGCCGCGATATGGTGCTGCGTCTGGCAGCCCAGCTCGATGTTCCGTTACGCGAGCGCAATCAACTGCTCCATGCGGCGGGATACGCGGCCTTATATCCTCAGCATGCACTTGATGATCCAGCGCTTGCCGCCGCCCTGCGGACGATCAGGCTAATCCTGAAAGGTCACGAGCCCTATCCGGCGCTGGCGGTAGATCGTCATTGGCGTCTGATCGAAGCCAATGACGCTTTGAGGTTGCTGCTCGAAGGCGTTGCCGATCATCTGCTGAAGCCGCCAGTCAATGTCCTGCGCCTGAGCCTGCATCCCGAGGGGCTGGCGTCACGCATCATGAATCTTGGCCAATGGCGTGGCCATATTCTCGAGCGCCTGCGGCAGCAGATACTCTCGAGCGCCGACGCGGAGTTGATTGCATTGATGCAGGAACTCGCCACCTTGGCCCAAAGCGATCAGCCAGCCGTTGATCACGAGCCGGCCGGCATAGCTGTCCCGCTGCGATTGGCGAGCCGGGAAGGGCCGCTCAACTTCATCAGTACTACCACCATCTTTGGAACGCCCGTGGACGTCACCTTGTCGGAAATCGCAATAGAATCGTTCTTTCCGGCGGATGACGCGACTGTCACAACACTCAACCGTATTGCTGACCGGAAGTGACGAAGCGTTCTTTCTTGCAGTGATCACGTATTCCGTAAAGTTATCGGCCTTCGGTAAAGCTCTATTTACCATACGGTATTTGCGAAAGCTGATTGAGCCAAAAAACATAACGCTGGCGTGGAATCTGGTGGATTTCACCTGAGCCGACTCATCTTTTTTTATCAATTGCGGCGCATTTGATCGATCTGGACCGGCTTTTGCTGGCTGAGCGAGTGAGTGCAATGCTTCGTCGTCTGCTTGCGGGATGGAACCGCTTCGTCAAGGCCCAGTCGGGCAACGTCTCCGTCATCTTCGGGCTGGCGTTTCTGCCGATGGTCTTGTTCATGGGTTCCGCGATCGACTACAGCCGCGCGGCTCAGCAGCGCGCCCGTCTCGACAACGCCGCCGACTCCGCAGCGCTCGCAGGTGTCAACTGGAGCATCAAGAACAATCTGAACCCGCCCAGTAGCGATCAGATCAAATCTTATTTCTATGCGATGGCGGGTACGTCGGACGTCACGATCAATGATGTGACCGTCACCACCTCGACAAGCGTGACCAGCGTTTTCGTGACTGTGAACTACACGGCGAGCGTCAAGACGTCGTTCATGCAGGCGGGAGGGTTTCAGACGATCACCGTCGGTGGATCGGCGACTTCGGCTGCTGACAAGCCGAAATACGTCAATTTCTATCTGATGCTCGATAACTCGCCGTCCATGGGCCTCGGCGCGACCTCCGCCGATATAGCAAAGCTGCAGTCGCTAACGCCGGATTCCTGTGCTTTCGCCTGCCATATGCACACCTTCAACAGCAGCGGCCAGATCACTGGCGATAACACGTCGGACTACTATCATATCGCCAAGAACAACGGGGTTCAGACGCGCATCGACGTGCTGCGTACGGCGACGCAGAACCTGGCGCAGAGCGCCAACGACGCCATTCAGATCACCAATCAGTTCAAGATGGCCGTCTACACCTTCAGCGATGTCGTGACGACGATCAGCACCCTTTCGACGAATCTCATCAACGGGTCGCCCAACGTGAAGACCCTGGCGGGAAACATCGACCTTGCCTATGCGTATTACGATCAGCGCGATACGCAGACGTCGTTCGATACCGCTCTCTCCACCCTCAATTCAGCCATGCCGACGCCTGGCGACGGATCGAGTTCGCTCCTGGCGTCCGAGTTTCTGTTCATCGTTACGGACGGAGTGCAGGATCAGCCGGTGGGCTCCAAATCGGGAACAGGTGACAAGGCGGACACCATCGCCACCAATTCCACCTATTTTCCACCGAGCGGCGTTACAACACTGCCCAATCTCTACAGTGCGAAGTCCGGCAATGTGAGTTCCGCCCGCCTGATCAGCGTCATGGACACTTCGACCTGCACGACGATCAAAAACCGGAATATTCGCATCGCGGTGCTCTATACGCCTTACCTTCCGGTGACCAACAACAGTTTCTACAACAGTTGGGTGGCTCCGATTTCGAGCAGCATTCCGACACAGCTTCAGGCCTGTGCTTCCCCTGGCTTCTATTTTCAGATCACCCCGACACAGGGTATCAACGAAGCCATGCAGGCGATGTTCAAAGCGGCGCTTTCAGCCGCGCGCATTACGCAGTAGCCAAGGCAAAGCCTTTAGAAGCCGCGGCCGCGCAGGATCAGGCGGTCGCCTTGGACAGTGTAGGATGACAGGCGAGACAGGAAGCTGTGGCCGAGCAAATTCTCGTGCAGCGTTCCGGCGCTCGAAACCAGCGCCCGGACCTTTGTCAGCCGAATTGAGCCGATGCTGACGCTTTCGAGCATAGTCTGCGCCGCCATCGCGTTTCCGTTTGCCGTCGAGACGCTGACGGTGAATTCCAGCGGGGCAAGCGCGATGCCGAGCCGCGCGGCATCTTCATAGCGGATCACGACGCTCGAGGCTCCCGTATCGAACAGGAACTGTGCCGGAAGGCCGTTGACGTTGGCGGAAACGGGAAATGTGCCGTTGCCGGAGCGTGTCACCACAACCTCGCCGCCGCGTCCGCCGATGGCGAGCCCAGGTACGATGCTGCCGAGAACACGATTGCCGGCATCGGCAAGCTCGAACCGGTAGGTATATCCTGCGACGAGCGCGACCATGATCATCAGCCAGGCTGCGATAGCCTCAAGCGCCTTGGATACGCGACCCTGGAAGGCTCGGAGAACCCAACCGCCCGCAAACAGCGCGGTGCAGACGGCAATCGTTGTGCGGGGGAGCATATCGCGCTCGATGCCAAGGATTGGCTCCTGACCGGGGATCAGAAACAGCAAGACAAGCGTCAGGGCGATTAATCCGAGTCCGAGCGCCAGTCGCATGGTCAGATCGCGAGCGGCATCAAGCGCCTGAGATTTTCCAGCCGGCGCTCGCACTCCAAGTTGATCAGTTCACGTTCCGGAATCGAAAAGGACAGCCAGCCTGCGATTTCAGCCAGCGTTCGGCCGCATCCGCCGCAGATGCCCGCTTTGACATCCATCGTACAGATTTTCACGCAGGGGCTGGCGCTTGAAGTCACCGGCATATGTTCGTCTCTTTCCCGCAGGAGCGGTCCCCGATATAGCAGCAGACTGTTTTTCAGACGAGTCCCCCATGACCAACGCCGCTGGCCTGCCTTTCGACGATATCCGCGCTCTCATCAAGATGATGCCCGGACCAGATGAAGAGGCGCTCGATGCAGCGCGCGTGCGTGCGGCATCGCTTGTGGATTCATCCGGATCGCTCGGTGACCTGGGCACGCTGGCCATCTGGGCCGCAGGCTGGCAGGGCAAGGCGCGACCGACGGCGCAACGTCCGCTGTTGGCGATCTTTGCCGCGAGCCACGGTGTTTCACCGGATGGCGAAGCGGCGCGGGCGCGTATGGAACTGCTTGCCGCCGGGGGGGCGGCCATCAACCAGATCTGCGCCACTACCGATCTTGGCTTGAAGGTCTTCGATCTCGCGCTGGACATGCCAACTCGTGATTTCACGACAGCGGCCGCCTTGGAGGAGGCCGAATGCGCGGCGACGATGGCGTTCGGTATGGAGGCGATCGCTGGCGGCTCCGACCTTCTGAGTTTGGGAGCCATCGGTCGGGGAGGGGCAACGGCCGCCGCAGCCATCGCGCACGCGCTATATGGCGGTAAACCCGGCGACTGGGCAGAGATACACGACGGTCGGGAGGGTCAGGTTGTTGGCGATCTCATCGCCAAAGCGGTCGCGCATCATCGAGGCAATCTGTCTGACCCGCTCGAAATCCTGCGCCGTCTTGGCGGCCGCGATATCGCAGCGATCGCGGGCGCCATACTGGCTGGGAGGCTTCAGCGCATTCCGGTAATCCTGGATGGCTATGCGGTAACTGTCGCCGCCGCGGTGCTTCATGCGCTGGATTCAGCGGCGCTGGATCACTGTATCGCAGGACATATCACGCCCGGCCCTCATGCGCGGGTGGTTGAAAAACTTGGGTTGAGGGGTCTGCTGCAACTCGGCCTTACCAGCGGAGAAGGCGTAGGCGCGGCGCTTGCTGCCGGCATCGTGAAAGTGGCGATCAACTGCCACAACGACATGGCGACCGCATCGTAAGCTCAGGTCAGCCGTAACGAAGCTTCGGCTTGAATTTTTCTTCCTGGCCGCCGAGCGGCGCCAGCGCTTCCATGACGCGTTCCGGCGGAATGGTGATGGTGACTTCGGTACCTTCGCGCACTTTCGATTTGAGCGTAAAAGTGCCGCCGTGAAGATCGACCAGGCTCTTGACGATCGGCAGACCGAGACCTGTGCCTTCCTGCGCCTGCTTGATGGCGCTGGTGCCGCGACCGAAGCTGGTCATGATGATCGGGATTTCATCTTCCGGAATGCCGGGCCCCGTGTCGCGCACGGTGAGATATTGACCGCCGCTTGCAGTCCATCCGACCTTGACCTGAACTTCGCCGCCTGCCGGTGTGAACTTGATGGCATTTGAGAGCACGTTCAGCGCAACCTGCCGCAATGCCCTTTCATCAGCCCAGATGCGCGGCAACCCGCTTTCGAACGTTGCTTTGACTGTCAAACTACGATTATGGGCCCGCATTTCCAGCATATGCACGCAATCGTCGACCACGCCGGCGAAATCGACAACCTCCTCCTGCAATTCGTAACGCCCGGCTTCAACGCGTGAGAGATCGAGAATCTCGTTGATCACGTTGAGCAGGTGTTCGCCGCTGCTATGGATGTCGTTCGCATATTCCTTGTAGAGCGGCACGCCGTGCTCACCGAATACCTCGTTCTTCATTACCTCTGAGAAGCCCAGGATGGCATTGAGCGGTGTACGCAACTCGTGGCTCATCGTGGCCAGGAAACGAGACTTGGCGAGGTTGGCCTCTTCCGCCCGCCGGCGGGATTCATCGGATTTCGCCTTCTGCTGCTCGAGTTCCGCGATCAGTGCGTCCTTTTCTGCCCTGGCTCCAAGCGTCTCGACGGCATTAGCGTAGAAGCGCCGGGTGAGCAGCACAAATAGCGCCTGCGCGCCGAGCACAATCACGAACACCATCGAGAGGTTCGGGTTGGCGGTAACGTTGAAGGCGGTGACGAGCCCGATCGAGATCGGCACCAACGACGCGTACGAAACGGATGGAATCGTCGCCGAGATCATCGAATTGATCGCGCCCAGCAGAAGCATGGCGAAGATGGTCAGGATCTTGACCATATCGCCGTCGGCGCTAGCGACGATGCTGAGGATCGCCGCCCAGCACACGCTATGGGCAATCTCGGCAATGACGAAACGAATGCGCCAGCCGTCGATCTTCAGCTTATCGTTCGGCAGCAGCAGGAATTTGCGGCAGAGCGCCCCGACCATCACGATGCAGGTCAGCACGACCGTACACCAGATGAAGATTTTCGGCGGTTCCACCCATTTGCCGAGGGCTAACGCAAGGGCAGTCGCCATCGCGAAGATCATCAGGCCTGGTGTCGCGCTGACGCGGCTGCTCGCGAATTGACGAGCCAACTCATAGTCGAAGGCCCGATTGAGGCCCGATGACGACGTCAGCCGCTCGCGAGTCTCGCGCATTTGACGCTGCAGGTCGCGACGACGCAGCGCAGCCTCGGCCTCGGCCTCATGCTTGCGCTCGATCATCTTCGCGGTGATCTCGGTCATCCTGCCGTCCGGTAACGAAGAACGGGCCGCACCGGACCAAGCCGTGCAACCTGAAAGTGACCAGCCGACTATCGCTTCCAAAGCATTGATAAATTCGAAACGCCTCATGCAAATGTCGCGAATGTCCCTGCGATTCCCCGACCTCCTGCGCGCTGGTCTAGCCTTGGCTGCCATACTTGTGCTGGCCGGCCTTTTGACCCGCAAAGCGGAGACGGACCAGACCGGCCTTGCAGAGGTCATCGACGGCGATTCTCTTCGTTTGAATGGAGTTCAGATGCGATTGCTGGGGATCGACGCTCCGGAATACGATCAGACCTGCACTCGTCAGCGGCAACAGTGGGATTGCGGTCGCGCCGCGCGCAGCGCGTTGCAGAAGCTGGTCGGCCGGACTGTCGTTACCTGCGTTGGGGGAGAGCACGACATTTACGGCCGGCTGCTGGTTCTCTGCCGCGCTCGCGGTTTGGACATAAATGCCGAAATGGTGCGCAACGGCTTTGCCGTCGCGCTTCACCGCTATACTGATGAAGAAAAGACGGCTCGGGATGATGCGCGCGGGATTTGGGCCGGTCCGTTCGATCGCCCGGAAATCTGGCGTAGGACGCATCCACGCTCATCCGGATGATCGGTGCGCCCTCACACTTTGTCGCTAAGAGGCTCTCTTTTAGAGTCGTTCTTGGCTAGGCGCCGTTGCGCCGGCCTTCGCCCTTTCGTTGGAACGGGCGGCTAATCCGAACATCTTGAGGATGCTCCAATGATTCGGTTCGAACTGAACGGGGTTTCCCGTCAGGTTGATGTCGCGACTGATATGCCCCTGTTGTGGGTGGTGCGTGACACGATCGGCCTGACAGGAACCAAATTCGGCTGTGGCCAGGCGCTCTGTGGCGCTTGCACGGTCTATGTGGACGGCCAGCCCGTCCGCTCCTGCCAAACAGAAATCGGCGATGTCGATGGCCGCAAGGTCACGACGATCGAAGGGTTGAACGGAAAGGTTGGCGAGGCGGTTCAGACTGCCTGGACCAATCTCGATGTGCCGCAATGCGGCTATTGCCAGTCTGGCCAGGTCATGGCCGCGGCAGCCCTGCTGACCGACAACAAGAATCCGACGGATGCCGATATCGACGCCGCGATGAGTGGCAATCTCTGCCGCTGCAATACCTATCACCGCATTCGTGCCGCCGTGCACGAAGCGGCCAAAGCGCTGGCTTGAGGAGGAGCGATCATGCTGTCCAGGCTCATGCGCTCCGCGCAAACCCCAAAAGCCTCCCGTCGAGGTTTCTTGATTGGCGCTGCCGCCACCGGCACTGCTCTCGTCGTTGGCTTCCGTTCGAACCCGGCTGCCGCCGCCGAAACACCGCCGTTTATCGTCCCCGCCAAGGCGGTCGATCCCTTTACGGCCTATGTGAAAATCGATGCCGATAATTCGGTGACCGTCTACTCGGCCCATATGGATATGGGGCAGGGCATCTATAACGGTGTTGCCACCTTGCTTGCCGAGGAGCTTGGCGCCGACTGGTCCCAGATCAAGGTTGAAGGCGGAGCCGGCAATACGGCTGCCTACGGCAACCTCACCTGGGGCGGCGTCATGCAGGGCACGGGTGGCTCATCGGGCATCGCCTCTTCGTGGAACCGCTATCGACAGGCAGGTGCTACGGCGCGCGAGATGTTGAAAGTAGCTGCAGCCGATGCCTGGAAGGTTCCGGCTGCCGAAATCAAGGTCGATAAGGGAGTGCTCACCCACGCTTCCGGCAAAAAGGGCGGCTTTGGCGAGTTCGCGACGGCTGCTGCCAAAGTGAAGCTGGCCGCCGCCGCTCCTCTCAAGGATCCAAAAGACTTTACGTTGATTGGCAACGAGAAACTGCCGCGCTTCGACAGCGCGCCGAAAGTGAGGGGCAAACAGGATTTCACCATCGATGTGAAGCTGCCGGGCATGCTTACCGCTGTCCCGATCCACCCTTCGCTCTTTGGCGCAACGGTGAAATCCTTCGACGCGAGCAAGGCCAAGGCCATCAAGGGTGTGGTCGATGTCGTCGCCATGTCGTCGCGCGGTCTGGCCGTGGTCGCAGAGGATATGTGGAGTGCGATCAAGGGTCGCGAGGCAGTGACGGTCGTATGGGACGAGTCACAGGCGGAGAAGCGCTCGAGCGCCGAACTCGCCAAGGAGTATCGTGATCTCGTCGCCAAGCCCGGTGCGGCAGTGGCACGCAACGACGGTGATGTCGAAGCTGCATTCAAGACCGCCGCCAAGGTCGTCGAGACCACCTACGAGTTCCCCTATCTTGCCCATGCAGCGCTGGAGCCGCTGAATGCCGTTGCTCGGCGCAACGCGGACGGAACGCTGGAAATCTGGGGCGGCCATCAGATGCCGGACCTTTATCAGGGGACCGCGGCACAAATCGCCGGGGTGACGCCGGATAAAGTGACGATGCATGTGATGAAGACGGGCGGCAGCTTTGGCCGTCGCGCGGTCACCGACTCAGATGTCATCGTCGAGGCAGTGGCGATTGCCAAAGCCATGGATTGGAAAGCGCCGATCAAGGTGCAATGGACGCGTGAGGACGATATGCGCGGCGGCCGTTACCGCCCGGCCTATGTTCATCGCGTTAAGGCCGGTATCGATAAGGACGGCAAGGTGATCGCCTGGCAGAACCACATCGTCGGCCAATCAATCATCGGCGGCACGCCTTTCGAGGGGGGCCTCGTCAAGAACGGTATCGATGCAACGTCCGTCGAGGGGGCGAGCAACATCCCTTACGCCATCCCGAACGTGAAGGTCGAGTTGACGACCACCAAGAATGGCGTGCCGGTTCTCTGGTGGCGCGCCGTCGGTTCGACGCATACGGCTTATGCCGTTGAAGCGACCATCGACGAACTGGCACGCGCCGCCGGCAAGGACCCTGTCGCGATGCGGCTTTCTATGCTGGAGCATCATCCACGCCATGCTGGCGTGTTGAAGCTCGCAGCGGAGAAAATCGGCTGGTCGAGCCCGGCGCCCGCCGGCCGCTTCCGTGGCGTAGCGGTGGCGGAAGCCTTCAATACCTTCGTTGCCCAGGTCGCGGAGATTTCGCTGGCTGATGGCAAGCCAAAGGTCGAGCGCGTCGTCTGCGCGGTCGATTGCGGCATTGCCGTCAATCCGGACCAGATCCGGGCGCAGATGGAGGGCGGCATCGGCTTTGGCCTTGGCGCGATCCTGAAGTCGCAGCTCACGCTCGACGGCGGCAAGGTCGTCGAGGGCAACTTCGACGGTTACGATGTGCTCCGTATCGACGAGATGCCCAAGGTCGAGGTGCATATTGTGCCCTCGACGGAGTATCCCAGTGGGGTGGGTGAGCCAGGCGTGCCGCCAATCGGTCCGGCGGTGGCGAATGCTTATTTCGCTGCCACGGGAAAACGAGTGCGCATCCTGCCATTTTCGCGCGGCGAAAACGCTTGATGGCCTTCAAGATTACAAGATCGCCGGCCTCGTGCCGGCGGTTTTGTTTGTGCGATTGACCCAGGCAAGGACGCATGGTCCATTGCGCCGCAATTTTGTCGTGCCCGAGCGTTAGCGCATAGCTCATGAAAATTCTCGCCCTTGCTATCGCGCTCTGCTGCGCTGGAGCGTTCTCCGAAGTCGCGTACGCACAGGACCAGCTCTTTCCGCCAACGCGGTCCGCGCAGACTGGCAATGCGCTGAATGGTGACGAATTGCGCGAACTCGTCACCGGCAACACCATTTCCGGTCAGCATGACAACGGCATGCCCTATAGCGAATACCACTCACCGGACGGGCGTATTTTTGGTCATAACAATTTTGACCCCGTCAAAGACGGCTGCTGGCAGGTGCGTGGCGACAGCGTCTGCTACAGCTATGAGTCTGGCCAGGCGCCGGGTCTCTTCTGCTGGCGCTTCTTCAAGATGGCCGATGGCAATTACCGCATCCTGCTACCGCGCACAGGCACTTCCGGCAGCGCGATTGTTGCGAAGGGCAATCCTGAACATCACACGGACAACGGGAAACCTTGGACCTGCCAGGCTCTCCTCTCGCAGCGCTGATCGATGAACTCAAGGCATGTCGGATTTGCCGGGATGCGCCACGCTATGGCAGGCCTCTGCAGCATGAGCCGCGCCCTGTCATCCAGGCAGCTTCGACAGCCCGGCTTCTGATCGCCAGCCAGGCGCCGGGTACGCGCGTCCACGCTTCCGGTAAACCGTTCACGGATGCATCCGGTGACCGTCTGCGCGACTGGTTACAGATGGACCACGAAACCTTTTATGATCCTGCGCGGGTCGCCATTGTTCCAATGGGCCACTGTTTTCCCGGTCTCGACGCCAAGGGCGGCGACCTGGCACCACGGCGCGAATGTGCAGAGACCTGGCGAGCGCCGGTACTGGCCACCTTGCCGAATCTCGAGTTGATTTTGCTCATCGGACAATATGCGCAGCGCTGGCATCTCGGCTCCGAACTCGGGCCGAGCCTTGGCGAAACCATGTCGCGTTGGCGCGAGATTTTCGACAAACCGCGGCGACCTCGCTTGTTGCCGATGCCGCATCCGTCCTGGCGCAACAATGGCTGGCTAAGACAGCATCCCTGGTTTGAATTGGAATTGCTTCCGGTGTTGCGGGCTGAAGTTGCCCGATTGCTCGAAGCACCGGCCATAACCTAATGTTAGGCTCGCGTCTGGGCGTCGAATCGGCGCAATGCTGGCATATGGCCAGTCATGCTTTTTGGGCCACTCTCGGATTAATGGTTTGCATGCCCCGTTTGGCGGCAGCTGAAGATGCTGCGCCTTCGCCAGATGCAACCCAACAGGCTATTCCAGCGCCGCGCCCACCTGCGCGGCCAGGCGCCATACCCTTTTCGCTTTGGCCGCCTCCCGGCGCAGGAACGCAAGCTGGCCAGCCTGCCGCTCCGACTCAAAGTCCGGTCCAAGGACCACCACTTCCGGCCAAACCCGCGCCAGGAGGAATAGCGCTGCAACCGCCGAGACCGCCATCAGCACCGGGCGCTATCCAGATGTCTCCGCCGGTAGCCAAAAGTCAGACGCCGCCTTCGACCGTCCCGCCGCCTGTCGGCCAGCGCCCCAATATTGTAGCTCAACCCGTCCGGCCTGCAGGCCCTGCAGCAAACCAGCCGAATGCTCCAATCTTTCCAGCGCATCCTTCCCCGCAGGACCGCTTTTTGCGTAGCGGGTCGCAGCAGCAGCCGACATTGCCAAAGATGCCAGTTGTAGGCCGGCCCAAAAAGCCGGTGCTTTATCCATTCCAGCAGCCAAGCGCGCCTTTCAATCAGCCTATCGGACGCCCTTTGCCCGAGGGCGTGGATGCGACGTCGGCTGTGCCGGCGCTGCCACGCCCGGCTATTTTGCCAAAAGCGCCTGTCGCGCCAGCGCCACCGAAGGAACCCGTGAAGGAAAAATCGGCCAAAAAGCCGACTGCATGAAGAAAAATGCGGCGTGCGGTAAATGAAAAAGCCGGGCAGCGGCCCGGCTCTTCGATTTCCGACGGAACGGCGTTCTTATTTCTCTAGCCGCGCCAGCAGGCTCGACGTATCCCAGCGACTGCCGCCGAGCTTCTGCACATCGCTGTAAAACTGGTCGACCAGCGCCGTCACCGGCAGGCTTGCCTTGTTGCGGCGCGCCTCATCGAGGACGATGCCAAGGTCCTTGCGCATCCAGTCAACGGCGAAGCCGAAATCATATTTGCCCTGGTTCATGGTCTTGCCGCGGTTTTCCATCTGCCAGGAACCGGCAGCGCCCTTGGAGATCACCTCGAGCACGGCTTCAATATCAAGCCCGGCGCGCTTGCCGAAATGCACGCCCTCGGAAAGGCCCTGAACAAGGCCGGCGATGCAGATCTGATTGACCATTTTGGTCAACTGGCCCGCGCCGGATGGCCCCATCAACCGGCAGGAGCGGGCAAAGCTGGCGATTACCGGCTCGGCCTTGGCGTAAGGCTCGCCGTCGCCGCCGCACATAACCGTCAGCACGCCGTTTTCCGCGCCGGCTTGGCCGCCGGAAACCGGAGCATCGATGAAGGAAACGCCCGACTTTGCGCTTTCCGCATAAAGCTCGCGGGCGACATCCGCGCTGGCCGTCGTATGGTCAACGAAGATCGCGCCCTTGCTCATGCCAGCAAAGGCGCCGGCCGCTCCGAGCGTAACCGACCGAAGGTCGTCATCGTTGCCAACACAGCAGAACACGATCTCCTGGCCCTCGGCGGCCTCTTTAGGCGTGGCAATTGCCTTGCCGCCGTTTTCGGAGGCCCATTTCGCGGATTTGGCGCTGTTGCGGTTATAAACGGTGACGTCGTGTCCCTTGCTCTTCAGATGACGCGCCATCGGATAGCCCATGACGCCGAGGCCTAGAAACGCAACTTTTGCCATGATGGATACTCCCGGAAATTTGTTTCAAACCAGATATCGCAGCCCGTGGATATCGCATCGACGGTAAGGACGGAAGCGATCTAATCGACCAAAGAGTCATGTCCCGATCACTTCACAGGGTTGATTCACCATGCCATCAATGCGCCAAGTCAATGCGCAAGATCAGCGCATGGCGGTATTTTCACGCATCAAGACGCGGCCGCCAAGAAGCCGCCCAACAAGACATTTAGCGAGGGGATTTTTTGGATGGAACGCCGCAAATTCTTGAAAACAGCCGGTATTGCCGCAGCGACTTCCGCCATTGCCGCACCTGCGGTTGCGCAATCGAGCCCGGAGATCAAATGGCGCTTGGCCTCAAGCTTCCCAAAATCTCTCGATACGATTTTTGCTGGTGCCGAAGTCATGTCGAAGATGGTCGCCGAACTGACAGATAACAAATTCCAGATTCAGGTTTTCGCGGCGGGCGAGTTGGTGCCGGGCCTTCAGGCGCTGGACGCGGTGCAGAACGCCACCGTCGAAGCCTGCCACACCGTTTCGTATTATTACGTCGGCAAGAACCCAACCTTCGCCGTCGCTTCGTCGGTTCCGTTCGGGCTGAACGCGCGACAACAAAATGCCTGGCTGTTCCAGGCCGGTGGCAATGAACTCTTCAACGAGTTCTACAAAAAATACAGCGTTGTCGGCATTCCCTGTGGGAACACCGGCACGCAGATGGGTGGCTGGTTCCGCCGTGAGATCAAGACGGTCGATGATCTCAAAGGCCTCAAGATGCGCATCGGCGGCATTGCCGGCCAGGTCATCCAGAAGCTCGGCGCCGTGCCGCAGCAGATCGCTGGCGGCGACATCTATCCGGCGCTCGAAAAAGGCACGATCGATGCGGCTGAATGGGTCGGTCCCTATGACGATGAGAAGCTCGGCTTCAACAAAGTTGCTCCCTACTACTACTACCCTGGCTGGTGGGAAGGTGGCCCTACGGTTCACGCCTTCTTCAATCAGGACAAGTTCAACTCACTGCCGAAATCCTATCAAACCGCACTGACCGCCGCTTGCACCTACGCGAACCAGATCATGTGCGCCCGTTACGACGTGGTGAACACGCCTGCGCTGAAGCGCTTGGTCGCAGCCGGCACCCAGCTTCGTCCTTTCACAGTCGAGGTCATGGACGCCTGCAACAAGGCGGCCACAGAACTTTACAACGAGATCAGCGCCAGCAATCCCGACTTCAAAAAGGCGATCGAGTCGATGATCGCATTTCGCAATGACAGCTACCTCTGGTGGCAGGTCGCCGAATATACTTTCGACTCCTACATGATCCGTTCGCGTGCTCGTGGTGGCTGATTACGATATCCGCCGCTGAAAAGGCCGCGCATGCGCGGCCTTTTTCTTGTGAAGCTTTTTATGGTTGCCGTTGGATGTGCATCGAATGATTTTTTCCTCGGCTACGATGCTCACAGTCGTTCAAGTTATTTGGCTCAATATTGTTCTCTCCGGCGATAACGCCGTCATCATTGCATTGGCATGCAGACAACTTCCTGTCGCTACGCGCCGTGTGGGGATGATTGCCGGAGCTGCAATCGCGATCATACTGCGGATCATCTGTACGATTATGGTCGTCACGCTGCTGGAGACGCCATTCATCAAGCTCGTCGGTAGTCTGCTGCTTTTCTGGATCGCCGTTAAACTGCTGGCCGATGAGCAAACAACAGACGATGATAAGGTCACGGCCAGCGAGCATCTGTGGCATGCAATACGCATTATCGTGATGGCAGACATCGTGATGAGCCTTGATAACGTCCTCGCCATTGCCGCCGTCGCCAAGGACAACACCTCGATCCTGATTCTCGGGCTTTTGCTATCGATTCCGATCATTGTTGCCGGTGCCAGCGTGATCGTGAGCCTGCTGGAACGGTTACCTATTCTTGTCTGGGCAGGCGCAGCTCTGCTCGGCTGGGTCGCGGCGGAAATGCTGATCGGCGACCCTGCTGTCCTTCGTCAGATCGGCGACAGCGCCTACACTCTCCGGCCATATTTACTGCCGTTTGGCGCTGCCTTTGTCCTGGTCGCGGGATTTGTCATGCGCAGGCGGGCGCACGCATCGCCTTAATCCAGGCTTACAAACGAAAGCGGTCTTGCGCTTTCAGTTCTTCGGCGGTGTCAGGTCGAATGATGGGGCCGGCACATCAACCAGCGGAATGTCGATTTTGATATCGTTGAGATTGGCCTTTGGACCGCCGTCGATCCAATACGTGACCGATTCCGGCCAGAAGATCACGATCACCACGAGAATCAATTGCATGGCAACCCAGGGCAGTGCGCCCCAGTAAATATCGGAGCTCTTGACCGCCGGCGGCGCGATACTGCGAAGGTAGAAAAGCGCGAAGCCGAATGGCGGATGCATGAACGAAGTTTGCATGTTCACGCAGAGCAGAACGCCAAACCAGATCAGGTCAATGCCGAGTTTGCTCGCAACTGGGGCAAGTAACGGTATGACGATGAAGGCGATCTCGAAGAAATCGAGAAAAAAGGCGAGGAAGAATATAAAAATATTGACGAAGATCAGGAAGCCGATCTTGCCTCCCGGCAGGTTGACCAGCATGTGCTCGATCCAGCGGCCACCATCCATGCCCTGGAATACCAGACTGAATATGGTCGAGCCGATCAGGATGAAGACCACCATTGCGGTGATGCGCATTGTCGTCGACATGCCCTCGCGAACAAGTGGCCATGTCAGCCGGCGATGCATAGCAGCAAGCGCCATAGCGCCCACCGCGCCCATCGCACCAGCCTCCGTCGGCGTAGCGAGACCCATGAAAATCGTCCCGAGAACCAGAAAGATCAGGACAATGGAGGGGATCATTCCCCATAAAACGCGGCTGACGAGCTTCCAGCTCATCGGCTCTCGCGCGTCCTCAGGAATTGGCGGCATTGCTTTCGGCTTCAACACCGACAGGACAATAATATAGAGCAGGAATATGCCGACCTGCAGGATCGAAGGGCCAATCGCGCCCAGATACATATCGCCGACGGAACGACCAAGCTGGTCGGCGAGAACGACGAGAACAAGGGAGGGCGGGATGAGCTGGGTAATCGTGCCTGACGCTGCGATCACGCCGGTCGCCAGTTTCATATCGTAGCCGTAGCGCATCATCACTGGCAGCGAGATGACGCCCATTGCGATTACCGACGCGGCAACCGTTCCCGTGATAGCGCCGAGGATCGCGCCGACGATGATCACGGCATAGGCGAGGCCGCCCGGTATCTTGCCGAAGAGTTGGCCGGTTCCTTCGAGAAGATCCTCCGCAAGTCCGCAGCGTTCCAGGATTGCGCCCATGAAGGTGAAGAAGGGAATAGCTAGAAGAAGGTCGTTCGAGATGATGCCGTAAAACCGGAATGGCAGCGCTTGAAGGAATGCCCAGTCGAAATGCTGTGTGGCGATGCCGATAAGGCCGAAAAACAGCCCCACTGCTGCCAGCGAGAAAGCCACGGGAAAGCCGAAAAGCATGAACGCAATCATGCCGCCAAACATCAGGGGAGGCATAACGCCATGTGAGAACATCAACGTACTCGTATTTCTTTGGAGATGAGGGCGGCGTTACTTGGCGGCTTACTGCAAAGGTTTCTCGTAATGCGTGTCTATTTCGATTGCTCCACGCAAGGCCGCGACCCTTTTGATCAGTTCAGAAACGCCTTGAAGCGTCAGCAAGCCAAAACCGAGCGGCAAAACGAGTTTGATCGGCCAGAGTATGAGCCCTCCAGCGTTCATCGAAACTTCGCGATAAGCTAATGATTGCAGAAAAAATGGTATTGAAAGTATAGTCAGGAATATGCCTGTCGGCAGAAGAAAGATTGTAAAACCAATTATGTCGATCCACAGTCGGGTTCGGTCTGTAACTGACGCATATACGATGTCGACCCTGACGTGTTCATTTTTTCGCAATGTGTTCGACGCACCAAGCAAAACAACTGCGCCAAACATATACCATTGGATTTCCAGCCAGGCGTTGGAGCTGTAGTTGAAAAGATATCGGATCGAGGCATTGCCCGCACTGATGACGCAGGCCCCAAGCACGAACCAATCGGCTATGACTGCGAACTGATCGTTGACCCAGTCAATTTTCCTGCTCAGCCCCAGCATTCCCTTATCCCGTAATCCTTCGCTTGGAGGTCGTCTCGTTGCCCGGAAGGTTGGTGGAAGCTCTACAAACCTGAGAAGTACTGTCAATGCACCCTAAGTAGCGCCTTCTGCGCATGGGGTGCCCACCGCCGCACGGTTAATGCTTCCTCAAGGTCGAGTCGCTAGCTTGGCGCCCATGCTGATCATCCGGCCCCTTGATGACGTTCGCCCCTAAGACGAGTTCCTTGACGCTGTCACGGCTCTGGCGACGTCGTGCGCCGGAAGCGGGTCGTCTTTTGCTTGAGAACAGCATTGCCGAAACTGCGGACCTTTCGTCCGCGCCGATCGGCCACAATTCTGGTATGGCCGAAACGATCGATCTGATCGAAACCGATGTTCTGCGTGGCATGGCCATCATGCAGGAACGTGCCGGCCTAGGGCACCAGGCAGTGCTTGATACCCAAAATCAGCTCAAGGCAATTCATGTCGCGACCGTGGATCTCGTCTCTTCTGCTCAGAGGGTGAATGACGAGATCGTCGGCATTGCCAGCGCGACCGAGAATATCGCTCAGGCCTCTGGAGAGATTTCCCGTGTCGTCGGCGACGCCGATCACAAGGCCGATACGATCGCGCTACGGCTCGATACCGCAGCGGGGGCGGTCGCCAGTCTGGCCCAGGCGACCCAGGAGATCGGCTCGATTCTGGACTCCATCAGCGCCATCGCGCGGAAGACAAATCTCCTGGCGTTGAACGCGACGATTGAGGCCGCTAGGGCAGGCGAGGCCGGACGTGGTTTTGGCGTCGTTGCGCAGGAGGTGAAGAATTTGTCCATCGCCAGCGGCGAGGCTGCTCAGGCGATCGCCACCAGGATCGGAGCGTTGCAAAGCAGCGCGCAGGGTACGATCGGGTCGATCGAGGAAATCACTGCTGATCTGGCGGTGATCCGACCTTTGTTGAGCTCGATTACGGGTGTGGTATCGGCCCAGAAGACGGCAACCGATCGGCTTGCCGAGCGTGCCAGCGACGCTATCGGAGGGGTCGTGGCTTGCACCGAAGCCATCAACGGGATCGATCGATTGGCCTTTGCCGCTTCGGAGCAGAGCGGATTGGCGCGTGATGCAAGCCGGGAATGCCTTCTGGAGGCGGAGGGTTTAAAGCGTCGCTTTGTGACAGTGATCCGCCAGGTGGAGGTTGGAGATCGCCGTCGCTACGATCGGTTGCCCGTCGAACTCGACGTCGATATCCGCTGCGGCGATCAGCAGAGGCAGGCGCGGACCATTGACCTCAGCGGCCGTGGCTGTCTACTCGATAAAAGCGGCGGCGTCATCTTCGTCCCGGGCGACATGCTTGAACTGAAGCATGAGAAGCTTGGCACGCTGGACGCGCGTGTCGTGTCGATAAGCCAGCTTGGCGTCCACTGCGCCTTTTCCAACCTGTCCGAGCAACAGCAGTTGCGTGTCGATGCGGTCTTATCCTCGGTAGAAGAGGTCCATCGTCCGCTGATCCTGCGGGCGCAAGAAGTGGCGGCCGAGATCGTCCTTGCCATGGCCACAACCTTGGACGAAGGAAGGTTGACGCCGGCCGAACTCTTCGACAGCGACTACCGCGCCATCCCTAAGACCAGCCCGACGCAGTACGAGAACAGCGCTCTGCCGGATCTCGAGCGAATCTTGCCGCCGATATTCGCCGCCGCTCTCGCAAGAGATGCCAAGATGGTCTTTTGCGTCGCGGTCGACAGAAATGGCTATTTGCCGGTCCATAATAGCGAATATTCGCTGCCACAGCGCCCGGACGACCCGGTCTGGAACGCAAGGCATAGCAGGAATCGCCGGATTTTCGACGATCGTGCCGGTTTGTTAGCCGGCCGATCCATGCGTCCGTTCCTCATCCAGTCCTATCCGCGCGACATGGGCGGCGGGCAAATCGTGATGATGAAGGAAGTCGATGCACCGATCATGGTTCGCAAAAGGCTTTGGGGCGGTGTCCGTATGGCGTACCGCACCTGAGCTATACTTAAGCCGGCCTTAACGACACTTAAGCCGGCCTTAACGACATTTCTGCAAGAGTTTTGATCAAGCCGATTTCTCGAAATCTATTCGGAAAGTGAAGCAGGCATGCCATCGCGTGGTGATCTCAGCAGGCGAGCCAAGGCATTAAATGTCGATGATGCAGTGCTGGCCACGTGCCAGTCGCTGTCATCGGTCGTTGCCGCCGAATTTCCCGCCGGTATTCGGCATCATTACCAGGAACTCGGCGAGGACGAGCGTTACCGCGACTTTGTGGCGAACCATGGCGAGAGGATTGCCGAACTCGGCGCGCGCCATTTCGCGAAGCTGTTCGCTGAAGGCTTTGGCGACGGATATTCCGACAGCAACGTATTGTTGAGTGAAAGCGAGGCAAAGGCGGGCTTCGACGCCAGGGCTCGTCTTGGCCAGATCAGCATTTTGTCTGCGGTACTGTTCGAGCATCTCGGCAAGAAATACAGGTTTTCCGGGCGAAAAGCCGCGCGGGCTGGCGCACATGTCGTAAGGCTGCTGATGATGGACGCCATCATCGCGATATCGCAGTCGCAGAGCGAACGCCAAACCAGATTGAATGAGCGCCAATCGCAACTCGAAACAATGGCTGCGGCATTCCGCGGCGAGATCGGCGAGCTTTCCGAGACATTTTCGCAGGCAACGTCGCGGCTTGCGGCTGATGCATCTGCGGCCATGAAAACGATTGGCGCATCGGACAACGCCGTCCAGCAAAGCCGCGGAGCGATCGATGAATCCCGCAATGCGACGGCCATGACGGCGGCGGCAGTGGAAGAACTTGCGGCATCTATCGCCGAAATTCGCGCGAGGGCGGAACAAAGCACCGACAAGGCGAGTATCGCGGTCGAAGACTCTGTCTCGGCCAGAGAAGCTGTCAGCAGGTTGACCGAGGCCGCAAGCCGTGTGGGATCGATCGTTTCTACCATTGCCCAGATCGCAGAACAGACGAATTTGCTGGCGCTCAACGCTACGATTGAAGCGGCTCGCGCTGGTGAAGCAGGGCGCGGCTTCGCGGTCGTTGCCTCGGAAGTGAAATCGCTCGCCACCCAAACTGCGAAAGCAACTGGTGAGATCGGCGACCAAATCGCTGCGATCCAGCAAGCGGCAGAAGCTTGCGTGGATCAAATTTCCCGTATCCAGGCTTCGGTTCATCTCTCGTCAGAAATGGCCGTCTCGATCGCGAGCGCCGTCAACCAGCAGACGAGCGCCACGACGGAAATCTCTGAGCAAGCTCAATCCTCTTACCGCGGTGCTCAGAGCATCGGCGCGGCGGTCGATGATCTGGGCGATGCGATGAAAGGTTTTGCCGGCGTTTCCGAGAGCATAGTGAGCGCCTCGAACGATCTCGGATTGCGCTCCAAGGCGTTCTCCGAATGTGTCGAGAAATTCATCGACCGCATTCGCGCTGCCTGATGTTTCGCATGACTGTCAGCCGCCGGTAACGTTCATATGTCGCGCGACCGCAGGGCGTCTTGTCTGCCGATCGATGATGAAATCATGGCCCTTCGGCTTTCTCATGATAGCGGCATCGATTGCCGCGATCAGTGGCAGATCGCTGTTTGAACTGCGTAGGGGCCGGCGTAAGTCGGCGGCGTCTTCCTGTCCAAGGCACATATAGAGCGTGCCTGTGCAGGTCACGCGGACACGATTGCAACTCTCGCAGAAATTATGTGTCAGCGGTGTTATGAACCCGAGCCTGCCCCCGGTTTCCCTGACACGTGCATATCGAGCCGGACCGCCTGTCCTGTAATCGATTTCGTCCAGCGTAAATTCCTGTTGCAGTTGGGCGCGCAACCTGGAAAGAGGCATATACTGATCGATCCGCTGACCGTCGATTTCACCGAGCGGCATCACCTCGATGAATGTCATGTCGATGCCGCGGCGATGAGCCCAGCGAACCATGTCGCCTGCCTCATCATCATTGACGCCCTTCAGTGCCACGGCATTGATCTTGATCGACAGGCCTGCGTTCTGCGCCGCGTCGATGCCCGCCATCACCTTTGCAAAGTCGCCCCAGCGGGTAATCGTACGAAATTTATCGGGATTAAGCGTGTCGAGCGAGATGTTGACCCGCTTTACACCACAGGCGGCCAGCTCGCTGGCATATTTCGCCAATTGTGAGCCATTGGTGGTCAGCGTCACTTCCTCAAGGGCGTTGGAGGCGAGATGTCGCGACAAGCTCCGAAACAAGGTCATGATATCGCGCCGCACTAGCGGTTCGCCGCCCGTAATGCGCAACTTGCGCACACCGCGGCGGATGAATGCGCTGCATAGGCGATCCAGCTCTTCAAGCGTGAGCAGATCCTGCTTCGGCAGGAAATTCATGTTTTCGGACATACAGTAGACGCAACGAAAATCGCACCTGTCCGTCACCGAGACACGCAGATACGAGATCGCCCGGCCGAAGGGATCGATCATCGGCTCGGTGTGCGTTCGATCGTAAAGGGTCGGGTCGGCGATATCCATGCGCAATCCGGTCATCCAACTGTCTTATAAAAGGTATCCGAAGCGCATTTCGCAAGACCCGCTGCGCGAATTCGCACGTGGAAGCTTTTACCGCTAAAGCTAGACCATGCATAAGAAAAAGCCGGCCCGAAGGCCGGCTTTCAAAATCGTAGGCTTTTTAAAGCCTATCAGCGGACAACGACGACGCGCGTTCCGACCTTGGCACGCTCATACAAATCGATCACGTCTTCGTTCATCATGCGGATGCAGCCTGAAGAGACGGCTTGACCAATGGTATCCGGTTCATTGGAGCCGTGAATACGATAGAGCGTCGAGCCGAGATACATGGCGCGAGCGCCAAGCGGATTGTCCGGGCCACCAGGCATGTGACGCGGCAGGTCGGGGCGGCGCTTCAACATCTGCGGAGGAGGGGTCCAACCAGGCCATTCCGCCTTGCGGGTGATCGATTTGGTGCCGCCCCATTCGAAGCCGGGGCGGCCGACACCGACGCCATATTTCAGCGCCTGGCCATTGCCGAGCACGTAATAGAGACGCCGCTCTGCGGTCGAGATCACAATGGTGCCGGCGCCGTAGGGGCCGCTGTAGCTGACGGTTTCGCGCGGAATGGCGGTCGCCTTGGCGCGCGCGTCATCCTGATAGGTCGCGATCGGCTGATGGGTGAGCGGATCGATCACTTCATAAGCGTGGGCAGAAGAAAATGTCGCGACGATCGCAAGAGCGGCCGTGGCGAGGCTGAGCCGGCGCATGCTGCAAGTTCCTTTGTGGCAATAGAAGAATTGGCCCGGGATTCGCTCCCGACTACAATTCAACCATTGTCCGGCCCGTAAGAATTTGACAATGCGGGAAAGTGCTCACAAAGCCGCGAGCGTACTGATCGCGATCAGGCGTGTTCTCCGCGCAACATTTCGCACGATCAGATCAAGAAATGACTTCGTGATCTTCGGCATTTATCAAGGGAATGGATGGTGGGCGCGACAGGGATTGAACCTGTGACCCTTCGCGTGTGAAGCGAATGCTCTCCCGCTGAGCTACGCGCCCATCCTTGCGAGGAGCGCTGTTCTAGGCAAGCGCCGTCGGTTCGTCAAGAAAGCGCCTCAGCTTTTTCGCCGACCGCACGAACTGTCTCTTCTCGGCGGTCGAAAATCACGGTCTGCCCCTCCTTTGCAAGGAAGGAGCCCGGCATCATCTTGTCGACCAACCTGTCGAGTTCATGCAACTTCCCGTCGTTGTAGGCGGGATGATGATGGAAACAGATCATCTGAGGCACGCCAGCTTCCTTGCACAGCGTTACGCCTTCGCCCGGAGTCGAGTGCCCCCACCCCCGGCAGCTCGGATAATCTTGCGGACACAACATCGCGTCATAGACGATGGAGTCCGCGCCCCGAATGAAATCTGCCAGTGCATGGCAAGGACCGGGGTTGCGATGCTCGACATCGGTGACCACGGCAACCGCACGGCCGCCATGTTCGAAACGGTAGGCAGTCGAACCGGAGGGGTGCTCCAGAAGATGCGTCTTGACGGTCAATCCGTCCGGAAACCTCAGCGTCTCGCCAGCCTTAAAGCCTACAAAACGGATTTTCGCGGGCAGTTCGTCGAAGGTAATTGGAAAGAGCGGCGGAGAAAACAGTCGACGCAAGGGAGCTTCGGCCGTTTCGCCATTGAGGTTGCCGCAGTAGATCGTGACTTCCGCGTCCTTATCGTAAAACGGCTTGAAGAAGAACAAACCCATGACGTGGTCATGGTGCAGATGGCTCAGCAGCAAATCGACCTTCTTCACGCCCGTATCGCGGAGCAGTCGACCCAACGGAGCGATGCCACTACCGGCATCGATTACAAAAAGATGGTTTCCAGCACGTACCTCGATACATGGCGTATTGCCGCCATAGTCGACCATGTCGCGGTCCGAGACGGGAATCGATCCGCGAACTCCCCAGAAGCGGAGGCTTAATGCTGCCTTGTCGGGGGCAACCACCCCGGCGCCTTCCTGGCGGATCGCGTTCGCCGTTTCGGCCGCGCGCTTCATAGCCTACCCTCTCGGTGTCATGGCCTTCAGACGACCAATTTCGACATCGTCACAGAAAGCCGTCACAACTTCGTTACATTAGCAACGTTCAAACCACGAGATAGCTCCGATCACGCCCTATCGTCGTGCGAAATGGCACTCATGAATGGGCTATATGAATCCCAAACGGCCTATGCCATCGACCAGTTGGTCGAAGTGTTCGATCACAAGATCTGGCCCGAGTTTGGCAACCGGAACGTCTGTATAACCAAAGGGTACCGCGATGACGGGGACGTCGGCCGCCTTGGCGGTATCGATGTCTGTGCGGCTGTCTCCAATCATGATCGCGCGCTGAATATCGCCATCTGAAACGGTGATTGTTTCGATCAAATGACGCGGGTCGGGCTTGTAGAATGCAAATGTATCGCGCCCACAAATCGCGGCGAAACGTGTTCGGATTCCCAACTTGTCGAGCAGCATCACCGAGTGTCGCTCGATCTTGTTGGTGCAGACCGCGAATGAGAAGCCGTGCCGTTCAAGCTGGTCCAGTGCGGTGATGACGCCAGGAAAGAGTTCGGTGGTATCCGCCAGATGATCTTCGTAAATCGTGAGGAACCGCTGGAAGAGTTCTTCGGTTCGCTGCGGCTCGAGAATCTGGCCGTCCAGCGCAAAGCCACGTGCGATCAGGGCCCGGGCGCCGGCCCCGATCAGCCCTCGCGCCTGATCGAGCGGAACCTGCTGCAAGCCTTGCTCATCCAGAATGATATTGAGCGTCTTGATCAGGTCCCCTGCCGTGTCGGCCAGAGTTCCATCGAGGTCGAATACGACGATAGGGGAGGGCATATGCTAAGGCTCCAATATGACGCTGACGCTGTCGACCGCAGCGCTTAGACTGCAACAGGGCGATTCGCACGAGGCTTGAAATGGTGATGGAGAAGTGTTTTCGGGTGGTTGCGCTAGCGGTTGGGATCGTTTCGGCGGCAACTCTTCCAGCAGCAGCAGAAATTTTCCAGTTTCTTGCAACCCCGCATGTTGGACTAAACCGGATCTATCGTGTCGATTCAACGACTGGAGAGATGGGGGCCTGTCAATATGGGCTGAAGGATGGAACCGTCGGCGTCACGCTCTGCTATCCGGCAGGCGATGGAGCGGGTCCACAGACGCCGGGTGATTATGGCTTGATCGCTTCAAACCATCAGCAGGAAGCCGGCATCTTCCGCATCAACAAGCGCACCGGCGAAATGAGTATCTGCTATGTCCTGAACGACGAGAAGGTCGTCTGCACGCCGCCGTCCAAATAGGCGGCTTTCAGGTGAGAGCGGTCTTTTCGTACAATCGTTCTGACGCTATCTGTCCTAGGATATTCCCGCAAATTCGGGAGCGCGCATGTGTCTAGATGCGTCGCGCCATTTCGTGGAGACCTCTATGCTCGATCGCAAAGTCAACAGCCTCGCCGCTCAGCTAAAAGATGCCTCTCTCCTGAAAGAGCAATGCTACGTCAATGGTGAGTGGCTCGGGACGGGCAAGGACGTCATCGAAAATCCTGCGACGGGTGATGTGATCGCGCGGGTTCCGGAATTCGGCGCAGCCGAATGTACGGCTGCGGTTGAAAAGGCCGAAACTGCTTTCAAAACCTGGTCCAAGCGCTTGGCCAAGGAGCGCTCCGTCATCCTCCGCAAATGGTTCGATCTGATCATCGCGAATGCCGACGACCTGGCCCTGATCATGACCAGCGAGCAGGGGAAGCCGCTTGCGGAGGCCAAGGGCGAGGTCCTCTATGCCGCGTCCTTCGTGGAATTCTTCGCGGAAGAAGCCAAGCGCGTTTACGGCGAGACCATCCCTTCGCCATTCCCGAATTCGCGCATCATCGTCGCGCGTCAGCCTATTGGTGTGATCGGCGCGATAACGCCCTGGAACTTCCCGGCTGCTATGATCACCCGCAAGGTTTCGCCCGCCCTAGCCGCGGGCTGCACCGCTGTGATCAAGCCGGCTCCGGAAACGCCGCTAACGGCCTTGGCGCTTGCCGAACTCGCGCACCGTGCCGGAATTCCTGCTGGTGTACTCAACATCATTACTGGTGACGCGCCAGCGATTGGTAAGGTGCTCTGCGAGCATCCAGCGGTGAAATTTGTCGGATTTACTGGCTCGACCGAGGTCGGCAAGATTCTTATGCGCCAGGCAGCTCATGGCGTGAAGAAGATGGGCCTCGAACTTGGAGGCAACGCACCGTTCATCGTTTTTGACGACGCGGATATCGATGCCGCCGTAACCGGTGCGATCGGCTCGAAATATCGCAACATGGGCCAGACCTGTGTCTGCGCGAACCGCATCTATGTTCAAGACGGCGTCTATGACGCCTTTATCGCCAAGCTTACCGAAAAGGTGCAGGCAATGAAGGTCGGCAATGGCCTGGAAGATGGTGTCGTTCAGGGACCATTGATCACCATGGAGGCCGTCGAGAAGGTGGAACGTCACATTGGTGATGCTGTCGCCAAGGGCGCCAAGATTCTAACTGGCGGCAAGCGCCACTCGCTCGGCCGCAGCTTCTTTGAACCGACGGTTTTGGCTGATGTGACCTCCGATATGGTGGTAACGCAGGAGGAGACCTTTGGGCCGCTTGCGCCGGTTTATCGTTTCAAGACCGACGATGAGGTCATCGAACTCGCCAATGCCTCGCAATATGGCCTCGCGTCGTATTTCTACGCCCGCGATGTCGGACGCATTTTCAAGGTGGCCGAAGCGCTTGAGTTCGGCATGGTCGGCATCAATGCCGTTACGCTTGGCACAGAGGTCGCTCCCTTCGGCGGCGTGAAGGAAAGCGGGCTTGGCCGCGAAGGGTCGCTGCACGGCATGGAAGAATTCGTCGAGATCAAGTATATGCTGCTCGGGGGACTTTAAGGGTCCGATTGAAGCGCTGGCGACCCTTTCGCCAGCCAGCGTGAAAGCAGCGGAATGACGCCTGACGACCAAAAGCGCGCGGCTGCGGCGGCGGCTCTCGAACTGGTGACGCCTGGAATGCGACTCGGATTGGGCACCGGGTCGACTGCGGCGCATTTCGTCGATTTGCTGGGTGAGCGGGTTGTTGCAGGCCTCGATGTGCTCTGCGTGCCGACATCCGAAGCGACGCGTCGGCAGGCCGAGCGCCTAGACATCAGGCTTTCGAC
>FTCV01001486.1_pt1 | contig 37813 bp, 29 predicted proteins | sample 1639691 | NCBI WGS metagenome assembly FTCV01 (sample SAMEA3914864, study PRJEB12502) | metagenome | biome: forest; material: soil | place: USA | collected 2012-03-12 | depth 0.3 m
CTCTGAGAAGTACGTGTGTGTGGAGCGGAGCGCTCCTTGGCTTTGCAAGGAGCGCGGAGCGGGCGCGAGGGCTGCCGGAGCCGATGCCTGTGAAGGCGAGGCGGAGGCAGCCCGAGCGCTGTCGGGGGTGGCGAATTGCGGCCGGCAGGCCGCAAAACCCGTTCCCGCAAGGATTTGCGGGGAAGGAACCCGTACCCCGCAGGGGAAGGGCCTGGGGAACCCCATTACGCGCCGGGATTCCGGTCGAAAAAGGTTCGAACTTCGTCCAACACAGTCCACTTTTTTGCGCAAGTCGGTTCAGTGCATGGTTGGTTTGGTACGATTTCCGAGAGGACCCGGCAGCTGCGCTCCCGCGCGACTTTGAAGGAGGGTTGACGGATTGGTTGAGGCGGTTTCACGAGCCTTCCAGTAGAAGGTGTATGGCGCCATGACGTTCGACGACTGAACGCGCGGGCGTGGCGCGCTTCACCCCTCTTTTTAGGGGGTATCCGTAGGTCTATCTTTGCGCGAGGAATTCTGTGCTTCGCCTATCCGGCTTTGTCCCTCAGCCCAATTCTACTTATGATCCTGCATTTCCTCCGCTGGAATCCCTGGCGGCACGCACTCCACACGACCTCGTGCCCTTCGCCCGCGCTCACCGTTCTGTGCTGCGCGCTCGCGGCTCTCGCCCTCACGGGCGCGGGAACGAAGGCAAAAGCCTCGGTGATCGTCCCGCTCACCGATGCAAACATTCGCTACATAGGCCGGTGGGATCGAAGCAATCCGGGCGAGTACCACAGCTACTGGAGCGGCGCCTACATTCGCGTCGGCTTCACCGGCACTTCGGTGAAAGTCAATCTTGGCGGTGGGACCGCACTGGCCATGAGCATCGACGGCGGAGCGATTCGCGAAGCGAACGCCTCGGGCGTATTCCCGGTGAATACTGCGCCTTTGCCTGCAGGAAACCATACCCTGCTCGTGGGTTCGCTCGGGCAAAACTACGAGGTGCTTTTGCAAGGACTCACTTTGGATGATGGAGCGTCGACCCTGCCTCTGCCCCCACGGCCGCTCCTCGAGTTCATCGGCGATTCGATCACTGCAGGAGGTTCCGCGACGGTGACCGCGGACAAGAACTACGCCTGGCTGGCGGCGGAATCGCTCGATTGTGATCACACACAGATTGCTTTCAGCGGCGTCGCGCTGACGACGGGCTACGGCAGTTCAGCGGTGGGAATGGATCAACAGTATTTCCGGCTGAAGAATTTCAATCATCTCTCCGACAATCCGCAAGCGCCATGGAATTTCTCTTATGCTCCGGGCATCGTCGTGATCTTGCTCGGACAGAACGAGGGCGGCGAACCGGCCGCGAGCTTCCAGAATAGCTATGTCAACTTTATCCATAACATCCGCGCAAAGTACCCGTACCGGCTGACGATCGTGGCCATGCGGACATTCGGTGGCAGTCAAGCGGCCGCGGCGAGTGCGGCGGTGGCGGCGCTGAAACAAGCCGGCGACACGGATATACAGTACGTCGATACTACAGGCTGGCTGCAATCGAGTGACTTCTCCGATGGCGTGCACCCGACGCCCGCTGGAAACATCAAGGTGGCGAATCTGCTGGCGCCCCTTCTGCAGCCCTTCGTGACCAACGAGATCCGGTACGAAGCCGAGTCACTGGCCGTAGCCAATACCTCCGGCATTACGCCCCGCCTCATTTCCAGCCCCAGCTTCAGCGCCGGCTTGGGCTCGATCCTGGACGCCACGGCGGTTGGCGACCAAATCACCTACGTGGTCCCCAATGTCACCTCGCAAACCTACGAAGTGCGCATCGGCATGAAGAATTTTGTTACGCGTGGCATTTGGCAACTGGCCATTGGCAGGGCCGTCGATTTTGCCGGCACGGCCAGGAATCTGGGCAGCCCCCAGGACGAATACAGCTCCGGGGAAACATTCCTGGAGCGATCCCTGGGCCTCTGGACACCCAGCCTTTCGAGCGACAAATGGTTCCGGTTCACGATTACCGGCAAGAATGCGAGCAGCCAAGGATATACGGAAGCATTCGATTATATCACACTCGTCCCGCAATAGTCCCCTCGCAGAATATCAGCGCTCGGCTGAGACGAACACCGAAATTCCGGTTGAAGGGCGACGACCCCAAAACACGCCTGATTGCGGCCATTTCCTTTTCCAACTCTCGTTCCCAAAGCGCTTCGCTAACTTTGGGAACGAGAGGGACCCGGGCAGGCCGATTGAAGTGTTTGCCAGTCGGTCCGAAGTTGCACTTCGGAATGCCTTGTCTGCGAAGTTGTACTTCGCGCATCGCCAAATCACCGTGAAATCGCCTCGCCAGAAGCCGCTCAGCGGGCTCCCTTGCGACCGCTGTTTACAAGTGCGGGAGCCTGCTAGCCTGCTCCCGCTTTGTAAACGAAGGTATCATACTTGACGCCGTGACCGCCAGAACGCTTCCGGAGCTTGGCACAGGCTGGACGATTCCCCGGACTTCCGCGTGGACAAAGCGGGAGCAAGCTCCCGCACCAAAACGCGCCTGATTGCGGCCATTTCCTTTTTCTCGTCCCCAAAGCTCCCATCCCGGCAGCTATACTTTTATTTAAAACGCTTTAAGACCCCGGCCACGGCGGACGCCCGCTGCAAACTATAATCTGCAGACTCTTGATCGCCGCCGTGCCCACCTCTGCGCCGTTCACCTAGGCCGTGTCGTATTTCTCGTTGACCCGCCCTTACGCGTCGCAGCGTTATTGCCCGAGCTGAATATAGTCAAACGCCGCGGTATAGCCCGTACTGCTGGCGGATTTCCCGGTGATTGTGAACTGAAACCACTTATCGCTCGAGGTGCTCGGCGACCAGGTCCCGAGAGTGAATACGGTCACGCCTTCCTGCGGTGTGTACTCGTCCTCCACCGGTCCCGCATTCCCGCGCGTGCTGGAGAAGTTTTCGGCCCGTCCACAGGCCAATTGCCACGTTCCCCGGCTCGGACCGCTCTTGGCTCCCACGGTCAGGGCATAAGATCCAGCGCTTATGCCGGGCAGTAGATACGTCACCGACTGGCCTACGGCCGTGGAATCAATGATGGCGGCGGCTCCTCCACTCAGTCCAGAAAACGTTATCACACGCTGATCGGGCGCATTGAGCGCCACAGTCGTGAGATCCTCCCCTTCGAATCGCGCGGCATTCCCCGATACCGTGAGATTTGAACAGGTGCTGGCAATCGAAAGGAGGGCGCCCGAGGGAGAGAGATCCACCGAAGGCGGGTTGATGAAGAGATTGTTCGTAACCGTGTCGGAACTGGTATTCGCCAAACGGATCCACGTGCCGTACACCCCCGAGAGCGTATTGTTGCTGACCGTGATGTTTTGAGCGGTCGCAGTCCCGGGGTCTATCTGAATGGCGCCCGCGCCGTAGGCCTGGCCTGTCCTGGTGATCGTGTTGCCAGTGATCTGTACATTCTTCGCGACCCCGGCTTCCGGGTCGCTCGCCCAGAATACGGGTTGCACCAGCACAGCCTCCATGGTCGTTCCGTCGAAGGTATTGTTCTGCACGACCCCATTGCTGGCGAGCACCCGGCAACCGCGGGCGCGGTTGTTGCGAATAGTATTGTTTTTTACAATGAAGCCGGAGCCGGTACGGCTGGAGTTGTAGACAAAGGTCCCCGAGGGCGGTGTCATCGCGTTTTGGAGGGTGAGTTGGTGGTACGTGCCGCTGGGCGCCCCAGTGGGCGTGGCAATGGTGGTGACCAGCGTGCAGACATTCGAGACCAGGTATCCCGGGCTCTCACATTGAGCGACCAACGAATCGCCATTCACGAAGTCGCCGCCGTTGATGATGACGTGGGTCGAGTCGGGCATCGAGTAGATCGGCTCGTACGTGCCGCGGATCGAAATCGCATCGTCCGGCGTCCCTTCGAACGTGCAATTCTCCACATCCGGCCCCACGCTGCTGCCGATCGAGTGGAAGGCGTCCGCGCTGGCGGACAGCAGCGGAGCGACCAAAGCCCCAGAGGGCACGGGTCCGTACGTCACGACGCAATTCTTGTAATGATTGCCATTTCCGGCAGACTCCACAAACTGAAAGAGGCCGCCATAATAGATTGTGATATCTTGGAAGGTGCAGTTCGTACACTTCTGCACGTCCACCATGTGGTATCCAGGGCCGCGGCCCACGACGAAATCTCCCACCGCGGTGGCGTTGGACCACGAACTCAAATAGAGGCGTGTGTTTCCGTTCGGGCCAGCCGTGGCTGTGTTGTTATAGGAATCACCGGTTCCAACCTTCCACGTCCTCGTATTTTGATCGAAGATATAGGCTACGCTTTGGAAGCGTGTGCCGTCCGCCGAGTACCCTTGGTGAAGGTGAAGATCGACGTAGTGTCCGGTGGCATCGGAACCGATGGCCACGATGGTGCCTTGCACCGTTTGCGGCCCTGGCTGATGCATCGTAAAACCCTGGAAGATGCAATTCGTGCAGTTGTACAGGTAAAACGTCTCCGCGAACTGACCCGTTAAGGGCGAGACGAGCGTGACCCCGGATGCGGTCAGTGTCACGTTGGTCATGTTCGACAGCTGTAGCGCGCTCGTCTCCTGATACGTTCCGGCGGCAATCGTGATTTGGGTATTTCCTCCATTGTAGGCGTTTACAATGGCTTGTTGTAAACTTCCGGGATTCGAAGGATCGCCCACGGTGATGGCCGGAGCCGCTTGGGAGAATATGGCGAGAGCCAGACAGGAGATCAGGGCAGCCGAAGACGCAGGGGTAAAGCGCCGGCGGTGATCCATAGCTAAAGGCAATTTTGCATTCGCGAAGTGTCTTCCTGGGAGGATGTTATTCATGTAGTTCGGGGGTCGGGGGTTGGAGAAACTGCGCAACCGGCAGCGCGGTGGATCCGGGAGGCGCCAAGGGTGGAGGTTGCTTCACAAGCAGTGTCGTACGTGTGTTACCATTTGCGCCACCCCCTAAAAAGAGGGGGTATCCCTGCTCCAAGACTCACCCTTGGCATGGCAATTTCTACATTTGCAGCCTACTGTTCCGGCGTCCTCCCCAAAAACACCCATGCGCTTTCTCTGCTTCCAAGTCGCGTTCTGGCTGTGCCTCGCGGCCCAGCTCGCCGCAGGTGAAGACCCGGCGCAGCCACTCCGCCATGTCCGCGACATCCTCGACTTGCCGGAAGCAGCCTTGCATGGCCGGGTGCGGGCGGCCATCACTGGGGTCGTGACCTCAGCAGAGCCTCACTGGGGCAGGCAAATCTTTGTTCACGACGGCACGGGCGGCATTCTGCTCACCTACGACGGCGCCGCGCAGTATGCTGTCGGCGACTTAGTGGAGGCCGAGGGAATTGCAGGCTCGGGATCGTTTACCGCTACCATCGGTTTTGCAAAGATCCGGAAGATAGGCACGGCGCCGCTGCCCGAACCAAAGCCGGCCATGCTCGCCGAGGTGCTCACCGGTGCTTTGGACGGTGAGCGCATCGCAGTGGAAGGCTGGGTGCGGTCGGTGGGACATATCTCTCCAGCGCTCGCTGCCCTCGATCTCTCTTCCGGCCGGGACCGGCTCGCCTTGCGCGTCAGCAGCGCCAGCGCAAACTCCTTCGAGGGACTGGAGGGCGCCAAGATCCGGGTCATTGGCGTCTCGCGCGGGCTGCTCAAGCGCGAAAATGTCCTGGCGCTCTCCGAGGTGAGGCTTTTCGTCGCCAATCCCAGTGAACTCACGGTCGTCGAACCGCCGCAAAGCGTGCCGGCCCCCGAAGCAAACGCTTCGCTCCGCGCGCCTTTTACCTTCAATCCAAAGGCGACGCCAGGTACGCGCGCCGCCGTCATGGGCACGGTCTCCTTTTGCAATGGCCGCGAGCTGTACCTTAGCAAGGCGGGACTCGGCCTCGCCGTCCATGCGACCCAACCTCTGGACTGGAAGCCGGGAGACCAGGTTGTCGCCACCGGTTTCCCGGAGATCGCACGAAAGCTGCCCCTGCTCGATGACGCCGTGGTGCGCAAGGCCGACGCGTCGCTGCCGCCTCTCGCCCCCACCCCCTTCGTGCAAGAGGAATTCCGCTCCGGAGGGTTGCAGTCCGCGTATGTGCGCATCGAGGGCGAATTGCTCGACCGCATCAAGCAGCCGTCTGCTGGCTCCCCGGGCAGCCCCGGCATCTCTCCGGCCGTATCGGTTCGCGCGGAAAGCGGCGTCTTCCTTGCGGAATTTCCGCCGGGCGTTTCCGTCGAAGCCACCGCCGGCTTCGAACCCGGCAGCCGAGTGGAAGTCACCGGGGTATGTCTCACCGGGATCGGCCAGGACGGCGAGCCGCTCGGCTTTCGGATCGCGCTGCCCGCCCTGGAAAACTTGCGCGTCCTGAAGCGTCCTCCTTTCTGGCAGCCGCAGCGCCTGCTCGCCGCGCTCGAGGCAGCGCTGGCCGCGTTGGCGGTCATTACCGCCGGCGGTGTGCTGCTGGCCCGGCGCAACACGGCGCTCTCGGCGGAAATCCGCGAGAAGAACGCCATCTCTTCCGAGCGCCGCCGCCTCGCCAGGGAACTCCACGATTCCCTCGAGCAGGCCCTCACCGCCATCGACCTCCGCGTGGAAGGGGCGCGCCGATCCACGGCCGAGGATAACCCCGTCTTCTGCGAACACATCGAGGCGGTCGGACGCCTCGTCCAGCAGTCCCATGCAGAGTTGCGTTGCGCCATCTGGGACTTGCGCCAGGAAGCGCCGGAGGGCTTCGACCTCGGCGCATCGCTCGGCCGGGCAGCCAGGGCGATCCTCTCCCCAGCCGGCGTGCAATGCGACATCGTTTGCGAAGGCGAACCTCGCCCCTTGCCGGCGCTCTATGGCGAAAATCTCTTCCGCATCGGCCAGGAAGCGCTGACGAATATCGCAAAGCACGCCCATGCGCGAAAAGTCGAAATCAAGGTCCTCTACCGCCCGAATCTGCTCAGCTTGTCGATCCGCGACGATGGCCGCGGCTTCGATGTCAGCCATGCGGCCGCGGGAAATCAGTATGGTCTGCTCGGCATGCAGGAGCGTGCCCGCCGCATCCACGCCTCGATCCACTGGCAGAGCGCCGCGGGGCAAGGAACCGAATTGCAGGCGGAAACGCCGCTGCCCGCCGCCCGCGCTCTTCACCCAAGCCTCACCCCAGCGTGACCCCATTCACGACAAAAATCCTCATCGCCGACGACCATGACATCGTGCGCGCCGGCGTCGCCGGCGTCCTCTCGCACGAGCCTGGCTTTTCCATCATCGCCGAAGCCGCCAATGGACAGGAGGCAATCCAACGTTACCAGGAATGCCGCCCGGATATTACCATCCTCGATCTTCGCATGCCGCTCCTCGATGGCTTGGGAGCGCTGCGGGCCATTCGTGAACTCGATCCGGCCGCCCGGGTCCTCGTCCTCACGACCTACGACAGCGTCGAGGAAGTGCATGGCGCCATCGCGGCGGGAGCGCAGGGCTACGTCCTGAAGCGCTCCTCCCGGGTCGAAATCGTCCCGGCCGTCCATGCCCTTCTTGCCGGGCAACGTTGGATTCCCAGTGAAATCGCCGCGCGCCTCGAGGATTACGCGACACTGGATACTTTGACGACCCGCGAGACGGCGGTCCTCGAACGCATCGCTCTCGGCGAAGCAAACAAACAAATCGCCGACGCTCTGCAATTGTCCGAACACACCGTGAAAGACTACGTCAAGAGCATCTTGAAAAAGCTCGACGTCTGCGATCGCACGGAAGCGGTCGTCACGGGCCTGCGGCGCGGGATCATCCGCCTGGGAGATTAGCGGGATGCGCGAGAAGCACGCCGTAAATTTCCGTTCTGGTGAGCTTGGCAGTTCCTTTTGGCTTCTGTATGAGCGCCAGCCACAGTTAACATACACACGATGACCGCAGCCTTCTTCCTAGGATTTGTCGCGCTCATGGCTGGGCTCGTGATCGGGCTGACCACCCGCCTTCTTGGCCCGCATATCGGCCGCGCGGCGGCGACGGGGCTTTCCCTTTGGCTGCTCTACGTCGGGCTCCTCGGCTATTTCGGCGTGACCCGGGCCACAAATCTGCGTCCACCAGGGATGGCTTTCATCCTTGTCCCAGTCGTGATCGTTCTCGTGCTCACGATCCTGAAGTTGCGCACGCCGACGGGAGCGAAAGTCGCGCGTTGCTTTCCGCTCTGGATCGTGCTCGGAGCGCAATCCTTCCGGGTCATCGTGGAGCTGTTTCTCCACCAGCTTTGGCGCGACGGCGTCATTCCGAAAATGCTGACCTTTTCCGGCTCGAATGTGGATATCTACATCGGCGCCACGGCGCCTTTCGCCGCCTGGATCGCCACGCGAGGGCGGGGCGGAAGGCAGCTCGCTCTCGTGTGGAACGGCCTCGGGCTACTCGCCTTGGCCAATGTGGTGAGCCGAGCCGTGCTTTCGGCGCCCGGCCCCTTCCAGCTCATTCACGCCGAAGTTCCGAATTTGATGTTCGGAACCTTTCCCTACATGTTCATTCCCGCACTCTTTGTCCCGTTGGCTTTGATCTTGCATGCAATCGCCATCCGGAACTTGGCGACCCGCATGAGTCTTATCCCGCTCGCTTCCAAAACTTACGAAAAACAGCGGCCATGACGAGCAGCATTCCGAGAACGATCGCTGGAACCACGAACGCGAACCAAGGCTGGGAGGTCACTGTAAGCCAGATCGATTGACTCACTGCCGCCTGGGCCGGCTCGTTGTTCGTTTCTGCAGCAGACGCGAGCGCTCCTACCGCGAAATCACGGGCCAGAGCCAGAGCTCCAGCCGCGGCATGCCACCCGAGAGCAACGCCGCCTTGAGCAAGCCAACCCAGCGCGATTCCACCATACGACCACCCTGCTGCCGCCAATCCACCGAGCCCTATCGCGCCAAGCGAGATGCCTCCGCAAGAGACGACGCCGAGCGCGACTCCGCCGATGGCCACAAATCCACGGGCGAACCCGCCAACGGCAACAAAACCCGTCGCCGAATCGCCAAGCGCAATCCAGCCACGAGCGCCCGCCTGCCGAACGCGCGAAGGATCGGGTGCACTCCAGCGAATATGAACCAAGGGCTGGCCGAGAAAGGAAGCCCGGCTGCGGTACTCCACCATGCCAGGCGCGGCGAGATATCGCCAGGGTCCGCGCGGCTGGCGCCTGGGCGCGCCGGAGGCCTCGTCTTCCGCCCGAATCTTCGCGATGATTTTCCGGCAGTTCCAGGTTTCCCAAAGGCCCCAGGCGATCGACGGCAGGATCGTCGCGCAGATGACGTATGGCAGGAGGGTAATATGACTCGGCCAAACGAACCGAAGAAGCAGCACCGCCCCCGCCTGGAACAAAGCGCCTCCTGTCGCGATCGCGAAAACGCGCCTTCCGATTCGCACCAAGGCGAGACGTTCACGTTCGGTGCGCGCCGACTCCTCCGTGACCTTCACTCCAAACCAGCCGCCGAATATGCCGACCGCAACTCCGAAGAGGCTGGCCAAAGCTGGCGCGAGAAACGCGGCCTTCATCGGCGCCCCGGTCTTTGCAATGGCAACGAGCGAGGCGGCTGAAGCCGAACTCGGGACGGACGCCGCAACAACGCCCAGGATCGCCGCAGTAAGCGCCGCGCCCGGTCTGCTGACACGCAACGCATTCTCGACCATGCCAGTAACCTCTTCACGAAGCAGGGCTCGCCCACGGGAGAGACGTTGCTTCACGGCGTCTTCGGTGAGCTCGAGCTCGCGCGCCACTTCCGAGACAGACTGTTGCTCACGGTAATAAAGCGTCAGGACCACGCGATACGTTTCGGGCAGTTCCGCCAGCGCGCTCCACACGACGCGCTCTTCGTCGCGCGAGACCACATCGTTCTCGGCGCTGCTGGGCGCTTCCTCGAACTCAGCGGCATCAGCCACCAAGTCTTCCCGGCGTGTTCTTTCGGCTACCCGCAGCGCCAGATGCCGGGCCATCCCGCAGATCCAAGCTTTGAATTTGCTGTGATCGCGCAGGTCCCGCAACTGCCGCCAGGCGCTCACGAAAACCTCCTGCGCTACGTCTTCGCTGCGCCCGAAGTCACCGCATACAGCGTAAGCTTGGGCGCAGACCAGCCCCTGGTAACGGGCGACGAGCGCGCCAAATGCCTCGCGCTCGCCGCGCAGGCAAAGCGCCAACAATTCGGGATCGGTGGGCGTGGAATGAGATTGCGTACAGAGATTCATTTCACCGTCGGAGTGCGTCTTCGAGGCGAAAAGGTGACACGGAAACGAAAGAATTTCGCGCAGCGGCCGCCCATTTCGGCACACGAGGAACGCTCCATACTTCCCAAAATCGCCGCGCCCGCGCCGAGCGGTGTCTTATGGCAGGCAATCGAAGCAGCGACGTGAATCCGGCTATTTATTTATTTAGGCCGACTCGCAGCCGACGCAGCTGGCGCAGCAGATGTGCCAGACTCGCCCGCTGCCTGCGCCGCGGTCGCCTCGGAGCGCTTCCTCGCCTGGTTTTCGAATTCCAGATAGACCAGGTCGGTCGCCACTCCCTGTGCAATCTCATCCGTTATTGGCTTCAGCGAGGTGTGCTGCACGTAGACTGCAACGCCGTCGAAGAGCAGCACGTAGCCATGAGCCATCCTGTTCGGCGCGCCGTCTTTGCCTTCTTCGACATAGGTGTACTCCAGCGCTTCTTTCGAAACATTCGTTTTCGTAAGTCCATCGGTCACTCCGAGCGTTGTGATGCCATTTCTGATCGGATAGATGTCTTGGGCCGTGCTCTTCGCTTCCGGATCGGAGGCGCAATAGCCGTCGGCGCTAAAAATCTCATGCGCCGTGTCAGAATGATTGATCAGTTTGCTCGGCTCACCGCTCCTCGGGACATGCGAGGCAAACGACAGGAGGTCACCGGTTTTGGAATTCCGCAGCGTCACCCACGACCAGGCGGTCGCGTCGGGGAGCGCGCCCTTCCTTTCCACCTTCCAATCGCTTCCAGGATTCGGAAGCGCGCCGAAGTTTCCGAGTTCCTCAGCGCCAACGGCGCCGGCCAATCCGAGAACGACGATCGAAGCTGGAAGTCCAATCAGACAGAATTTCATTGCAGGCTACACAAGTTACAGCCGTAACGTCACCCTGCCCGCGGTTATGTCCACATTATTTCTCGCGCGCAACGCTGTGTTATCGATGGCGGCGAGCTTCGCCTTGAGCCGTCGCCCCCTCTCCTCATCGCCCCCTGTCTGCCCGCGTGCAAATCTCTGAAACTACCCCAAGCCTCGGCAAATCGCTTACCGCTCCCCTTACCGGCTTTTTGCCTTTGAGACCGATCTCTTTCTGGCGCGATTTTTCACCGGACTGCTTCGATCCGCCGTGGCGGATCCCTTTTTCGCAGCGCTTTTCTTCTGCGCTTTGACCGCATTCATGTTGTCAACCAGACTCGGACGCGTCCGCCCCGCTTTCTTGGCCAAAGTCCGCGCCTTGGCTTTGCCCGCTGGCGTGAGCTTGGTGTGTTTGGCTTTCCGCGGAGCTGGCTTCTCCCACGGCTCGAGGGATTTCTTCGGCATGCTTGGGAATCGTATGGAAGCCGATGCGCGGTCCCTCCAAGGTGCTGGAAACAAAGCGATATTGAGCGCCGGCGAATGGATTGCACCGGCTTCAGTTTGACCATTGCTTGTCCCGCCCTTTCCCAGAATTAAAGACCATTACAACCCTACCGCGATTTCACCCGCCGCGCGATGTTGGCGGGTGTCCAGGGATACTTTGCTTTTCTGCGCGGTCGGCGGGTCACTTACCTTGGCCGCCAGGGCGAACAACACACCGAGTGGTTTCCGGCCAGCGCGCCTGCGGATCCCTCAGAGAGAATCTGAGCGATAAGTCGTTCGCCGGCTTGCCCCTCCGCAGAGGCTCTGCGGAAACAGCCAACCAACCTACGCCAAAATTCCCTTCACCACCTTTCCTTCCACATCCGTAAGACGAAATTCCCGGCCTTGAAAGTGGTAGGTCAGCCGTGTGTGGTCGATGCCGAGACAATGCAGAAGCGTAGCTTGCAAATCGTGGATGTGCACTGGGTTCTCTACGATGTTGAAGCCAAAGTCGTCCGTCTGACCATAGACCGTGCCGGGCTTGACGCCGCCGCCGGCCATCCAGATTGAAAAGGCTTTACCGTGATGGTCTCGTCCATATTTCGCGCGATCGGCGCCGCCCTGGGCGTAAGGCGTGCGGCCAAATTCGCCTCCCCAGATCACGAGCGTTTCATCAAGGAGGCCGCGCTGCTTCAGGTCCTGCACGAGAGCGGCTGAAGCGCGATCTACGTCGCCGGCCAGGTACGGCAGCTTTTCCTGCAACGCGCCGTGGTGGTCCCAATCGCGATGGTAGAGCTGCACAAAGCGCACTCCGCGCTCCGCAAGCCGGCGCGCGAGCAGGCAGTTGCGCGCAAAGGATCCCGGCTGGCGCACGTCTTCGCCATAGGCCTCGAGCACCGAATCCGGTTCGCCTTTCAGGTCCATAAGATCCGGCACGCTGGTCTGCATGCGATACGCCATTTCGTATTGATTGATGCGCGCTTCGATTTCCGGATCTCCGGCCTGGGCGAATTGCAGGCGGTTCAACTCCGCGATCTCGTCGAGCATATAGCGCCGGCGTTCGCGCGTGATTCCAGCGGGATCATCGAGATAGAGCACCGGCTCGCCGGAAGCGCGGAATTGCACGCCCTGATGTTTGCTAGGTAAAAAGCCGCTGCCCCAAAGGCGCGCGAGCAAGCCCTGGCCCGCGCCGCCTTTGTTGGAGACGGAGATCAGCACGATGAAGGATGGAAGATTTTCGTTCAGTCGGCCCAGGCCGTAATCCGTCCACGCGCCGATGCTCGGGCGGCCGGGCTGTTGGCTTCCGGTTTGAAAAAGCGTGATCGCCGGGTCGTGATTGATCGCTTCGGTATGCATCGAGCGCACGATGCACAGGTCGTCCACGAGGGCCCGCGTGTGCGGCAGCAAATCGCTTACGCGCGCGCCGCTTTTCCCGCCAGACTGAAACGCAAACATGCTCGGCTGCAGCGCGAGCCGCGCTTGCGAAGCCACCATGCCGCTGATGCGCTGGCCTTGCCGCACGGAATCCGGCAGATCCTCGTTGAACCGTTTGGAAAGCTCCGGCTTCTCATCGAACAGGTCGAGGTGCGACGGGCCGCCGGATTGGAAAAGACAGATCACACGCTTCGCCTTCGGCGCAAAATGCGGGAGTCCGGGCAATCCTCCAAGAGCCGCGGGCGCATCGGCGGCAAGCGCGGTGTCGCGGCCGAGGATTTGGGCGAGCGCGGCGCCACCCATTCCGAGCCCTGTTTTCAGCAGGAAATCGCGGCGGGAAAAGGCGGCTTCGTAACGATGGCAAAACATGGCAAAAATCAGTCTTTGGTGATTGTTTCGTCGAGATTCAAAATCATGCTCGCGACAGCTGTCGCAGCAGCGAGCTCTCCAGGTGGAATGGACTCATCAACCGGGGAAGCGCCGACTTTCAGAAAGGCGCTGGCCGCTTCGAGATCAGCGCCGAAGTCCGCGCGGAAATGGCCGAGCGCACGGGTGAGCACGCGCGTTTCGTCCGCATTGGGCAGCCGCCCCGTGGCGAGGCGAAATCCATAGGTCGCGCGGGCTGCGTCGTCGTCGCCGGCTTCATGAATCATGCGGCCGCCGAGGTGGCGCGCCGCTTCCAGAAAGCCCGTTTCGTTAAGCAGCGTGAGCGCTTGCAGCGGCGTATTCGTGCGCGAGCGGCGCGCGGTGCAGACTTCGCGATCGGGCGCATCGAAAGTAATCATCGCCGGGTGCGGGACCGTCCGTTTCCAAAACGTGTAGAGACTGCGACGATAGAGATCGTCACCGCTGCTCTGTGTCCACTTGGTCCCGGGATAATCGGCTCCTACGACGACGCCCTTGTAGAGTTCAGTGGGCTGATAAGGAAAAACACTCGGTCCGCCGACGCGATCGCGCAGCAAACCCGAGATCGCCAAGGCCTCGTCGCGAATCAATTCAGCCGGCAATCGCAGCCTTGGTCCGCGCGCCAACAGGCGATTCTCGGGATCTCGCGCGACGAGGTCCTGGGACACTGCCGAGGATTGCCGATAGGTCGCAGAGAGGACTAACATTTTGAAGAGCTGCTTTACATTCCACCCGTCATCGACAAAGCCGCGCGCCAGCCAATCGAGTAACTCCGGATGACTCGGATACTCGCCCTGCGCGCCAAAATCCTCCACCGTCTTCACGATGCCCGTGCCAAAGAGTTGCGCCCAGATGCGATTTACCACCACCCGCGAAGTGAGCGGGTGATCCGGCTGTGTGAACCATCGCGCCAGACCCAGCCGATTGCGCGGCGCGCCGTCCGGCCAGGGCGCAAGCAGGCGATCAGGCACGCCAGGCTCGACTGCGGCGCCGTGCGCATCGTATTGGCCGCGCGTCAGAACATAGGTTGGGCGCCGCGGGACGAGATCGGTCATCACCATGACCGTGGGGATATTGCGTTGCGCAGCGAGACGGAGTTCCCAGACCTCATCGCGCTGTTTCTCCGTCGCACGCCACTCAGCATCCCCCATGCGCAGAGCGGCCTCGCGCAGCCAGCCGAGTTCCGCGCCAGTTGCGGAGTCGCTAACTAACTGCGCGAGCGCATGGGGCAGCGCATCAGCGAGAAACAGCGCGCGCGATTCACCAGTGGTCAGCGCGCGCGAAAAGACGCGGAGTTCATCGAGTTCGCCGCAGAATTTTGGCGAATTCTTCCCCGCATCTGCTCCGACGAGAAATGGCGCAGTTGCGTTTCCATTGCTCAAGTCGTCGGCCACGACGCGTGTGACCAGCTCCCGTCCATTAACAAACATCCGCACACTTGCCGCCTTCTTTCCGCCGGAATAGCTGACTTCGAGCTGACGCCATTCGCCCGCTGCGACTTGCGCGCCGTCGCTCACCACCCTCACCGCATACGCGGGAAAGCGATCATTGATGCGCAGCTCGATCTCGCCGTCGACGAGACGGATCTCCTGGCCTCTTCCATATTCCCCACCCGCCGGGACCCCGCTGTAATCCTGACTGGAAAGGAGGGCAACATCGCGCGGATTGTCCGCGGCTGGCCGCACCCAGAGCGAGACCGTCACCCCGGGCGCATCGAAACGGATCGTCTTCGCCGGGATCTTCGCAATCGGCGCCGCTCCAGTGGAAGACCACGCGCTGCCGACCATGCCGCTCACGATCGCCGGCTTCGCTCCTGGGAAGGACCAACCTTCCTTCGGCGCGTCCACAGAGTCGCAGTCGAGGTGATAGCTTACATCCTTCAGCGGCGCTTCCGTTTGCGCAGCGGAAATGGCCTGCGTGATCGCCACACGGGATTCATCGCTCCATTTCCACGCGGCGCGCTTTGGCGCGAGTTGCGCATCAAGTTTTGCCAGCTCCGCGTCTTGCGCCGCGAACTCCGCACTCTGGGCGCGAGTTGGCGCGGGCAGCATGGGCGGAGCATTGGCCACCCGCCCGTCTTCGCCATTTTCGGGAATCGAATTGAAAAAGGCGAAAAATTGGTAGTAGTCGCGCTGCGTGAGCGGATCGAATTTATGATCGTGGCAGCGCGAACATTCCAGGGTGAGGCCCAACCAGGCCAGGCTCGTCGTCCGCACCCGATCGGCCACATACTCGACGCGATACTCTTCCTCGATGATACCGCCTTCGGAATTGATCACGTGATTGCGCCCAAAGCCTGTTGCAATGCGCTGCTCGAGCGTGGGCGAAGGCAGGAGATCGCCCGCCAATTGCTCGATGATGAATCGATCGTATGGCAGATTCGAATTGAAGGCGTCGATGACCCAATCCCGCCATCGCCACATCGAGCGGGCCGAATCGTTGTTAAAGCCGTGCGTGTCGGCATAGCGCGCCGTATCGAGCCACTCGATGGCCTGGCGCTCGCCAAAGTGCAGCGAAGCCAGGAGCCGATCTGCAGCATCTGAGAATGCCGCTTCGCCGCGCGCGGCGACATCGGCAAGAAAGGCGTCGATTTCCCCGGGCCGCGGCGGCAGGCCGCCCAGATCGAAGCTCGCGCGGCGCAGCCAGATCTCCGGCCGGACCTCGGGCGAAGGCGCCAGCCTCTCGCGTTCCAGACGCGCAAGGACGAAGCGATCCACCGCATTGCGCGGCCATTGCGCCCCTTGCACGGGCGGCGGCTCGATCCTTTGCGGCGGGGTGAAAGCCCAGTGCTTCTCGTAACTCGCGCCCTCGGCGATCCAGCGCTGGATCGTTTGTTTCTGCGCCTCGGTCAGATGCCGGTTGGATTTCGGCGGCGGCATCTGCTCATCCTCGTCGGCGCTGGTGATCCGTTCGATGAGTTCGCTTTCCTCCGGCTTGCCCTGCACGATCGCCGCGTAGCCGCCGAGATCGCGCGTCGCTTCCTCCGGCAGATCGAGCCGCAATTTCGCCTCGCGATGTTTTGGGTCCTGTCCGTGGCAGTAAAAGCAGTTTTCCGAAAGGATGGGCCGGACGTCGCGGTTGAACTCCAGGCGCAACGAACCTTCGCCCCGCGACCTGGCCGCAAAGGCCACGAGGAGGACGGCAGTCGTCAGGAGAATTCGAAGCATGGCTCCGAATGTAGGAGCAGATGCCCCGCCCTGCTTTGACAGATACCGCGACTTTTTGTATTTACACCGCATGAAGCCCCGTCCGCAGCTGGCCGCTGAGCCTTACGATCCCGACGTGCTGCGCCGTCTGGAAGATCCGCGAATGCTCCTCACGCTCTTCGACGATTTGCCGCGCATTTATCTATTCGTCAAAGACCGCCTGCATCGGTTCATCAAAGTGAACCACGGTCTGCTCTTGCTCCATGGTTGCGGCGCCGAAGCGGAAATGCTCGGCAAGACAGACCTCGACTTTCATCCGCCCGCCTTGGCTGCGCAGTACCTGGAGGAAGACCGCCAGGTCATGGAAAGCCGCAAACCCCTGGTGAACCAAGCCTGGCTGGTGCGGGGCGTCGACGGCCTGCCCCGTTGGTATTTATCCACCAAGCTGCCCATGACCGATGCCCGCGGCGAGATCCTGGGCGTAGCCGGCGTCATGCGCCCCTTCGATCACGCGAGCGATGCGCAGGGCGCCTATCAGCGCATCACGCCGGCGCTCGAATTCGTCCTCGGCCGTTTTGGCGAACCGCTTTCCGTGAAACAAATGGCCGCGCGCGTGCATTTGTCCGTCAGCCAGTTTCAGCGTGAATTTCAGCGGCTCTTTGGAATGACGCCAAGCGAATATCTGCTTCGCGTGCGGCTGCTCATGGCCCGCCGCCGCCTTGAAGAAACCAGTCTTTCCGTCGGCACGATCGCGCTCGATTGCGGCTTCTACGATCAAAGCCACTTTACTCGAGCCTTCCGGCAGGCGACCGGACTGCGGCCGCTCCAATACCGGCGGCGCTTTGGTCCGGGGATGCGCGCGCTATAACATCGATCTGACGAACGGCGTCGCCGGACCGGATCTTTTCATCAAGTTATTTCAGCTCATTCGCCATATAACTGGACGCAAAGTCAGCAAAAGCTCGCACCCGCAACGGAAGGAGTCGGGAACTGGAGTAGACCACGTGCACCGGGAGATCGGCCGCTTTCCACTGTGGGAGCACCCGGACGAGGCGGCCGGAGTGAAGATCTTCGCGAACCAGCCAATCGGGAAGCAGCGCGATCCCGAGGTTCATGCGAACAGTTTCGCGGATGCTGGTCACGCCTTCGGAAAGTAGGATGGGAGCGATGGGAAGGGATTGCTTCGCGTCTTTCGGTCCAAATAGAAGGATCTCCGTCGCGCTCCAAAATTGCGGGCGTGACAACGCAATCCACGGCCACATTTTCAGGTCAGCGAGTTGCTTCACAGCGGGTCGACTCTGGACGAGTGCGGGTGACGCAACCAGGTAGAGCACGATTTTTCCCGCCGGCCGCGCGACGACGTTTTCATCGAAGATTTTGCCCGGCACGACACCGACGTCGCAGCCTTCGTCGATCATGTGCAGAGGCCGATTGGTGAACGCCAGCTCCGCGGTAACCTTCGGATTGATCTGGAGGAAACTGCTGATCAATCGCGAAACGACGAATTGTCCCGAATCGATGGACGAGAACAGGCGCAGGTGTCCGCTGAGCGTCGTCTGGTCTTCGCGCAGGCGCAGTTCTGCGGCCTCGGCGTGAGCGAGCATCTCGCGCGCGTCAGCGAGCAGGCGATGCCCGGTCGGCGTGAGATTCATCCGATGTGTGTCGCGCTGGAGCAACGCCGCGCCGGCCTTTTCTTCCAGCGCGCGCAAATAGCGGCTGAGGGTGGGCTGCGGAATTTTCGAACGCCGCGCGCCGGCGGTGATGCTCCCGCTTTCCACGATCGCGACGAAAGCACGCAGTAAAGAGAGGTCATCAAAGGCGCCCATTCAGTTTCTGAATAGCCGATATGGAAAGGTTGTGGCTACCCGAAAAGGCGCTGCAGGAGGAAGATCACGTCGTCTCGAAAACCAATCAACCAACCTCCAAAGTAGTATGAAAAAGACCTGGTTCATTACTGGAACTTCTCGCGGCTTCGGCGCGATCATCGCGAAAGCGGCGATCGAAGCCGGCGACAATGTCATCGGCACTGGCCGCAAAGCAGCCGAGGTCGTCAAAGCCGTCGGCCCCTCCAACCAGCTTCTCGCCCTCGAGCTCGACGTAAACGATGCCGCTGCGATCGATCGGGCGGTCGAAGCGGGTGTTGCCCGTTTTGGCCGCATCGATGTGCTCGTAAACAATGCCGGCTTCGGCGTGCTCGGCGGCATTGAGGAAACAAGCGCGGAAGAAGTCGAAGCGGTATTTCGCACCAACGTCTTCGGTTTGCTCGCCGTCACGCGCGGCGTGCTTCCTCAGATGCGCCGCCAGCGCTCCGGACACATCATTAACCTATCGTCGATCGGCGGTTACCAATCCTACATCGGTTGGGGCGTGTACTGCGCCACGAAATTCGCGGTCGAAGGGATCACTGAGGCTCTCGCGATGGAACTCGCGCCGCTGGGCATTTTTGCCACCACCGTGGAACCCGGCTTTTTCCGCACCGACTTCCTCGACGCGAAATCGTTGACCACATCGCCCAACTCGATTCCCGACTACGCCGGGACGGTCGGAGCCATGCGCCAGGCCATGTCCGCCGCCAATCACGGCCAGCCGAATGATCCGCAGAAACTCGCGCCTGCCTTGCTCAAACTCGTCAATTCACCGAAGCCTCCGGTCCGTCTGCCGCTCGGTCCCGACACGGTCGAGGCGATCGAGAAGAAAAATGCCTTTGTCGCACAGGAACTCGCCGAATGGCGGGAGGTGGCGATGTCCACGGCCTTCTAGTTGCCTCCAGCCCTTGAGATTCGGTTGGTGTTTTCGCTATGCTCGCCGCACGAACCATGGGCACCCTCCTCCTCACCCGCTCTGACACCGAAGCTCTGCTCGAGCCCCGCATGTTGCTCGCCGACCTGCGCGCCGCATTTCGCAGCTACTCCCTCGAGCGCGGCATCCGTGCCCAACGCGTCCGCTCCGCCCTGTCCGGGCCTGGAACCGCAACCGTGCTCTTCCCGGGCGGCGCGACGGATATTCCCGCCTATACCGTGAAGGTCCACGCCAAGTTTCCAGCACAGCAACCCGCCATCCGCGGCGTCCTCTGTCTCCACGACAATCAGACGGGCGCGCTCCTCGCGATCATGGACTCGACGCATCTCACCGCGGTGCGGACAGGTCTCAGCAGCGCGCTGGCCGCGGATGTGCTTGCGCGGCGGGATGCAAGCTCGGTCGCAGTGATCGGCGCCGGTGTGCAGGGCGAGCATCAATTGCGCTCGCTCCACCTCATGAGGCAGATCGGAGCGGTCAGTGTCCATGACACGGCGCCGGAGCGCGCACAGGCCTTTGCGCAGCGCATGCGCCAGTCGCTCGGTCTCACGATCGAAGTGAGTAACACGGCCGCCACGGCCGTGGAGGCTGCGGACATGGTGTTTGCCGCAACCTGGGCGCGGACGCCGTTCATTCTCCCCGGCATGTTAAAACCCGGCGCGCATGTGTCGACGATCGGCCCTGACGAACCGGGGAAATGCGAAGTCAGCGCAGAGGTCATTCGCGATGCGGTTTTCATTTGTGATGATCGCGAACTCGCCGTCACAATGGGGGCAATCGGCGGCGCGATGCTGGGAGCGAACGCGATCAGCGCCGAACTCGGGGAGGTGATCGGCGGCGCGCACCCCGGCCGCGTGAATGCAGAGCAGATCACCGTTTACGGCGGAGTCGGAGTGGCGTTTCAGGATGCCGTGGCCGCGTGGCAGATCTATCGAGCGGCGCAGGCGAAAGGCCTCGGGCGCGAGCTCGATTTTCTCACTTAGGCGATCGCCAATCCGCGGTTTTAAAAAAAAGCGCACGCCCGCGCCGGAGGCACACTGCGTCGAGGGGAGCCGCTAAACTCAGCAGGACGTGCGCTTCATCTTTTTTTCTACTTGATTGATAGAGTATTCGATGCAAATACTCTACCCATGATCGATTTTGCGCATCCATTATTCTCTACCAACTCTATTCTTTCACACTCTCCCAACGCTTTGCCGAAAGGAGCGCCATGGCCGCGCTGAAAACCCTCTCACCCGGAGTTCTTACCATCGGCGCCTATGCGGCGTTTGCGCCCGTGGTCTGGGCGGAGGATGGCGCGGCGCGCGGTAAGGATATCCATTTCCTTCGCGCCTTCGCCCGCGAGGAGGGACTGGATGTGGATGTGCGGTTCTTTGAATTCGATCGGATTTGGGAGCGTCCATTGCGCCGCGAGGTGGATATCGCCGCGGGCGGCATTGCTCCTTCCCCTGCCCGCCGCGCCCCTGGCTTGGCTTGGACCTCGCCCTACCATACCGTCCAGCGCTCGCTCGTCGTCAGAAAGGAAGATGCGGCGCAGTTCCAGACCATGGCGGATTTCGCAGGGCGAATCATCGCGGTCACTCGCGGCTCCACCGCTCATCTTGATGCCGAGCGGCGCAAGCCGAAGACGGCGCAAATCGTTTATTTCGAAAAGCAGGAGAGCGCCATCCAGGACCTTTTCAGCAGGCGCATCGACGCCTTCGGCACCGGCGACATCTGTAGCCATCACGTGGCCGCGCGGCACGCCGACCGCCTTGCGGTCAGCGACGTGCACGAGACCGATGTCCCGGAGCATTTCGCTTTCGCCATGGAGGAAACGAGCGATCTCCTTGCCCCGCTCAATACCTTCATCAAAAAGAATGGTGAGCGTTATCCCATGGTTCCTCCGGTATGTGAATGGTCCGACTACCAGATCTGAGCGACCGGACTTACTTTTGATCAGGCGTTTTTCTTGAAAAGATTTTGCAGATCCGAAAACGACATGCCTGCCTCATTCAGGACCTGACTGTCTCCGTGCTGTAGGAATCGCTCCGTGAGTCGGGCCATGTGCCCAAAGATGATCTTCGTGAGGCCGATCCCGGCGCTCAACCGTCGGACATTGAGTTTCGCCAAGCCAGCTGCGTCCGGCAGAGCCGCATCCGCCATAAGGTTGATCGGCAATCTCGTTCCCTGCGTGATCTTTGCGATGCCCTCGGCACCCGTCAACCCCGGGACGAAAAGTCCATCGGCGCCGGCATCTTCGTAGGTTTTTGCCCGCCTCAGCGTTTCAGCCACCTTCATTTCGTCCGCGACCAAATCCTGGAGGTACACGTCGGTACGTGCATTGAGGAAAATGTCGACTCCTTCCGCTGCCGCGAGCTTCTTGATTGCTTCAATCTTTCTGGCAAGAACCGTCGGTTCATCCGTCCCGTCTTCGAGGTTGATGCCGGAAATCCCCGCCGCGAGGACAGGCTTGATATGCTCAACGACCGCGGAAGCTTCTTCCGCATAGCCGGCTTCGAAATCGATCGAGACCGGCGCCTTCACCGCATCGACGATTTCGGCTGCCAGCTGCGCCTGAAGCCGCGCCGGAAGGATGTTTCCGTCAGGAAAGCCTTTCGACCACGCTACGCCGGCGCTAGTCGTGGCGATCGCCTTGGCCCCGAGCGATTCGGCGAGACGCGCTCCGCCCGCGTCCCAGACATTTGGCAGGATGAGGACCGTGGATGCGTCGGCGTGAAGATCTCGGAAGATGCGTGTTTTATTCATACAGAAAGCACCGCTCATCATCGGCCAAATGTCCGTTGTCCGAAATGTCATTTAACCATCATTTTCTGCCACCGCAGCGCTGGACGAAGCCACGGCGTCTCGCTTCATGGGTTCATCTCCATTCCCATTCGATCGAGCAGTCTGGCTGAATTTGCCTCTCTTGCCGGCGATCGCTTTCACCTCGCTGCGCACCCGATCTCTCGACCAGTTTTCCTCGCATCCGTTGCCGATAGGCCTGCGGCGAAATTCCAAACTGGGCCACGAAGGCTCTCCGGAGACTCAATTCATCTCGCAAACCAGTCGAAGCCGCGATTTGCTTCAGCCCGTCGGAGGATGATTCAAGGCGGTCTCGCGCCGCTTCCACACGCAAGGTTCTGACCCAATGCGCAGGAGTCATCTTGAACTCTATTTGAAAGCGCCGGGCAAAGGTCCTGAGACTCATCGCCGCGTGATTCGCGAGGGCTTCGACATCGAGCTTCTGGTTCAAATTCGCCATCACCCAGGCGGACAGGCTTCTGAATCCTGGTTCGGTTACTTTGTCTTGCTCCTGCAGCACGGAACTGTACTGCGCCTGATCGCCCGATCGCCGTAAGAAAAGCACCAGATTCCGCGCCACCCAGCTTGCCGATTTAAAACCTTCGTCCTCCTCCGTAAGAGCCAGGGCGAGATCGATTCCCGCGCTGACCCCGGCCGTGGTATAGACATTTTCTTCTTTCGTAAAAATCGGGTTCAATTCCACCTTTAGATCCGGGTAGCGCCGCGCCAACTCCTCACAAAATCTCCAGTGCGTCACGGCTCGGCGGTTTTTAAGGAGCCCGGCGTCCGCCAGTACGAAAGCGCCAAGACAGATCGAGCCGAGCCGGCGAACTCGCTTCGCCCTCTGGCGCAACCATTCTCGAAGGGCGGCAGAAATAGGTTTCAAACACCCCTCGCCCCCGACAACCAACAGCGTGTCCAACGGACCTTTAAGGTCCGCATAGTGGATCGCCGGCCCCATATAACTCCCATCAACGCTCCTCACGGATCGGCCTTTTCCCGTCGAGAGGATCTTGATCTCGTAGGGGCGTCGCTCTTTTTCGACTACATTGGCATTGGAGAAAACCGCGATCGGCCCTGCCAGATCAAGCAGTTCAAAAGGCGGCGTCACCAGAAAACCGATCGTGCGTCTGGAGCTTTTCATGGAAGCAGAGTTTCTGAACCGTGGCAGACGGAGCGACAAGCCTCCCCTGTGCGTTCCGCGCGTGTCGCTCGGCGCGTCCTTTCAGTTTGCGATGAGCCGATCTTTGCCTGCCTACTTTCGGCGGCGCGCTACTGCAGCAGGCCCGGAGCCAACCGCATCGCGAGCTGGATGCCGGCCGCCTCGATCTGTTTCTGCGCGAGCGGCGAGGCGTCACCGCTAATCGCGATGACATAGCCCTTCGGAGCGGATGTTCCGAATTTTGCCTCCTTGAATTGCGCAACAAAGGCGGCGGCATTTTCCGTCCATGCCGCGTAGTCCCATTCGAGAGCGAGGATCAGATGGCCGTCGACCCCGATCGCCACGGGCAGCTGCCCGAGCGTCTCGATACGTTCCAGCTTGCGGCCGTTGGCATGGAGATGCGCGAGGATTCGCGCCGTCTGACCAAAGAAAAGCGCGTCGCCTTCGGTTGTGCTTTCCTCGCTCGCCAGCTTGATGAATGCGCCGCGATTTGCCACGCCGCCAAGTGAGTCGAGATGCATCACCAGCGCCGTCTGTACGCTGGGTGAAAAGGCGATGTTATTGAGAAAATCATCGGCATCCGCGCGGCTTACCTCCATGGCCAGCAGACGCTTGAGATTCGCCAGGCGCAGATCGGCCGGGCTTTGGTCGCGCAAGGCAGCTTCAAAGGTGGACGAAACTCCCGTGGCCGTCAGCGCGATTCCCGCGCCCCCGCCCACCGGCGCCGTGGCCAGCGAAAAAGTCATCTTGCCCGCGTAGGCTGCCCACGAGATGCCATTGAGCTCGCGCTGCAGCTCTTCGTTACTCGAATAGGGATCGACGCCGAGTTGCAGAGCGACATCGCGCTTGGACTTGGCGAAGCCGATGAGCTGAGCTGCATTGGAATCTTCGTACTGGCTGCGCTCGCGCCCATCGGCGCGCTCCTTGATTCCCTGCCCCGCGCGGTTCATGAATTTCCACAACCCCTTCGGCACTCCGGTGACGGTCCCGACGGGATGCTCAACCAGCCCTTTGGCCACGAGCAGCGGGCTTTTGGCCGCATTGACCAGGGCGTTTTTGTATTCGTCGGTGCGGGAAACTTCGCGCAACTTGCCGATGGCGGCGATCTCCTGGAGGCGCCGCTGCAGCATCACATTGCCATCGGCTCCGAAGACTCCATAATCGGAATCAATGATATAGGCATTGCGGCCGGCGTAGGTCGGCACAGCATCACGCACGATAAATCCAGGCCCCGAGACCGCGCCCGGCTTGAGAATCGTGGCGGCGCTCAGCACGGGCGGCTGCTCGAATTCGCCTTGGGCAAAGAGGGCCATCGGCAGAAAGAGGGAGAGGATGGTGAGTTTCATAGGTAAAGAATTTGCTGACTATTGGCGCGACGAACGGCGCGCCTGTGCGCCGGCGGAATTGAGGTGGAGCTCGAGGATGCGCTTCAGTTCCTCGATCGTTTGCGGCAATTCGCAGGATCCATGCGGGCCGGGCACGATCTTTTCCGACTGCGCGCCGTCGAGGTGCGAGCTCCAGTAGGGAACCACTCCGTCGCTGCTTTTGGGAGAGTCTCCCTTGCCCTGATCACCGATGATCGAGTGATAAGGCGTGTGTATCGGCGCGCTGTTCATCACTTTCAACGTAGGATTTTTGGGTGAAAGACAAGTGACGCCGTTGGGCATGAGTTTCGCATTGCCCGTGACCAACCCCACTTCGTGACCGAGTGACTGGGCGAACGTGCCGGCCAACGCTCCGGGCAGCGAAATCAAGCGCATGCCCACCTGGCCGATCCACCCCAGCGCCATCTCACTGCCGCGATGCGGCGTACAGATATAAACCACGCGGCGGATATCCGGATTGGCATTGAAGATGATCGAGCGATGCACAGTCCCATCCGGCGGCAGGGTCTCCAGGACGGTCTTGGCGGGTTGTCCGATCACACGTTCCCAATCACCGCGGGTCAGCGTCACCGTCTGAATGTGCGTGACCAGGCCGCCCATGCTATGGCCCACGACCACCATTCCATGCGGAAATCCATAAAGCTTTCGCGCTTTCTCCAATTCCTCGCGAAAGCGCAGAGCGGAATAGGCGTACGGATTTCCCGTCGGATAGGCAAAGACCCAGCACTGGTAGCGACCGCGGAGAACCGGGTCCATCTCCAATTCGTTGATGACATTGCGCCACATTTGCGGCGTGGAAATGAGCCCGTGGACGAAGATAAGCGGAATGCGGTTGGGATCGTAGGGCTGGAGCAGATAGAGCCCCGTGCGGCTCATGAAATCGCTCGCGTGCATCGCTCCCATCAGCCCTAACCAAGTTTCATTGATCGTTGGATAGTATGACAGCGGAGCCGAAAAATCCGCCTCGAGCGGACGAACCGCACCAGCGACGCGGGCCGACGGCTGTGCACTCGGGTCATGCAGCGTGAGGACGGCGTCGTGCCCGTGAAAATCCACCGTCGCGGTCACCGGGGCAGTCACACCAACCCGCGGCGCAAAAGGCTCCCGAGGATCTTTCTTGCGAACCCCGACCAGCGCGCCGCCGATGCCTTCCTGGAGATTGCGCCGCTTCACGGTTTTCTCGGCGACATCGCGCGCCAGCGTGAGCGAGGTGAAGTAGCCCGGCGACCACACGCCGTGAGCGTCACCTGGCTGAAAATGCACACGATAGGCGTCCGCGCCGACGCCGACGGAGAAGGAATGGTTCCAGAGCCGGCCGCCTTCCGCTGTGCGCAACAGGACGGCAAGTTCGGCCGCCGCAGTGTTGTAGGTCTGGCGCGCAGCGTCGGATTTGCCAGGTGTGGACTCGGCCGCGGTCCGAAGGTAGAGCGCGGCTTGCGCCTCGGGCGAAGCCGACTTGCCGCGAGCCTCGCGCATGCTCCGCGTCACGGCCGGATTCTCCGGCGGCGGCGCATTGAAGGCGCATCCGGCAAAAACGAGGACCGTGAGGAAGAGCAGGCGTTTCACGTTAAATATCAGGCCACGGGCAACATCAGCATCCGCACCGCGGAATAAATGAACAACGCCAAGGCGAAACCCAGGGACGGTTGGCGCACGCGTTTTTCGTCAAATTTTCCCGCGGTTCCGGCGAAAAAGAGCACGCAGGCGAGGAGCACGGTATTGCTGGCGTAGCTCACTGCGGATTGATTGGTGGACTTTGACTGGTTGCTGTTCTGGGCGGCTACGGTCTGACACTCGTTGATCTCCGCGTTGAAACGTGGTTCGTAGAGGCTGGACACAAACGGATGCGGCGGCGCCTTCGGATTCTCGAACGGCCGGAGAGCCATCCATTTGTCCCACGCCGACTTCAATTCTTCCGGGAAGCGACCAATGTAGAATTGCGAGGCCTTTTCGTTGCCCGTGACCATGGCGTCGATCGCGTGCATCGCCAACTCGAGGTGAGCCAATTCATATTCGCGAGATTGCAGGACCAACGCCGTGGCCTTCCGCTCCAGAGAGTCCGCACGCGCCTGGAGACCGCTCGTGCGCCCGCTCCACCGTGCATTCTGATAGGAGCACCACGCGGTCGAGAGCGAGGCCGCCGCCATGAGCAGCGCGCAGGCGGCGTCAAACCACGGTGACTTCGGCTCTGGCACAGGTGTGGATTCGGTTTTCGTTGTTTCCGGACGTGCAGATTGTTCCATAGCGGTCCGAGGAGAGCAGTCGATCTGTCAGAACGCAATTCCGAGCGTGATTTGTGCGCCCGACTGCGTCACGTCATAGAGAAAGTCACCCTGATTGTAGTCCGTATAGAGATAGCGATAGCCGGCCTCCGCATAGATATACCGCGAGACCTGGCAGCCCAGCGCGCCGTAGGCCTGCCACGTGATTTCAGAGCCGAGGCCGAAGCCGCCGATATCCGCCTTGCCCTTGAGATAGAGCGCCTTGGACAAGTTATAGCGGAAGGCAAAGCCCACATAGGGATCGAGCCACTGCTCTTCCAGGCTCGCGGACGTCTGCAGCTTGCTCCTGAGCGTCGACGCGATCTGGTCGGTGAGCTTCTGTTTGAGCGAATTCACGCGCGCCTGCGCGGCCGCTCGTAGCTCGTCGGTCGCCGCCGTCTCCCTGGCCCGGAGCGCTGCAGCCAGTTCATTGAACCGGGCGTCGATGTCCGAGCGCACCAGTTTATCCAGCCGGGGCCTTCTGTCGCCTAGCAGCGGAGCAATGGCCAAGGCCGGTCGGTTGGCTTCCAAGCCGGAGAGTTTGGTCAATGCGTCCGCCTTGATCCGTTCCTCTAAAACGCTTTGCAGGCGGCCTTTCAAGTCCAGCTCGTTCAGCCGCTTTTTCACCGCATCCGCCACACCGTCGACGAGTTGCTCGCTCGCCGCATTGATCGCCGAGTTGTTCGCGTTGGTAATGATGCTGTTGTAGATGCTCGTGTAGCGCACACCCGCGCGTAGATCGAGATAGCCTTTAGGCCCCTCGAGCACGCGATAAGACAGCTCCAGATCCGCCAGCCACTGGTCGAGATGCAGGTCCGCCTTGCCAATCAATCCATTGGGATAGACGGCGTCGGAAACCTTCACGTACAGGAAATCGCCGTAGATCCCAAAGGGCCCCTTTCTCGCTTCCACGCTTAAGGCGCCCGTCATGTCCAGGTGCTTGAGCAGCGTATCCGCTCCCATGTAGATATGCGAATTGATCCCCCCGAGTCCGATCGTCCCCGAGGTTGCCGCCAGCCAGCTCGGCGTCGCCAGATCAAATTTCCAGCCGTTATCCGCCGGCGCCGGCGTGACGGCTTTGGAATCCTTGGCATCGGTGACCAGCGTGCCGGCGCGGGCGCTTACGCCGGAGAGGAAGACTAGGGCGAGTGCGAATTGCCGAATGTACGAATCCAAAATATGCATCTTAGTCATATTCAACTGCAGGGCTTAAAAGAAATAACCAACCCTCGCCTCGACCCACTGGTGGTAGTGATCATCCGTGCGCACCCAACCATACTGATATTCCACCGAAGCGATCCAGCGCTCGCCAAACCTCTTCCCGACCATGAGATCGAGCGGCACGAACCAGCCCAGATCCTCGAAGTTGTAGCGCAAGTCCGGAGAGGAGTTCACAAACCATTGATCCGGCAAGGCGATATTGAGCTGAGGCTCGATTTTCAGATAGTTGATGTCTGTGCGATGGTGATTCCCTCCCACGCTCTCATACTCGCGCACGACCAGCCCGAGATAGCTGCCCTGGCTGATTTCCGGCAGAGAAATGCGAGCGCCCAGGGTCGGCGCCAGCTGCCACTTGCCGTTCCCGGTTCCTTCCTCCGTCGCCGTGGGCATTACCACTTGCAGGCCGAAGCCCGCCGCCCAGCGCTCGTTGAAGGTATGAATATAGGCAACCTGGGCCAGCATGTCTCCCACTCCGAAGCGGTTCACGCCGGCCGGATGCTGTTTCGTCGGCTTGTTGCTCCATTCCAGCGGAAGATCGAGGCGCAGGGCGATCTGGTCCGGCTTCTTGAAAAGAACCAGGTCCGTGCGGAGCGTGATGGTTTCCTGATGCCGGTTGTCGACGAGTTCGCCGCCGAAACTGGTCTTCGGCAGCGTTTGAACCTGGAGGCGCGTATCGAAGCGGTTCACCGGGCGAGTGAAATCCTCACCATTGTTATCCGCCTCGATCTCCGAAGCTGCGCGACCGACCCCCGTGAGCATTCCGCTGCCCATGACACAGAGCGCTCCAAGCTTGAATAGGCGATGCATAGGAAAAGACGGCATATCACTCGACGATGACGTAGACGGTCTCCCCGCCGTAAATCACGGGCCGGTAATAGAAGCCGCCGCCATAAACACAGTTATAGCCGCCGTAGAACACCGTCTGGGATCCTGCGGGCACAGTCCGGATATAGCCGGCCGGCAAAGCCGCCGCGCCGGTGCGCGCAACATAGGCGCTGCCGTTGCTCGTCGTGTAGGCTGCGCCATAGCGGCCCACCTCTGCCGAGCCGTACCGGCCGGAATAGGCAGCCCCATAGCGCGTGGAAACGGCGGCGCCGTTTTCACCGACCGCCGCGGAACCGTAGCGGCCTCGGGCTGCGGCCCCATTGGGTCCGCCCACCACCGCGCCGCGGTCGGTGGCCGCGCCATAGCGGCCGTTGGCGGATTCACCGGCGACCCCTCGCGGGCCGACATACGCCTGTCCTCCGCGGGATGAGGTGTACATCGTGCCACGGCCGAAAGAGGCCGAACTGACTCCGAAGCTGCGCGCGTGGGTATTCGCCGAGGCGAGCATCAACGCAAGAGCAGTGAACAAAAGGGAGGAGCGATGAGACATCTTTTTCATGTTAGTGACTGGCTGAGTGCTTTCCACGGGCCGCCGCTTCCATGCGCGTGGTCGTCCACATTTCGACTTTTTGCGCGCCCGCAGGCGGCGTAAATTGGAATTCCGAAGCGGCGGCAGGCGCCGACAGATTCCAGGCGGTGAAGTTGATCCGCAGTTGCGGACCACTGCCACCGTGGAAGGTGGCCTCCAGCTTGCGCGGCAGCTGGTCGCCAGCGCCAATCCAGAGTTCGGCATTGGCGAGCTTCCCCTTGAGGGTGAGATGGTCGCACTCGACGCTGCTGAAGAAGCCGTCGCTTACTTTTTCCCGGCCCGCATAGGTGATTGTGTGCGCCTGTTGCCGCATCTCCTTGGATGGATTGCTCACCGCAAAATCTGCAAGCGGCGGGACGAAACCGTAATCTTTGTCGAGCTTGTCAACCAGGCCGTCGATCGAGACGCGCATGGGCGCCTGCGCATAGTGATTCTTGGTTTCGTTGAAAATCGTCAACGTCTTGCCGTCGGCGACAAAGCGCATCGTCCGCTGCCGGCTCACCGAGCGCACGTTAATCTGGTTCGGCCGCGCAACGCTCACGGAAATTTTCGCCTTCTCTGGCAGCTGACTTCCTGGAATCAACGCCGGATCGAGCTCGCGCGTGCCGTCGAAGCTAAAGCTTTTGGCCGATGCCAGCTTCGCCGACATGCCTTGCAGGAACACATCGGGATTGTTCGTCTCCGAGCGCGCAGACGGAGAACAGAGCAGTCCGCCTGCCGTGAGGAGTGTGAGAAAAGGGGTTGCTTTCATTGGGTATCTACGAGCGCAAGCGACGCCGAAAGTTCGCTTCTGGGCAGCGGCGGTTAATGAGGTGTTGTTTTGTGGGTGAAATCACGGGCCGATCCTTACGAAGGGCCCGTGATCTCGAGGGGGAACGTGTTATTCGACCACTTTGGCGGCCGGAATTCTCCAGCTTCCATCGAGGAGCGACGGCGCCTTTTCCTGTGGCCAGTAGAGGCGCATCATGAGGATGAATTTTTCCTTGGGCGCCGGCAGCCAGTTCGCTTCCTTGTCCGGGCCTGGGTTTTCATTTTGAATGTACAGATCCACCGAGCCGTCGGCATTCGCCTTCAAGTTCTGCCGGGCGCTGATGCTCTGCCGATTGATCGGGTTCTTCACGAAGAAGTAGTCCTGGTCATACATGGTGAGCGACCAGAAGCCTTGAACCGGCGGCAGTTCCCCTTTCGGGAAGTGCATCATATATTTCTTGGCGCCGGTGTAAGACTGAAACACGTTCGGTCCGTCTGAGGTGGGATAGACCGCATCCGCTCCGCGATTGGCGCCGAGACCGATGGCCGTGACGAGCGCACGCAGCAAATAGTTCGTCCCGTAGACACCGAGGCTGGACCCAAAGGCCCAGCCGTTTTCGAGTTTCATGTCGCCCGTGACGATGCCTTCTTTGAGGTAGAGCATGATCTTTTTGTTGGCGATGTCCGGCACGGTCGAGAAGGCCTCTTTCGCCACTGGCCGGAGCTTGCTTTCGTCAAAGGGCTGGCCGGGCACAATTCCGAGTTCGGCCAGTTTTGCCACCATCGGCGCGTCTTCGGCTGCGGGCGGATTGTCCTTCATCAGCTTGGCCAGCAGCGTGAAATAGTCATCGACACTGAGCGCATTCACCTGTTCACGCACGGCGGTCTTCATGTCGAGCCCGCGGTCCACCTTGGCCGGCGGCGGCGTGTAGGGCTTGCCATAGCTGCTCAGCGGGACGAGCGAAATCTCGTCCTGTAGCTTATGCACCGTATCGTAGTCTTCCGGCGTGCCGGTGCAATAGATGCGCCCCAGCAGCCACACGATGCTGGTGGGCGATTTGTATTCCGTCACACCCTCGGGCAGCGTTCCTTTCCAGCCCGGACCGGTGATCGCGTATTTCTGCGCACCCGTACCTGTGGTCCGCTTGCCGGGGACCTGGAAAACATTCGTCCAGCCGTCGAGCATCGGGAAAAGGTAATAGCGGTCCTTCGCATCCGGCAGACTCAGGACATAAGGCTCATGTCCTACGTCGATCCACGCGGTCGTGTAGAGGGTATCTGCATTCGGCGCGGTCACGTCTCTGAATTCTGCTGTGGGATACGTGCGCATGCGCACGAACTCGCCCATCGGAGCGCGAGTTCCTTCGGCCTTTTCGACATTCGTCATGATGCGCCGCGTCATCTCCATGGTCACAAGCGGATAACCGTAAATATAAGCTTCAACGCCGAGCGGCACGGCTTCGAAGACATTTTCTTTCGCCTGAAGGGCGCCAGTGGCCGTGAGCACGGCAGCGAGGGTATATGGCAGGAAGAGCCTGCGGCTTAGTTTTATGTTCGGATTCATAGTGAGGATTGGGTGGAATCTATCTGGAAACTTGAATGAAGCGCAGAAGCCCGAGCCACCACGCGGCACTCGCTATTTTACGTAACTTTTAGGATCGGGTTCGTTGAGCTTTTTCGCTGTGGGAAATAGCAACGTGAAGTTGAGCCGCACGCCCCAATCTGGCGCGCCGCTCGGGCCCTCGGCGTAATAGCGTCCGCCGAGCTGAATGCTCACGGGCTGCTTCCCGATTTTGAGAATTTGGCTAACCATCAAATTGATCGGCACGGTCCATTGACTCGTTTCCCAATCAAAGGTGGATTCCGTGTTTAGCGTGAAAGTCGTGTGCGTGTGGGTCGTATAGGCGACGAAGGGCTGCAGGAACGTCGCGCTGATATTGTTCCGCTCGCTATCGCCCGCAAAGGACCAGATTTGATTGGCCAACACCCCTGCGGTCCAACCGCCGGATTGTTTGAGAGCCACAAGACTCGGCCCGGCGCCCCACTTTCCCCCGCCAAGCAGGTCCTGTGTCGCCGTGGGATAGAGAAACACTGGCCCCAAGCCCCAAATGATGCCGCCAGGACCTGGAGCTTTGGGCGAGAGAAAGAAACTCTGCGTGGTGTCCGCAAGGCCATCCTGGGAACGATTCTGCGGATGATTCTTGACCGCTTCGTTGTATAACCTTCGGGCTGCATTCTCAGCATCATCGCGAAGTGCAGGAGGAATGCCCTTCAGCGTGGAATCTGGCAATCCCGGAAAGCGCGGAACATCGCGATAATAGACATCATGCTGCGAGACCGTGGGAAGGATAGTGCGAACGATGAGGTTCCAATCGTTGCCGAGCGAGAGCGGGACCACCGGCTGGAAGTTCAGGGTAAACTTATACCCCTTGTTCGTCGGCCCCATATGGAAGTCTTCGTTTGCCTGGAACGGCACGCTAATGAGCGCAGCCACCGGATTTGCCAGTTGTTTAGCCAGTTGCGTAGCCTGGTCGGAATCCTGACCGAGAGCGGGAACAGCCATGCCGGCCAGCGCAATTCCACAAATGGCGCTCGCGTTTGATAGCATATTTACTCGCAGACACGGCTTCTTCTGGCGATAGATAGCGTGATTAATCATATTGATACGAATGCGTGGAATGATAGGCGTATTCAGGAGGCGCGAGGGATTGAGGCAGGCATTGCTTCCACTATGCGGCCACGCAGAAACAGCATATGGAGTCTTACCTTCAAGGAGTTGGAACGCGCCTTCGGGGTGAAAAATTGGATGATTGTCGCTTCGGGCAGGGATATCGTCATGGCCGGTGTTTAGCTAGCGTATGGCGATGGCGGCCTCGATGGCGCGCACGAGCGCGGTTTCGTCCACCGGCTTGATGAGAAAAGCACAGGCGCCAAGTGCGAGCGTGCGTTCCGCCGCGCCAGGCTCGTCATGGCCCGTGACCACGATGACGGGGGTTGTGATGTGCTTCGCCGCCAAATGGGCAAGCACGTCAAAGCCGCTCACTTCCGGCATGTGCAGGTCGAGTACAACGCAATCGATCCGATGCGTCGGCAGCGCCGCAAGGAAGTCGTTCCCGCATTCGTAGTCCTCCACGCTAAAACCGTGCGTGCCCAGGAGCCGGCGCAAGGCTTTGCGCATTTTCGGCTCATCATCGAGCACGGCGACGGTGGAGGGAACGGAGGACACACGACCATACAAGCGGAACGAAGCGGCTTTGGATATTAGACCTTAGTTAAACGCCGGCGACCGGATCGTTCCGCCCCGCCTGAATCGGGTCAGCTCAGTCCTTCAAAGTGATCTCGAAGACTTGCACTCCGGTGGAGGTCGCCACGCCTTCGGTTTTTCCCGAGAGGTAAATTTCCACGCCGTTCGCGTTGGTGAGCTTCGCGCTCATTTTCCCCTCGATGAGCGTCAACCCCTGGCTGAACGAACGATAGCTTCCGGCGAAGTCCTGCAGAGCGTGAAGATGATAGACCGCGCCCGACGCGACGAGGCTCTGGGCGCCCATGCCGCCCGCGCCCACGCTCGACATTGTAAAGTGATGCAACTGGCCTTTGAACCGCAGCACTCCCATGCCAACCGAGGCGGATCCATAGTAAGCGGCGGATTTCTGCTCAATTCGCACTGAGCCCGACGGCTTAGCGTCTGAAGGCGGCGTGGTGATAGCGGCGCAACCGCCAACGAAGAGTGCGGCGATACAAGCGAAGGCCGGCTTGGCGAGGGATTGCAATAAACGGAGCTGTGTCATGGTTATTTTTCGATGGTGGATTGGTTGGTTTGTTGGCTGTCTTTGGATGGCGGCGCTGTACGGCGCCTTTGCTGAAAATCGCGAACCTGCGTGTCCGCTTCAGGCCCGTGTATTCGCTGGACCCTGGCATCGCGGCGGAGCCGGCGGCATCTCACGCCTGGATTTGTCGTCGAAGGCGCCGCTCTGTCTCTCTGGCCGGTCCATCAATTCCCTGCTTTCTTGCTGGCGTCGCCGACGGTAAATCATCCCCTGGCGCTTCTAGTCGCCGGGAATAACAGAAAAAGGAAAGGAGGCCGCAGACGATGACGAGCGGCGCTGGAGGCGCCGCGCGAGGGCGGATTAATGGCAACGGCGGAAAGCGAGCCGAGGGGTGGGCGCAGGCATCGAATGGGTCGCTAGACCGTGAACGGGATGGAAGACACCTGCCCATGGAAGCGCAACCGCCCGAAATTGGGAATTATACCTTGGTTAAACGCCGGCCATCGGGCCGACGCCGATCCGCTCCGCCACCCGCACGAGCTCGGCGAGGGATTCCGCCTTCATTTTCGCCATCACGCGGCCGCGATGGATTTTGATATTCTGCTCCCCCGTGCCGAGGTCGGCGGCGATTTGCTTGTTGAGTTTCCCGGCCACGACGTGCGCCATCACTTCGCACTCTCGCGGCGTAAGACTATCATAGCGCGCGCGCTCCGCGCTCCGTCCAACGGCGAGTTCCAGCGCCGCGCGGATGGCGCGAATCAGATCCGAGCCATTCACCGGTTTGGTCAGAAAATCAACCGCGCCGGCTTTGATCGCACGCACGCTCATGGGGATGTCACCCTCGCCGGTGAGGAAGATCACGGGCAGCGCGTTGCGCGCCTCGACGAGGCGCTGTTGCAAGGCAAATCCGTCAAGATCCGGCATCGATACGTCCAGCACCAGGCACGCATTCGCTTCCACACCGGCCGCCAGGAATTCGGCCGCCGAAGCGAACGCCCGCACCTCAAAGCCTTCCGCGCCGAGCAGTCGCCTCAACGCTTTGCGCATCCCTGGTTCATCATCCACGACGTATACGATTTTCGCAGCCTCATTCATAGAGCGTTGCTCACGTTTTATCGGAATGCGCAGGAAGTTCGAGATGAAAAACCGCGCCGCGTTCTTCGTGTGGCTCGGCCCAAAGTCGGCCGTGATGCGCATCCAAAATGGTCCGGCAAATCGCCAGGCCCATGCCGAGGCCGTGTGCCTTCGTCGTATGAAACGGCGCGAAGAGCCGCTCGACGTCCGCCGGCAGGCCGCACCCGTGATCGCGCACCGAGAGGCGTACATCCCCATTGCGGCGCGAAGTCGCGATGTGCAGGCAGCGGCCGCCCGGCTCCGTGGCCGCCATGGCTTCCGCGCCGTTGGTCACGAGATTGATGACGACCTGCTGCAGTTGCACCCGGTCGCCGAGCACCCGGGGCAGATCGTCCGCCAGTTCCCGCGCCACCGTCACGCCGCGCGCAACCAGGTCCGTATTGAGCAGCCGCATCACGTCCTCCAGGGCGTCGTGCAAAGAGATCGGCATCGGCGCGACTTCGCCGCGCTTCATCAGCGCCCGCAGCCGTTTGATCACTTCGCCCGCGCGCTGATCTTCCGTGACGATGTCATTCAGGATGTCGCGCACTTCCACCAGGTCTGGAACCGGCTGCGCCATGAGCCGCTGCGCCGCCTGGGCATTACTTAAAATGATCGCCAGCGGCTGATTCAACTCATGCGCGAGCGAGCCGGAAAGCTCGTTCAGACTCGCGACCCGCGCCACGTGCGCGAGGTCTTCGCGCTGCCGCGCCGCTTCTGTCTGCGCTTGCCGCAGCGCCGAGATATCGACCACCACACTCAGCACCAGCATTCCCTCGGCGCTGTCGATGGGATTGAGCCCGATTTCGACCGGAAACTCGCTGCCATCCTTCCTCCGCGCAAAAAGGTCCCGTCCCGCCCCCATGGCGCGCGTCGTAGGCGCTCCGTGAAAGCGCCGGCGCTCGCCCGCATGGCCGCCGCGAAAGCGCTCCGGCACCAGCTCCTCGATCGATTTTCCCAGAAGCTCGCCTTCGTCGTAGCCAAACATTTTCGTGGCGCGTTCGTTCACGAGCACGATGAGGCCTTCGACGTTCGCGAGGATCATGCCGCTGGGCGAGGCTTCCACGGAGAGCCGGAAACGATCGTGCATTTGTCTCTGCAGCACGAGGCTTTCCTGCAATTCCTCCGCCGTTCGCGCGGCCCGAATCACGTCGCGGCTCAGTTCCGCGCCCAGCGTCAGGACGATCGCGAGAAACGGAAAACTGATGAGGAAGGGCAGTTTGAGCACCCCCGCGAGGATCAGCACCGAAGAAAGCACCGCTACGGCAAAATAGAAGACGATGCTCGCTCCGACAAAGACCGCACGCCGACGCGCCTCGACTCCCCCCTTCCTCCAGAGCGCCACCGAGGCATCGGCCACGAACGCCATGGCCAGGAGTCCCGACAGAGTTCCAAACGCCTGCCACGGATTGCGCGTCGCGACATCCACGACCCAGACCTTTTCACCAAAGAACGGCACCTGTTTCAGTGAGTCGATCGAGCGATATTGCAACACCGGCCTCATGAAAAGGCCGCATCCCACCACCGCGAAGCGCAAGCCTGTCGCCGCCCACGCCATCCAGCGACGCCCCGTGCCAAAATGCAGCGCCACGAACATGACGATGCCCGTTTGCATCAAGAAGATTGCCACCTGCCCCCAGCGCATGATCGCGGCAAACCGGGGGATCGAATCCGTATGCATCAGCGCCAACTCGCTCAGCGCCACGATCGACACGCCAAAGGCCGACATCGAAAACATCAGATTCGCCCACGCCTTGCGGTCATGCAGCCAGACCGCCACATGCACCGCTCCAAGCGTCGCAACGATCGCGGCGATCGCGGACCAGATCATCACCACGGCGCTCATGTCAGGCCGGTGCTAAAAAAATTTATGACGCGTATTCTGCTGGCCATTAAATTTACGCACCCTATCGGGCGGCCGCATCGAACGCAATCCCACTCTCGCTGGATATTGGCAGTGACTCGAATTCCGGCAGCGCGAGAGCATATATTTATCAATCCATTTACTTGGATTGAACGGATTCAATATCTGCAATCGTTTTTTGGAACAAAAACTGCCAATCCGGAGTTACTGCGCGGGGCGTAGAAAAGTCACTCAAACGGATCATCGGAGCCCGCGTGTCTTACACTTGGCGGAATACACAATTCTAAAGGCAAAAACTACAGACAACGATGTAGCGGCGCCAATAGTAGAGGAAACCGCTACACTTATCCCACTTACAGTGGCGCCCGCCTCAATGCAGCATCGTCTCTGCGCGCCCCATCGGAACGCGTCGGAGCCTTGGCGGCGACGGCGTCAGGTGGAACGAAGATGCGGTCATCGACGGCGCCTGAACAACGAGCCATTCAGACGCGAGAAGACAAAACCACCGCAATCGGGCGGCAGCGGCGCGCCGTCGCTTGATGCAACAACTCGCCATTCGCTTCGGTATTAAAATGTCAAAGAACAACCTGGATAAACCAGGGCCCATGGGGTCGGGCGAAAGTGTGTGTATGTCTGGATGCCAGCTCTCTCCCACCTGATCGCCAGAGGCGTGTTGGGAAGCCCGCTTACGGTGAGGCGGTAAACCTCAGCAAAACGAACTTGCCAACACACCCCATGCAAACAGCCAGGGGAGCCAAAGATCGCCGCGAACGTGTGGTGTTCTGGGGCGTGCAGTAAAAG
>FTCV01000519.1_pt1 | contig 37621 bp, 18 predicted proteins | sample 1639691 | NCBI WGS metagenome assembly FTCV01 (sample SAMEA3914864, study PRJEB12502) | metagenome | biome: forest; material: soil | place: USA | collected 2012-03-12 | depth 0.3 m
CTCTCGCCCGCCGCCATTTCGCTCTTAGTAGCAGCAAAAGTGAGCGCTGGGCCTTCCGCAGACATACGAGAAAGCGCCGAGATTTCGCCAATCGCCGGATCAATACCCGCGGCGATTTGCAACGGAACATCTGCAACGTTCCAGGCCGTCATGACTGGCTGGACGATGTAGTTGGGCACTCCGGCCGCTTCCATGCCGGATTGGAGCGGCGACTTCCCGAATATTGCTACGCCCGCATTGTCAATCGCCTTCAGCGCCAACCCATATGCAGCCACCGCGCCAAAACCAGTCTCAAAGTTCAAGCCCGAGACTACGGCCCCACCCGCCTCAACTAAGGCCGCCCCACCTGCGGTCACGCGGGTTACGACATTCTCCACGTTTGCGAGACGATTTCGTTCAGAATCCGCCTCTTGATAAACGAGGGCTTCCAAGCGCTGACTTAAATCGTACTCGGAATTACCCGAAGTCGGGCAACAGCCTGTAGGATCGAGCCGGTTAGCAGGATTTCCCCCGCAATACGCCGTGAGCGCCAAACCGCCGTCGTAACCGAGGGGATCGAGCGAAAGGAAACGGCCGGTCTGATAGTCGTAGTCGCGGGCGCCCATCGCGTAGTAGCCGGTCGTCTCCATGCGTCGGCCCTGCCACGCGGTGGCATTTGCCAGCGCAACGACCAAGCCATAGGTATTAAACGTATAGGGTGTTAGCTTGGAGACCGTTTGGCCGGGCAGCGGACCGTACGAGCCGACTCGAACTGCGGGCGTGACGGTGACGGGGACGGTAGTCGGATCGATGAACGCGGCGACGTTTCCAAAGAGATCATTGAGCGCGGCCTCTGTTTTGCCAGTGCCCTCATCGATGAGGGCTTCGAGGCCTCCTACGCCTTGAGCGCCACCATAGCTGCCGCTGGTATCCGGGCCATACACCTTCCAGACTCGCTGCGTGCCGGCTGAGGTCTGAGCGGTGACTCCGATCTCCAGGTATTGCACCAGCGGATCGTAGATGGAATCCACCGTAAGGGTCGCGCCGCCCGAGACAGACTGAGTGCGGATACGCCGGCCGAGCGGATCATAGTAGGCATGCCAGGCTCCCTGACCTACATCGACCAAGCGGCCGAGGGCGTCCCAAGTCTGCGCAGTCCCGCTGTGTGAAGTCTGATTGCCGCGGCTATCGTAGCTCGAAGCGACGGCTACGGCGCCGTCATTAATGGTTTCAGATACCGCCTGCTCGAAGGCATCGAGACCCGTTCCCTCTGGAATCGAGTCCTGAGTCGACAACGTCGACACAAGACCGGTCGTCTGGTTGGTCTGAACGGTCTTGGCGCTCGTGCGCACTCCCATCTTTCCGGAATCGAAAGTGTAGGCCAGTGAATCGACCACGCCGGCAGGAGGCGTATTGGTGAAGAGCGCGGCCGGAGGGGTTTCCGACGTAAGGCGGGAACGCCCTGCGGGATTTGCCGCAGCCATACTGTCGTACTCGTAACCCCACGCCTCCTGGGTGCTCCCGTTCAAGCTCCGCTTATAACCGGCGAGCTTGGAGTAATCCCAGCCTTCATGGTCGAATTCTTCGCCGGAAACCGGACTGCTCGAACCGGCGAGATATTGGCTCATCTGAGTGATACGACCGAGGCTGTCCCGGTTCGGAATCGATTCCTTGCGCCAAGGATTCGATCGCGCCGGAGTCGTGCCCGAGCCCTGCAGGAGACCGGTTAAGTCGTAGCCAAATGTGTAGGACCTGCGGTTGGCGCCCCCGGTGAGATTCTCACTAACCTGGAAGAGCAGCCCATCGGCGCGGAACGAATACTGAAAGGATGGTGAACTGACCGCGCCCACCATCGGCTGCATGTAAAGATTGCTCCCACTGTTCGTCTCAACCGGGTCGAGTTCCTTGCGATGGCCAAAGCTCCAGATTTGGTTCAACGCCGAGATGGTCGTGCCATTGAGCTGGACGCTCTCGCTGAGTTCCCGACTGGCCAAGTCGTAGCTGCGCAAGAGCGTGGACGTGTATGGAGCAGAGGTTCCGGCTGAAGTCTGAGTCACCGTAGACGCAAGACCGCGGAAGTCCCGGGAGAAGCATGTGGTGATCGTCTCATTGCTCGCACTCGAAAAATCCGTTGTCTGGGAGACGAATCGTTCGGGGTCATAGTCGACCGTGTGAGTAATGCTCTCGCTCGTATTCGCGTTTTCCGTCGTAGTTTGGAGCAGACCCTTCTTATAGTTGGCGTCCTGGTAGTAAGCAAAATTCAACGCGCGGGTCGTGTGACCCCCATGAATCGTGGCGCTGGAAGTCGGCCGGCCTAGCGTGTCGAAATAAGAAAGACGGATCTCGCCGTCCGGAAGCGTGCGGCTGGTGAGATTCCCGGCGGCATCGTGTTCGAAATACGATTGCGCTCCATCGGGCAATTGCTGCCCCGAAACCCGGTTAAGGCCATCGTACCAGGACTGCGTCTGCCGCCCCGCCTGGTCGGTGCTCGAAATCCGATTGCCTAGGGCATCGTAAGTATTGCTCGCCACCACCGTTGGGGCGCCAGACACCGGATCCACCTCCTGCACGTACAGCGGGTGACCAAGATCGTCTACCCAGGTCGTGACACTTACTGGATCAACGCCTCCCACCCCCTCAGTGACGGTGGAGGAATGGAAATCCAGAGAATACGTAATCTGGGAATACCGGATACGTGTGCCCGCGGAAACGCCCATATAGAGGCTCGAGGAGGACACAACCGGAACTTCGCGCGTCTCGGTGAAAATCGTGCGCCCCAGCGCATCGGTCGTAACAATGGTCTGCTCTTGCGTAAAGCCACCGTTGCCCGGCTCCTGGCGATTGCGCCACGAGACAGTCTGACTCTGCACCGGCAGATAGACGAAATTTGTCACTTCGTTGACATTCTGACTGTTGACATCGTGCGCAACCGTCTTCGTCTCAGTCGTCCGCCGGTTCGCCCCGTCGTAGGTAGAGGCCGTCGTCGTCTGAATCTGCCCGGCCGTCGCTCCGGTCACGTCATTAGCGCCATCATCCTCGATCGAGATCACATTGCCTCGCGAATCGACCGTCTGGGTCACGGTCTCAATGGTCGCGGTCCCCTGTGTCTTTGTCCTGGTGATGGTTCGCGCCCCATCGTCGTAAACCATCGACCAACCCGCGTCGGCCAGGGCCTGATTGGGCAGACCCTCCTGGGAAACGCGGCCATCAACGTAAAAGCGCCGCTCCTGGTAACTCACAAGATTGGCAAGCGTGCCGTCGCTGTACGTTTCTGTTCTCCAAACGAGACCGTTGTCGGTATAGTAATACTTGGTCACGGCGCCAAGTGCGCTCACGGATTGCGTCGGCAGCTGGTCGGGACTGCCTGTATAGATCTTCTGCGAAGTCGACAGCACTTGGCCGCCCAGTTGCGGGGAACTCGTCACCGAAATCTGTGTGGGACGGTACAATTCATCGTAGGAATACGACGTGACGTTCGAAAGCGGATCCACGGTCTGCACGACGTGCCCGAGCAGGTCAAACTGGAAGAACGTCGAGGCATAAAGCCCCTGGCTCGTGACCGAAGGGCCGCCAGCCGAATTTGCGCCTTCGGACCGCCAACGCGTGGAACTGGACATGCGTCCATCACCATCGAATTCATTCTGGACGTAGTTGTCGGGTCCGGTCTGCGGACCGTCGGTCGCGACGAGATCACCGTTGAGGTTGTAATAGAGCGCTTTGGCCGAGATGACGTTTCCAAGTTCATCCTTCACCTGCTCGGAGATCTTTCGGCCCAATGCATCGTACTGAAAAGCGGTCGACCGCTTTTTCTCGTCAGTGGCCAGCAAGACCAGTCCGCGGGCGTCATTCTGAAAGGTCCGAATTACATCCGTGGCACCGTTGGGAACATTGAAGGTCGCTTCGTTATCGACCTTGGCAAGGAATCCGTATGCATCGTAGCTGTAGCTCACGACGGAGCCGGTCGAGCTGCCAACCGCATCGGTGGTGGTCGTGCTCTGCAAAAGTCCCAATTGGACTGCGGGCACTCCGGATGAATAGTAACTATTCGTCACGACCGAAGCCACCGCCGTCGCCGTCGAACCACCCGTGGTCATGATCGTAGTCGGCAGATAAGGGAACGTAGTGTTGCCATACTGGAGACTCACCGTGTCTTTATAGCTCCCGGCCGGGCTCGTCACAGATTGCAGTCGGAAAGCGCCCGCCCCCACCGCGTCCGTCAAATCGAAAGCGAAATCCCGCTCGGACGAAGTCTGGCCGCTCGTCCCACCGGCCAAATTGCCGGTGACAACCTTGGTTACTACGTCTCCATACGGATCATAGCCGAACGAGGCCACCAGGTTCCGCTGATTCGTCACGGACGCCTGGCTCCGATAATAGTAGCCGTTCGACCCCATCGTTTTCACGGTAATCGGACCCGAGTTATAGGCTCCTGCCACCCCCGCTGGCGGAGTGGGCGCGACAGTCGCGCCATCGGCGTCCAACCACTTTCCGTTGGCCAGTTTATCGTACCAATGTTGTACGATTTTGTTCCCATCGACGTCCGTTACCGAAGTCATCAAACTGTCCGCAAAGGTATAGGTCGTGGGCCGATTGTACGCATCGGATTGAACCGTCGACCCCGAATACGATCCCAACGCCGAGAAGGTCGAATTGTAAACGAATGTTGCCGTCGTTATGGGCGTGAGATTTGGTCCAGCGGTGGATTTCTGGCTCAGGACTCTCCTTTGGCCGTCGTAGGCGTTTTCCAAGATCCGCCCATTGGGAGACTCCACCTTCGCGAGAAGATGAAGCGGTCCCGCGATCGAAGTGCCCTTGAGCGATATCTGGCCGGAGGCGTAGTCGAAGGTCGTCCAGGAGCCGTCGGGCAGCACCACTTTACGCAGGTCACCGTTCACGTCGTAGGTGTACCAGACCCACCGGCCATCGTTCGTGTAAGCATCGACGATGTGGCCGTAAACATCGTAATCAAAGCCCACGAAGTTTCCATTTTGCAACGTGACACGAACGACCTGGCCATACTCCGGCGCTTCCCGGTTGAGACCGTACTGGAACTGCCAGGTATGCCCCTGCGGATCGCTCCACGACTGGAGGTATGGGCGGAAACGCAGAACCCCATTCAACGGGAATTGCGCGTATACAAAGGTCCGCGCGCTCCCATCTGGCAACGTCAGGACAAACTGATCCGGCGCTCCCTGAGCCGTGGTGCGAGTAATGATCCCGTTGAGCGGATTGGCGCTCGCCAGACCGGGATTCGTGATCATGGGATTTCCCGCGATTGTGGGCGCCCAAGACACGCCAGCGCGAGAAGTGACATCGTACGTCGTCACCGCGCCCGACAAGTCGGTAACATAAAATCGAGACGGCAACCGGAACGCCGAGCGACTCTTCACCTTCAAGCTGGACAAGGCGCCACCTTTCGAAAGGGTATTCGCGCCGCCCGGGATGGCAGGAGATCCGTCGAGAAACCGAACCGCCTGAGGAGTCGTGGCAACTCCACCCTTGGGCATTCCCCCGTAAAGATAGGGAACGAGACCTGTAGTCCAGCCGAAGCCAAAGGCGCCTGAGGCAAGATTCACACTGCTGTAGTGACGCTCGAGGGCAAAGGACATGGGACCCGCAATGGCGAGATCGGTGCTGTCGATATCCAGGCTGCCGGACATGACATCGACCGGATCGCCGGCCTTCGCCTGTGCGGGAGGATTCGAATCCGAGACCAAGGGACTTCCGCTCGCGTCTTGTCCGGGAGCCGCGACATAAACGACTCCCTGGTCGACGGCGCCATCAACCACATTGGAGCTGTCAGATGCCGAACCGTTGAAGGCCGTATTGAGGACGTCCACAGTTTTATCGTCCACCGGGGTTGGCAGCGCCGTTGTCGTATTGGGATCGGGCTTCGCCGGATCGGGCACGGCGGGCACGTCCACCTTTGTGGAGCTCGCGCTTGCGCTTCCATCATCTGCATTCGCCCCGGCGTCGATGCTGGACTGCGAGATTGACGGGAGAACGCCATTGCTCGCCAGGGTCTGCTCGGTATCGCCAGCCGAGTTGATAGCGGGAGTCTGACTAGAATCGGGCAGTCCTGCCGACGGATCGTCCGCATTCGAATTATTCGGCGTACCCAAGACGACATTGTAAAGCGCCGTTTCACCCAGGTTATCCGGAGTTGCCGATATATAAAATGCGTCACCACCAACCACCTCTGAATGTCCCTGAAACAAGGACCATGTGTGAATTCCAGGCGTAAGGTCAAACGAACCTATATAGGTATAATAACCCGACGGCTCCGGATAAACGTACGCATCCGGATACCCATAATATTCGTCGCCATCCAAATAAAACGTAAAATCCCCAGAAAACGGATCGTTCTCGTATATGGTGAAATTGATGTAGAAATCAATGGACACGGTGCCTTCCTCATCGCCCTCCTCATCGACGTTCGCGATCGCTGCAGCCACCGCATCGGAAGCTGCGATTGCTCCGCCAGCGATGAATTGCTCGCCATTGGCAAAATCGCCACCCGAAAAATATTTCGACCAGGCGAGATGGGCCCCGCTCGTAGAACCATCGGGGGAGATAACAAACGCCGCCGATGCGGAAAGCGAGGGAACCGTAGTCGGCACAGTTCCGGAAGTGACATAGGCCTCGGAATAGGTATTGGTCAGGGCCAGCGGCGCAGGTGATTGATTCGAAAGGTCGGCGACATCGAGTTCTTTCCCGAGGAGGCCCCACAGACCTCCGCCGGCGGAGGCGGAGCCGAGAGCGGCGGCAACTGTAGTGCTCCCCGTAGCGGCATTCTGGTTGCCGATAGCTGCGTAATTCGCTGCATCGACGCGTTGCAATCCTCCCGCAGTGACCGCCGCCTGCTGCAGCAAGGTCACTGTGGACGTGATGGAGCCGGCGGGGCCAAATAATTTCGCGGCCGTTTCATTTTCTTCCGCGGCAGCGGTCAATTCGTTGATCCACTGGAAATCGGCGAACATCTGCTCGTTGCTCGGAGCCGCTGTCTCTACCGAAATACCGCCGGGATAGAAGCCGCTCTGGCGGGCAAATGCATCGAGGATCGGCAGCGGATTGGAAATATACCCGTAGCTGTCCGGCTGCGCCGTTTGGATCATCTCGGCCGCGATCGCGGCTTCGAATCCCGAGTATCGAACGATTGAATGCAGATTGCAATTGGTCGCCTCGCTCTGTTGCCGATTGGCAAGGTACGAATAACCAAAAAACGAATTCTGGTAGCGCTCAACGCGGGCGCCATAAGTTGAAATCTTCGTTTGTGTGCCGCTCGACGCGGTTTTCGCGCCGTTCAGATCATTCTTAGCCTGGCCATTGAGAACGCTGGCCGCGATTTGGACCTTATCTCCATAGAGAGCAGCCTCGTAGGTCAACTGCTTCACTTTTTGGTTGAAATTACTCACCTCTGTTTGACAGGCATCAACCAGAGTATTAAGGCCACTAAGGGACCTCTGATCATTCAGGTAGGCGGCCTCTGAAATCTTAATTCCAGTATACACAACCTTCTCTACATTCGTATGAAGGCTTCCAAAATCTTTACCGGTGTACTCCTTGTCTTTGACTGCCTGCTTAGCAGCCTTGAGCACAGCACTAAAGTCGTCTTTAATTGTCGAGGCCAACAGCCTCTGCTTAACAGCAGACCTCAATTTCTGAGTGGCATCGGTATACTTCGCCACCCACGCATTGTAAACTTTCGAAGTATTTTTTATATCCAAGGCTTCCCCGGCCACGTCGCCCTTCTGCCTTTGCAGTCCCGCCATCGCGACGTCGAGCTGGCGGCTTTGGATGTTCAACATCGTAGACGAAACCCGACCGGCGCTCAGACACAGCGCATTGATTCCCGGATATATGGTTGCCGGAGGCGGCGTCTTTGCAGCGATCCCCGCAGCCGGGGTGGCATCGGGCTTATTATTTGCCGCCACCAGTTGGTTCACCGACCAAGTGCTGCTAAACGGCGTGACCTGCAACTGTGTGGTCGCGATCGAGGCCAGGGTGAAGATCTGGCAACCCGGAGTCTCCGCGTGCAACAGCTTATCCGATTGCGTCAGCTCAGTGTCGGTATTGATCTCGGTCGTTTCTCCGTCAAATTCACCCAGTTCGAAGCGCAGACTGCTCGACCCGACGAAATAGGCCATGAGCGCTCGGTTGTGCAAATCGAGCATGCGAGTGGTGACCGGAAGAACGGGCGTCTTTTGGCCGGTCTTCGGATTTACGGCATCGAGACTTACATGATTGAAGAGCAAATCACTGGGTGTCGAAGACGGCAGTCCCGAGAGATAGTCGCCAAGGTCGGATAGGTTCTCGAAAGCGAGCGCGTTGCCATTCACCTTTGGAGCGGGCACGTTCGACCATTGATCGTAAGCATTATAATGTGAACGGATGTAGGCAGTGAGGCCCATGTCCCCGACGCTGAATTGCGAGCCCGACGCCCGAAGCGAAGCCTCGAGGAATGCGGGGAACAGGACGCCGGGCGTATTATCCGGGCTAAGCCCGAGGATCGCCGAATTGCCCAGGAGATACTGGCGTCCCCACTGGGCGCCGTCGGTGTACCCCTGGGGCAGGAAATCGTACGGCCAGCGGCCCTGCAGCACTTCCATATCCTTGAGCCACGGGAAGACAAACTTCCACCCCGGCGTCGCCGAGTCCGTATCGTATACCGCCACCCACGGATAGTTGACGTTAATCAACGAATTCGGATTATCGACCGCCTGCGGCATCCGCATTTTCAAAAGCCGACTGGCTTCGGCAGCCGTGATTTGAAGCGTCGAAGATGCCGTCGGGAAGACGTATGCCGCCTGATAGCCCGCCTTGCGGAGAAGATACACGAGCAGCGCGCACTGCTCCGTGGGCGACCCTTCCCCTTCGATCAAAGTCGCCACCGCGCCGCGATTGACCGCATTCCAGGCTAGACTGTTGTTCCCTGATGTGCTGAACGGCTCAGTGAGTTCGATCTCGTTGGCGACGTAATTCACCAGATCCATCGCGTCGATGGCGTGGGCTGCTCGCCAGACATTCGTCGTGGTTCCGGAGACCAACCGTTGGTAAGCCGGCGGCACGGTAGTGGCCGGGTCATAAACTTCAACCTTCGCGCCAACCGGGATGCTCCCTGCGGCAAGCGCGCTGAACTGGCTGGGAGTATAGATCGGGAGCGCCGGCGTCATTCCAGCCAGGAACTGATCGAGCCGGGAGTGTCCGCGGAATTCCGGGCTGATAGGATTCGTAGAATTCGCAGCCGTAAGGGAAATGTATGCCGTTGGCGCGGGCGCCGAAGTATACGACAAGGAATGCGGATTCCCTGCTGGGAAGACGGCTCCCGGGTTTCCTGCCTCCCCAAAGTAGGGTTGCTCCGGCTCGGTCGTGAATTGGGGATTTCCAAGGAATTTCGTCGTCCACGACGAGGCTGGATCGAAATTCATCGCATAGAGCAAATCTCCCGCGGAATCGGCGCCGACGCCGGCATCCGGACATTTCACCATCGGAACGACCGCTTGGGAGCCGGATTTCTTTGGGACACTGACGCTGCCGAAACCCTCGACCTCAAAGAGATAGTTTTCCGCTTCGCTCGTAGCCGTGTGCGTGACAACGAGCACGCCGTCGGAGACCGCGCTTTGCAATTGTGCAACGGTGAGACCGTCCGAAACATCAACGCCACGATTCGACGGGTCCGTGAAGCTGCCAAAGAGAATACGAACGCTCGTGGTAAGACCGAAAGAGGTAGTGGAAACGGTAAAGCCATTCGCCGCGAACTGGTTCCACTGGGCGGACTGGGCCGGGTCATTATACAACGGCACATAGAGGTCCTGCTCGCCGATCGGACTCACCACCGGAGCAAGCTGGCCTGAAGCGGAGTTCGCGAGTGCGCTCGCCATGGCATTTTTGTCGTACACGAGGACGCGAAGCACTTTGGGCGGTGAGACCGGCGGCGCCTGCACGACGCCCCCAACCGGCGGAATCGGGAGATCGGTCGCCCCTGCGTAAACGGCAAACTGATACGATTGCCCGATGGACATGGATGGAGCTCCCGCCTGTGAACCGAAAGCAGCGATCGGCAAATTAAATTCAGTGCTATCCGGCGCTCCCGCCGGAATCCAACTGACTCCGGAAGCAGAGTCGTAGGAGATGTGGGCGCGCCGAAGCGAGGACGGCACGCCGACAATGTTGGAGGCAATCGGAGCCTGCGCGAGCGCGTACCAGGGAGCCGTGGCGCCGATATAATCAATGGCCAGATCGACCGAGTCGGAACTGAGGGCCGGCGGTGCAACGCCCGTAAGTCCGCCAAGCGGCAGGACGACACTCGTATATTGTCCATTGAGGACTTTTCCGCGTGAAAACGCCTGCGTCGTGGGAATGGGAGACGACGGCGTCGGGGAGGCATTGAAGATCGGCGAACTGTCGCTCAGGTGGCCCGGCGCCCAGGCGCGAACCGTTGACACGGCGGTGGGCGAATTTGGCAGCGTGAGGTAGGCATTCGCCACGCCATCAGAGCCGCAGAGCACGGAAATCGTCGAACTCTGGACATCACCAGGGCTCGCGCTCAGCGTTCCGCCCCCTTCGATGACCTCAAAGCAGACCGGCGCGCCGGTATAATCCACGTTGTTGGAAGCGTTCACTTTTTGTCCCGAGACGTGCACCTGAACCGAAAGTGGGTTAGTCAGTTGCTTGCCGGGCGCCGCCGATTGGTTACTTCCGGAGATAATCGAGAGATCCGGCGGCAAGCCGTCGTTTCCTGGATTGCTGTAATAATCCGTCGGATCGGTTTTGGCATTAAACTCGGCGGTAATATCGTAGTGATCTTGATCGACATCCCCGCCGGCGAGAACGTTATACCGGGCTTCCCACCAGTCCGGAACTCCATCGTGATCGCGATCGACGGGGAGGCTGTACTTCATCGCCAGATAGTTCTCAATCGCCGCTGCTTCAGCGAGCGAGACCCTCCGATTGTACAGAACGATCTCAGCAATCTCTCCATTGAAGCCTTTCCCCACATTCAGAGTGCTCTGCGCAGAGCCGCTCTGCAACATTGCCTGAATGGCGCTTTCAGAAACGCTAAGAGGAACCGCCGCACCCGACGAGTTCGTCGGCAAGCCATTTACAAATATCCCGTCGGGCAACGCAATGGCGCCGGTCACGCTCGAGGCGGGAGACCCGGAAAGCACCGAGACGATGGTCGAAGTGTTTGCCGACAAGGGGAAGGTATAGTTTGCCGCAGTCGTATGCTGGAGCGCAACCTGGTACTGGCCGCTGGCGGCAGTGAGCTGCAATCCGAGCGACCCGGCATCGAGCACCGTCGCCGGGCTCCCCGGCTGCGCCGCCGGCTTGAGCACGACAAAAGCAGACATTTGGCCGCTCCCGCCCAGCAGTCCTTGCACATTGGCTTCGGCTCCCGTCAGGCTTTCCGTGCCGGTAAACAGCACTCCACCGTCGGTTTGCAAGACGGGCGAACTACCCCCGCTGGGTAAGGAAAGATTGATCCCATTTGCGCTGCCATCGTTCCATGAACTGATCGCCGTCGGCGACGTCGCCGGCTTCCCTTGATACCACGCGCTCAGCCCGTCCGACGGAATCGGTAGAGACTGGCCGATGCTGTACTTCTGTTGCAGGTAAGCCGCGATATTCGTCTGGTCGGAAGTGCTCAGCGCCGCCCCATAAACGAGAACTTCTGCGATGAAGCCCGTATAGCCGGTCTTGGCGACAATGGAACCGCTCGTGCCCGGTTTACCCCCGATGGCAAAAGCCCCGGTTCCAGACAAAATGGTTCCGTCTGATTGACTAATCGTTCGGCCAGCCTGTTGGGCTCCGTTTACAAAGATCTGTTGCCCGCCGGGGACATACGAGCCCGAAGCCATCTGTCCCGGCGCCATTACAACCGAGAGAATTTGCGGCGCGCTGGAGGATATCGTAGCAGTTGAGGCAAGGTCTAATCCAACAACTTGCTTTTGACTGTTCGTCCATCCCAAACCGAAGTGCTCGGTTAGATCATTGGACGTCGAGTTCTGCATCCGCCCAAGGTTAAAGCCAGCGGATTCAGTTCCGAGGATCGTGGCTCCGGCGAGTTGCGTCGAATTGAAGGGCTGCAGGGCCTGCCCGGCGGTGGCAGGCTGCCAGACGACATACACGGTGAGGCCGCTTCCCTGGCCTTGCAGAGCATTGGGATTGCCAAGTACCAAACCGCTGGCGAGTTCCGAGCTGCTTGCGAGCAGGTCCTTGCCATTGAAACCTACGGCAGGGTTGCCGTTGAACTCGGATGCGATCGTCGGAAACAACAGCGGCTGCTTCGCTGAATTGTTCTGCACAAAGGTCGCGCCCGATCCGCGCCGGTCCGACCATTGGCTCACATGCCCCGAAGCATCGGCAATCACGGCTGTGCCCGCGTCCAGCCAAAGTTGCAGCGCATCGGAACGGGGCACGCTCCAAGCCGCCACAGTGGCGCTAAAGTTCTGCTGAACCGAATAACTTCCGCCGTAGGCGCAGGTTGCTTGAACCTGACAGCTCCCAAGCTGAGCGCCGGCAGGAATCCAGGCATAGACCTGAGCGACCCCGTTCAGGTCGGTTCTCACCATCACTTCGTCATTGCCTCCGGGGGCGCTTTCGGAAGCGGTGGAGGCAAGTTGAACGTCGCCGGAATTGACGGAAAACGTGACGGGTGCATTTTTCAGCGCCACGCCACTGACGCTCTGGACGAGCACCGAGAACGGAACGGGCAAATAACCATTGGGACCGCTGGTTTGATTATTCCCTCCAAGGATCGATAACTGTGGCATCTGACCGTCGAAGTAATCGGTCGGATCGATCCCCTGTTGGAATTTCGTCAAATTTGTAATCCCATTCCCGTCATAGTCATCGCCCTTCGCCGTGTTTGGCCCGCTGAAATCGCCGAAATACTGGATGCACCAATTGTCGTAAGCGATCGTTGCGGCGGATCCCGTCGGCGCCGGCGCTTGGAACGCGGAAACCAGCCGCAGATAATTTTCCACCTGTTGCCGTTCAGAGTTCGAAAGAGCGCGATCATAGATGAGGATTTCGCGAATTCCCGCTTTGACGGCGGAACTCCCACCCAGGGTGAGGGTCCCCGCCGTGCCGTTTAAATTGCTCATGACGGCAGTGGTATTCGTCAACACCGCGGACGAAGGAGTCGTCGAGGTCGGGGGCCGTGCGCCGTCTACGTAGAAGTTTTCCGTCGGCGATCCCGAAGTTACCAGGCCGGTTTTAATCCACTCAAGCATCTGGAAGCCGCCGGAACTGAGCGGCGTCGCGCACCCCGAACCGCGGAGCGTGTATTTCGAGCTTGCATACGTATACCACTCGGCCGCGATATCCGTAGCCTTCGCCAGATTAACGAGTTCGAGCCCTCCGGACAGTCCCGTCGGCGCGAAATTCAGCAACTGGCTGTCCTTTGTCTGAGGAGTTCGCGGCGACAAGACCACGAAGACACTCGCTGAATTTGCGTTCGGATTTGGACTCGGGTTCGTGAAGAGCGGATTCGCGGATGACACCGACGCCGTCAACTTTTGACCATCGGCATCGAAGACGACGCTTGGTTTGCCATCGGCATCGATTTGAAGCTTAGGCGCAGCGTCCGAGGCTTGGAGGTTGAAATGGTAAGAGCGACCCGGGTTAGAGAGATCCTGGAGAGTCGAAACCGATGAGCCAGGCGACAGGTTTGCAAGCGATGACGCCGAATATCTCGCCTGCAGATTTTGGGTGACGGGCACATCGATGGAAGTAAATGCAACGCTTTGAAAGACGGCAGAGGCGGAAGTCGCCGAATTACTTCCCGCGACTACGAGTCCGCCGAGAACTCCGGAGGAGGAGCTGATGCCATTTGGCATCGGCTGAAAACCCGACGGGAGTTGTGTCCACGAGCTTCCATCGGCACTCCACCACGCGCAGACGCTATATTGCGAATATTGAAGCCTCAGCCAGACCGCGCTGCCGGCAGCCACTCCGGTGATCGGCGCGCTCGTCATCACCTGTGCGCTGCCATTTGTCGTTTGCCGGCAAATGAGGTTGATATTCCCGAGATTGTCGACCACCAGATCCGCGCTCGGCGAGCCGGGATCCGTGGATAGGCGAACGGCCAAGCCCTCGCACTGCGCAGCGCCCGCAGGAGGCGTCGAAACCTGCGCCGTGATTTCGCCCGTTGCGGGTTGCTGCTGATAGACAAATCCGGCGCTGTCGGCAGCTCCTTGAATGCCGCTGCCGCGTTCCGTAATGTTGAGCGTCGCGCCGCCATTGCTCGAGGTCATCGACGTCGCCGCCGCCGTCTGGAGGTCCGCCACGAGCCAGGGAGCAGCTGACGTATAGCCAACGGTTGTGATGAAACTGGAATTGCCACTCCCATCGATGGCAACGGCTTTGAGAGTCACCACCGAATTGGAGGAAACCGGCGCCTGGACACTCGCGCCATTCACCACGGTGCTGCTGGAGGCCGTTGGGTTGGTCCCGTCCAGAGTATAATGGATCGTCGTAACCGGCGTGGGCTCTGTAATATTGACCGCCAGGAATCCATTGGTCAGCGCGGATTGCGGGGTGACTTGCGGGACTCCAGGCTGGTTGAACTGCGGCGGCGCAATCACGACGGTCGCCGAAAGCGGAGCCGGGGCGGCGGCGCCAGCCTTTGCTGTGACCACCAGATTTCCGACCTGCACGGCATAGAGATAGATCGAAGCCATTCCTTTCTCGTCCGCAATCGCTGTAGCGGAGGGCGTCCACGTCCCGCCGGCGCCGCCCACAGGAGACAAAAGCCCGGCCCCGGAGGTCACAGAGAAACTCACAGGCGCATTGGCGAGCGGCTGGCTCCCCGAGGAGAAAACCTGAACCACAAATGGCTGAGCCATCGGCGCATATAATGGCGCAACCAGATTGGCCGGCGTCGCATTGTAGATGGTCGGCGTGGCGCCGTTGTAATAATCAGTTGGATCATCACCGATTTCGTACTTTTGCAGATTCGTCAGTCCGTCTCCGGTGGCGTCAGTATTCGGATCGATCCCGGTATGGCCGAAGTACTTGTATTGCCACCAATCAGGAAGGGAATTGCCGGTCGACGAGACGTTGTAGCGTTGCAGGATTGCTGCAGCCGAGAGCTCTTCCGCATAGAGGCAAAGGGCATCGATCGAGCCATAAAAATCCCGAACCTGGTTCCCGGCAAACAACTGGGAACCCACGAGAAGTGAATTCGTGTTGCCAACGATCGTCCCGCTCTGCCGGGCAGCGATCTGCCCGTCGACATAAAGCGTGGCAACCGTGCCGCTGTAGGTGACGGCCAGGAAATGCCATTGGTTCGGCCACGTGGCGGGATCGATGACGGATACCGCAGGATCGCTGTTCAAATCAATGCTGCCGCCATCCTGAGTGGACCAGAAGCGAACACGGAGTTTTCCGTTCGTCGCCGGAGCCCAGTAATCGTCATCGAGGGTGCAACGGAAACCGCTCGCGCCCACCGTATCATTTGAAAACAAAGTGTATGCGGTATGCACGATTGCGGGCAGGGGCTTGAACCACAGGCTGATCGTGAACGGCGCGCCGTTTTGCGCCGGCAGTTCATTGCCGAGCGAGTTGGCAATCGTCATCCGCTGACTTCCTGTACCGTCGGAAAAATTCAGCGCCCGATTGCTATCGAAGCCAGAGGCGCTCCAGGTCGGATTGAGCAAGGTCGCATTCGAACCCAATCCGGACGAATCCCCGGCAACGTTTCCACTCCCTTCCTCGAACTGCCAACTTCCGACTAGCGTACTGCTCGTCTCACTGAAAACGGCTGAAGCGCCGCCACTCACGGCGGCGCTGATCTGGCTGACCACGTTGCCAAAAGCAGGCTGCACAAAATAGACTTTTGCGATGCCGGTGACGGAATCGGTATTCACCGTCAGCTGGCTGACCCGCAGCTGATCGGGATCGTTCGGATTCGTGACGAAACCGCCTCCCTGCGTTACGGAGAAAGTCACCGGAGTATTCAAGCGGAGCAAGCGCTCTCCGGCCCCGTACACCTGGACCTGGAGCAGCTGCGGCAGGCGTTGACCGCCAGGTCCATTTTGATAGTCGCCGCCGATTTTTTCGACGATGAGGGGAGTCAGTGGGGTCTCACTGAAGATCGCCGACGCAGAAGCCCCAGCGGTTGCGGTGATCTGGCTTGGCGTGACGCCCGTGGGAGGCATCTGGTAATAGATCTGGGCAATCCCACTGGCAGGATCCGTGATCGCCGTCACGCTCGAGACAGGCTGAGTCGGATTATTTGGGTCGGCGATGAGTCCTCCACCGCCCTGGGTTACGGCAAATGTAACCGGCGCTCCATAAAGCGGCGCCGTCTCTCCGTTCGCAAAGACTTTCACCTGCAAAGGCTGACCGAGGACGATGCCATCCAAAGCCGATTGATTATCGCCCCCCACCTTCGTCACGTTGACGTTGGCGGCGCCAAAGTACAAGTAGGGGTTGAATCCGTTGGCGTAGGCCTGAAGAATGGTGAAGCCGTCTCCACTCGGATCGGCCGCAGCTGGATCGACGGCGGATGTGCCGAAGTATTGAAACTCCCACCAATCCGACAGTCCGTCGCCGTTGTTGTCCACATTATAGTTCGCTGCGATCTGGTCTGCGCTGATGGCTGCGCCATAAATTTCGACATCGTCAAGTGAGATCAAGAAAGCTGGCATTTGACTTGCCGAGAGGGTTTGCGGCCCGAGGGAAAACGGAAGGAGATTTGGGACGATGTTTCCCGTCTGCCGTCCAGCGAGCTGCCCATCCACATAGAGGCTGGCGGCGACGCCATCGTAGCTCACAGCGAGGAAATGCCATTGGTTAGGAAAATCGGCGAGATCGAGCGGGGCGGAACTCAAATCAATCGAGCCGCCGTCGGAAGTGGACCAGAAGCGAATGGTCGGCCTTCCGGATGTTGCTGAGTTCCAGTATCCGTCATCCAGCACACAACGGAATCCGCTGTGCCCAGCGTCGTCGTTCGCGAATAGCATGTATCCTTCCCCGGCTGAAAACGCGATGGGAAGAAACCAGAGTGAAACCGCAAAGGGCTGCCCCTGCTGCGTGGGCAGTATTTGTCCGGAGGAATTGCTTGCGGTCGCGCCCGCCACGACCGGATTTCCAAAATTCAGCGCAGGCGCCCGGAACCGCAATGCCCCTGCTCCATGGAAGGCATGCGTCGTCTGCAAGCCGTTGGTGACCAGCAGGTAATTTCCGCGCTCGGACGAATCATAGCCGAGACTCGACGTGTTGTCGAATTGCCACGCCGCGATCGGCGAAGGCGGCGTTTGGTCAATGGTTGCTTGAGGGGAGAATCCACTCGAGCCGAAGGCACTGGTCGCGAAGACCCGATAGACGTACGCCGACCCGATGCTCGCAGTGGAGTCAATATAGTAATTCCCACTAGAGACTGTGGCTATCTGTTGCCATACGCCAGAGACACCATTTCCACGCTCTACGGTATAGCTAAGCGACGAACTCGCTGGTTGCCCGGACCACACAATAAGATTCGCTCCCGAGCTCTGCTCCTGAACGGTCAGGCTGGCCGGCGTCTGAGGCGTCAAATCGTTCTGAATCAGGAATTGCAGCGCGGCCGCACGCTCTCCCGGATCCAGGGCTCGATTATAGATCGCAATTTCCACGATGGAGCCGCTGTAGTAGGCGCCATCCGCGTCCAAGCCCAGGAGCGGATTTGGCGTGAAACCCACGATGTTGTCGCTCGAGATGTAAAGCGGAATTCCATCGATCCAGCTTCGCCACGAACCCGCCTGGCTGCACGCATCATAGACATGATATTGCGTGAGGTCCTGCGCAGGAATCCCCTCCGCGTACCGAGCAGCGCTGCCGAAGCCATCATAAATCCCGCCATCGCTGTAACTGAAATAGTCGCCACCTGCGCCGCCCGTTGCCGAGGGACCACCCGCTCCAAAATCCCACAACCCGCTGGCGACGCCGCTTCCGGAATTTGCCCGAAGCACCACAAGCACTTCCGCAGCACCGGCCGCCGCTTGTCCATCGAGGAAATTCGGAAGATTCAAATATTGGCTGGCGCCGGAAAAATTAATCTGCGACCCGCCAGTAACTGCATTCACGCCAACGGTGGGTCGATTTCCAGAGTTTGCTTGCGAAGCTCCATTGCCAGAATCGCTTTGGTCCGCCCAGGCGCTCAGCGCGCCGGCGCTCGAACTCAAACCCGCGCGCGGCGAGAGCCACAAGGCCAGGCCGCCGGTCGGCAAGGTCCAGCTTCCGCCATTGGTGCTCTCGGAAAAGCTGGCGCTCGCAGTCCCTGCGCTCACCGTAATCTGGCTGCTCGCAAGGGCGCTGGCTGGCTGCATAAAATAAACTTGGGCAATGCCAGTAGTGGGATCGGCGGCGACGCTCAAGGTTGGCTGTGCGATTTGGCTTGGATCAGTTGCGAAACCTCCGCCTCCTGGCGCCGCCGAAAAGGTGACGGGCGCATTCAAAGCCGGAGTCGCGCTGCCGTTGCAGAAGACCTTAACCTGAAGAGGCTTCGGAGCATAATAATTTGCCGGGCTCGACTGATTGTCGCCGCCAATCTTTGCCAACGTAACACTTGTGGCTGCGGAATAGTAATCCGGGGTGAAACCTCTCAAGTACGCCTGGAGAATCGTGAGGTTGTCACTGCACATGGCGCTCGGATCAACGGCGAGAGTGCCGAAATACTTATATTCCCACCAGTCCGCAATGCCATCATGGTTGAGATCCACATTGAAAGCCGCTGAGACTTGCGTCGGCGTCTCAGCGCCTGCGTACAATGCCACATCGTCAAACGAGACGCCGAACACGGACATTTGCGGGGTTGCGTCCGACTGCGGCCCAAGGACGAAAGGTTGATTATTGGGAATGATTGCGCCGCTTTGCTGTCCCGCGAGGATGCCATCCAAATAGAGATTCACCGCCGAACCGTCGTAGGTCACGGTGAGTTGATGCCACTGTGCGGGATGGTCGACGACATCAATCGGCGTTGCAGCCGGGTTCGTGCTAAGATCGATGGAACCAGCGTCATCCGTAGACCAGAAGCGGATCGCCGGCTGTCCCGTAGCCCCCGCGTTCCAATAGCCGTCATCGACCACACAACGAAAGCCGCTCACGCCGGCTACATCGTTCTCGAAAAGCACGTAGCCGTCGCCTGCGGTAAAGCCATCCAGCAAGAACCAGAACGAAATCGTGAAAGGCAGCCCGGTTTGCAATGGCAGAATTTGGCCGGAGGAATTCGACGCAACGGCGCTGGCTGAAGAAAGGCGGCGCCCAGGCGGCGCCGTAAAATGGAGAGAACCGATGCCATCGAAGGAATTCCAGAGTTGACTCCCTGCGGAGATTGTGAGGCTATTCCCATTTCCAGACGAATCGGCTCCGAGATCGGCGGTATTTTCAAATTGCCACTTGGCCTGAAGATTGAAAACTGTCTCGGTGAATACCGCCGGGGGCGAGACGCTTGCCATCGCGCAGATCGATACTGTTCCTTGGCTTTGTGTGGGAGCCACGTAGTAGACCTGAGCGATCCCGGTTGCGCTGTCGGCAACCACTTTGAGCTGGCTCACCGGCGTATCGCCTAAATTTGCCGCCAATCCGCCTCCCCCCTGCGCAACGGCAAATGTCACCGGCGCGCCGAGGAGCGGCGTGCTCTCCCCAATGTTAAAGACCTGCACCTGCAGAGCTTGCGGCAGCGCATTGCCTCCCAGGCCGGTCTGGTAATTTCCATCGATGATCGTGACGGCGCCGGTTGCGGCATCAAACTGCAGCGGATTCGTCCCGGCCAGGTATTCCTGCAAATTGGTGATGCCGTCGCCGTCGGGATCCGCTGCCGGAGATGCATCCGGGCCGCTTTGGGGAAAGTTCGGAAAATAAAAGCTGCGCCACCAATCAGGGATGGGGTTGGAGACAGTTCCGCCTTTGGTAACGTCAAAAGAGAAGAGGTTCTTTGCTTGACCGAGCGTGGCGACGGCGTAGTCGTTAGCGGAACTGGCAGGGTGGGCGAAGTTCAACCAAGGATTCGCAGCTGCAGTAGTATAGTGGACCTGGATCAGGCGATCGTAGAACGCCTGTGCAACGAATTTGAGTTGGCCGAGATTCGCGAGCGCGTAATCGTTGGTTGCGGCGGTGACCAAGGGTTGCCGATGACCGTTGATGTAAACGAAGTCACCTGCCTTATGACCAGCGGAATCGGTGGGGTAAGTTTGAAACCATGCCTTGACGATCGTCGCGGCTTCGGCGCCGGCGCCACCAGGGAGATGCTGTTCGAGTTCGTCGTAGGCCGCGATGGCAAAATTTTTGAGCTGCCCATGGACAAGCGGGGCATAGTCTTTCGGCGCAGGGTAGTCGCTATTCAACCAGTCTGGGCTTGCCGAGGCGCTGGATTGAACGATAACGGATCTCTGAAACCACCAATCGGGGAACCCTGCAGGCTTGTGAGCCGGCGGCTGTGGATCGAGTCCAGGAGCGGCGGAGACCGATAAGAGGATGAAGGCCAGCGCGATACAACGACTAGGCCGGAAGGCGCTCCTCAAAGAACCGAGTGTACTCATATGGACGGTGGATTAGCGATCAAGGCAACGGAAGGTTGTCGCCCGCGACGGTTGCGAACTGGAGCGATTCCCTTCAAAAAATCAAAGACGCGCGCGAAACAGCCTCATTTCGAAAGACGTGGCCGCCGTATAATCGCCGCAAATTGTGGAACACCGGCGAATGACCGTCGATTTCCTCATGTTTGCGTGAAGACTATGTTTCGGAAAAGGCTGTTTAGTGCAAAGGCGATGCGGTTATACCTTCGGAGTCATGCAACTCAACAAGTTTTTTCGAATTTTATGCTTTGCCTCGCGACCTCTACCCGGCGAGCCCAGCATTCTTCGCCTGCGGGGGAAAAAATCCGTTTTCTCCTATAACCTCTTGACAACCGATTACGTCCGCTCCTCGGTCGATCCACTCTCGATGGAGATGAACGAGGAGACCGAGGAGCAGTCAAAATAAATTGCTTATAATTATTATAATTACAATAAACTGCTCAGATCTTTACTTTTCGGCCTTGCCAGTGAGTTGTAAGCTAAGACGGTCGAAATTCAAACACCGATGACGCAATGCAATGATCCTCGCGTCATTCGGCAAGTTTACCTTTCCGATCGCCCTCCGATGTTACCCTATATCTTCTTTATCTCTTCAACCAGCCATGCAACTCTACTCCTGTGATCAACGAAAAAGGAACCATCGCCAAAGTGCCCGAAACAGCGCCCAGGACGTGTTTCCCTGAGCAGAATCCACAAGGACAAAACGCTGCCAATCACCGCTCGCTGGAGCATCACCAACTTACCGTGAGCCCCACGAGGAGGAAGCGCTGAATGCCGCCAGGTTTTTTAGTGCGGGTGCTTGCTCCCGCTTTGTCCGCGCCACTTTCACGCAAAGCAATGGACCCTCCCGTTGGGTGAGCTGCATCTTCCCGTCACGGAAGTGACAAGCGGAAGGCTGAGCGATGCTACTCGAACGGGGGCGTCGCCTCGAGTGGCTTGACAACTCACGGGAAACTTTCGCGGACAAAGCTGGAGCAAGCACCCGCTGCTCCAAATAAGCTGACAGTCGACGCGCTCCTCTCTGCAGCGTGCGCTGGTCGCCTCTGCCACTGCAGGAAACTGGCACGTCGTGGAGCCCTTGAAATCCCCCATTTCAGGACATAAGCTTCCGCACGCCCAGGTCCCTTGTGCCACTGACGCAGCATCCTCTCACCCAATGCCGTCCCCCATGTCTCGCCGGAACCTAATCGCCATTTATCTTTGCTTGGGGGTCGTCGCCTTCCTGGCGTTGGTCCTTTCCCGCATACCGCGCGAGAACGCTTACTCACGGGAGATCTTAGCGGCGTTGAACGGCGCCCGGTCCGTCCGACTCGTGGAATTCGAACGCAACGATTTTCTGGAGAGTGGACGAGAACTCGTGTTCCAGAGAATCGTAGCTTCGCCAACGCAGATTGCCGATTTCAAAGGGATTGCCGCCTGGTTTCATCCTCATAGGCGGCACGTTATGTGTATTTTCAACCCGCATCATCGCGTTGAAATCAAGCGCGCCGATGGCACCGCGTTCGGCGTTGAGGTCTGCTTTCGTTGCGGGCAATTCGCCTTTGGACCCATCGGCGACCTCCATCATGAACGGCACATTGAGCATCTCCGCCAATATAGGGACCGCTTCGGACCGCTGAAGTTCGCAGAGGCGAATGGCGAGTCCCGTGCGCGTGTGGGCCTCGGTTGCTACAGAGAGTGCCTGCACCACCGATTGAACATCAGACTCATTCAGTAGCCGCTGTTCAAAAAGCAACTCCATCGCCGGCCCGGATTCCTTGAGCCGTCCGGACAGATGCTGCCGCAGAGTTTCTGTAAATGATTCATCGGGAATCGTTGTATTTGAGCAGGGTGGCGAACTGAATTGTACGGCGCGATTACGCCGCCAATTCGCAATGACCCCCGCTGATTTCCCAAATGGTAGCTGAAACCGATTCCTCCAGCTTTATTCACTCCTCGAAAGCAATGGATTTCGCCTCACCATACTGCTTTAAAGCCTTGAGGCTCTCTCGAACCTGCGGCTCCAAGTCACTCATTGTGCCGCCGGACAGGTTTCCAATCGGAACAAGCAGAACAGGTGCGCTTACAACAAGATAAAGACTCGTTTTCATTTAACTATCACCCTCGTCCATTTCCTCCACTTCCTCCTCCACGGGCGCGATCTTCCCACCCCGATCCCGGATCATCTTCTCCACGTCAAGGACGTCGCTATGCGCCAACCGCTTGCGCTGGTACTTGCGGAAGAGGATATCATGCAACTCCAGGAGGTCGTCCATCTCCGGCACGTCGTAGTACGTCCAGCGCTCGTCCCCTTTGACCTTGGCCTGGATGCGCCATTTCCCGCCAAATTTCTCCGCGCGCACTTCTCTTTTCGCGCCTTCGGCGGTGACGGATTTCCAGACGTGGACGTTGCGATTGCTCATGCGATGTGAATTTGCGTGAAGCGAGCCGCATTTTCATCAAGATTGCCAGCTTCTCCCGTGAAAGAGGCTTCAAAAATCATTGCATACCTGCTCGGAGCGATGCTGCTCGGAGCGCTTTTGGCCCCGCCCCTCTTTTGGATTTTGCGCGGGCTGGAGCCCTGGGCGCTGGCCAATGGCCTCATGAAATGGGATCCGCGGGAGAGCAACGTGCTCATCAATGGGCCGCTTGGCTTCATCACGACGGAGTTTCAGAAATGCTTCGTGCGCGCCGTGCCATTGGCGGCCTTGCTCCTGGCGATTCCAGCGGCGCGGCAGTTGGGCATTCGGAACCGGCGCGAACTCGGACTGCACGAAGACCCGGCCGGCGGCGCGCATCTGCTGCGAGGGTTCCTGACGACGGCGGTTTTGGGAACCATCCTGGCGACGACCTATGTGCTCACGAATATTCGCGTCCTGCTGGATCCGACGCCCTGGTTGCAGGTTCCGCTGACGGTGTTCGGCGCAGCAATTACCGCGGCCGTCGAGCAGTTCCTCTTTCAGGGTGTAATTTTTGGGTTTCTCCGGAAAATCGCCCGGCCTGCAGTCGCCTTGGCCTGGACGGCGGTGATTTTCGCCGGCGCGCATTTTTTCAAACCGGAGGCGAATCCGCCGATCGCCCACGTGACCTGGCTCTCGGGCTTCCAGCTCCTGCCCACGCTTTTCCACGATGCCACGCAGCCAAATGCGCTCCTCGGGGTATTCCTGCCCCTGCTCGCGCTGGGCTGGCTCACGGGCTTCCCCCGGCTGCGTACGGACGCGCTGTGGCTGAGCATCGGCCTGCATGCCGGCGCGCTCTTTCTGGCCCGGAGCCTGTCGGCCGTGACCCAGCCCGGCCAGAGCCTCGCTCCCTGGGCCGGTCCGGGACTGCTTCAGGGGGCCGCGGCCTTGGCGATGCTGCTCGCGGCGCTCCTCTTCATTCGCCTGCGGCTCGATCATGAAGAACTTCTTCCCAACCGCCGGCCGAGCGATTGAGACCCTGCGGAGCGCGGGTGAAGCCGCCATCTCGCTGCTTTACCCGCCGCACTGCGCGATGTGCGAAGCGGACACCCCGAGCGGCAGCCACCTCTGCGAAGCCTGTGCGAACACCGTGCGCCCCATCTCCGCGCCCTTCTGCCACCAGTGCTCGCAACCGTACGACGGCGCGATCGAGGGCGAATTCGTCTGCGCGAACTGCGAAGGGCGCGATTTTGCGTTCGACTGCGCGGTCGCAGCCTTTCGCGCCGAGGGCGTCATCCGGGAATTCGTCCACTCCTTCAAATACGAACACCGCTTCCATCTGCGGCATCAGCTCGCCCAGTGGATGGCCGCTGGGCTGGCGGACGACCGGATCCGCGATCGCCCGCCAGACGCCCTCGTTCCCGTGCCCCTGCACCCGCGGCGGCAGCGCCACCGGACTTTCAATCAGGCGATCGTCCTCGCCGAAATTGTCGCGCGGCGGGCGGCCAAACCGGTGCTCCACGCGCTCAAACGAGTCCGCGACACCCCGACGCAAACGCGGCTGGATCGTGAGAAGCGCATGGAAAACTTGCGCGGGGCCTTCTCTGCGCCTAAACCTGCGGCTGTGATTGGACGGCATCTCCTCCTCATCGACGATATTTTTACCACCGGATCCACGGTCCACGAATGCGCGCGTACGCTTTGCGCCGCCGGAGCCGCCTCTGTGCGGGTGCTCACCGTAGCCCGAGCCTGATTTTTCCACCGATCTCATGGGCATTTTCAAAAAACCGCAATTTTTCTCCCAGAAAAAGCGCGAATTGCCGGAAGGGCTGTGGCAAAAATGCCCAAGTTGCGGCGAACTCATCCACAATCTCGAACTCCAGCAGAATCTCCGCGTCTGCACCCGGTGCGACCATCACTTCCCCCAGGGCGCATGGGAGCGGATCGAATCGCTCCTGGATCCCCAGAGTTTCGAGGAGCACGACGGCGACCTCACGTCTGTGGATACCCTAGAATTTACCGGCCAGGCCAGCTACACGGATCGCCTGAAAAATTACCAGAAGAAGACGGGGCTGAAAGACGCCGTGATCTCTGGAATCGGGAAGCTCGACGGGCTGACACTGGCCATCGCGGTGCTGGATTTCAATTTCATCGCCGCCACCATGGGCTCGGTCGTGGGCGAGAAGCTCACGCGCATCGTGGAACTGGCGACAAAGCTGCGGCTGCCCGTAGTCATCGTTTCCGCCTCGGGCGGCGCCCGCATGTACGAGGGCGCGCTGAGCCTCATGCAGATGGCGAAGACCTGCGGCGCCCTGGCGCAACATGCGCGAGCCGGGCTGCCCTACATCTCCGTGCTCACCCACCCCACCACGGGCGGCGTCTCGGCGAGCTTTGCCACGATCGGCGACCTCATCATCGCGGAGCCAAAGGCCATGGTGGGCTTTGCCGGACCGCGGGTCATCAAGGAAACGACTCACCAAAATCTGCCGCCCGATTTCCAGACCGCCGAGTTCCTGCAGGAGCACGGTCTCCTGGACATGATCGTCCATCGGAAGAAGATGCGACAAACGCTCTGCGAAATTTTCGAATTTCTCCTCCCCCCAGGCGGCGCGCCTGCTGCTGCTAAGTAGGCGTGATCCCGCCCCCGGAACCATGAATTACTCCGAAGCGCTTACCTGGCTCTATAGTATGCAGATGCATGGCATCAAGCCAGGCCTGCGCAACATTCGCCGCCTGCTTAAGGCGCTACACGTGAATGTGAACAGCGACGGCGAGCCCTGGTACGTGCACGTCGCCGGCACGAATGGCAAGGGCTCGGTCTGCGCCATGCTCGACTCGATGCTGCGCGCCGCGGGCCGTCGCACCGGGCTCTTCACTTCGCCTCACCTTGTCGACTTCCGGGAGCGGATCCGTCACGGAGGCCGGATGATCCCGGAGCCGGAGGTGATCGCTCGCGTCAGCGAAATTCGCGAGATCACCGCATCGTGGGATCCCGCGCCAACCTTTTTCGAGATTACGACGGCCATCGCGCTGGGCTGGTTTCAGGATGTTGGGACAGAGGTCGCCGTGCTGGAAGCCGGGATGGGCGGCCGATTCGATGCGACGAATGTGGTGAAGCCGTCGGTCTCGGTGATTACGCCGATTTATCTGGATCACCAGAAATGGCTCGGCGAGACCCTGCCGGAGATCGCCTTGGAAAAGGCTGGCATCATCAAGGAAGGCGTGCCGGTCATTTCCGCCTGGCAACGCGATGAGGTGCTCGGAATCATCGGCCACATCGCGCTGCATCGGGATTGTCCGCTGCACATCGTAGTCAGCGGCATTGGCGGCTTGGAATTGGGCTTGGAAGGCAAGCACCAGCGGCAAAATGCAGCGCTGGCGATTCATACCTTGCAGTTGACCAAACTCCGCGTGCCGGATGAAGCCGTGATCAACGGCCTTCGCGATGTGCGTTGGCCGGGGCGGTTCCAGCATCTCGACGATCGCACGGTGCTCGATGGCGCGCACAATCCCGCCGGCATGCGCACCCTCGTTCAGGCTTGGCGCGAAAAGTACGGCGACGAAAAGCCCACCTTGGTGCTTGGCGTGCTCGCGGATAAAGACGTGCGCAAGATTTGCGAAGCGGTTTTGCCGATTGCGGCGCGGGTCATTGTCGTGCCATTGCAAAATCACCGAAGCTGCGCGGCGAGCGATCTTTTGGCCTACTGCAATGAGATTGCCCCAGAGGTTTCGGCCTCGGCGGCGGTGAATACACCGGAGGCGATGGAGGAGGCCAAGCTGGCCGGAGGAAGGATTTTGGCAACGGGCTCACTGTTTTTGGTCGGCGAAGCGCTGGCGCACGCGCAGGGGTTGCCGACGCCGTTTCCGAGCGCGCAGTAAGCAAACCGCACCGAACCCAAAGCGTGCACTCGCAATGGGCGAAGGCTGAAGCTTCGCCGTGATGCAAGGCGGTGCCCTGGACCGCGCAAAAACAGGCGGACGATCTGCTTGCAAAAACTCTCGTGCGCGAGAGGCGCCCCTCCTGGGAGCGCGGACGTCTCGTCCGCACGGCGCGGAAGCGTCCAAAAAGACGCGGGCTGCTCTTTGAGCGAACTGCGTTAAGCGTCCCCCATTACCAACCACCTCTGCAGAACTCAGATGCGCGCCCGCCGCTTCAGCGTAATGCGCTTCACCCGCGCGTCATCCTGGGGACTCCACGTGGCAATATCAGGATCGTCCTTGAACGCATTGTGCACGATGCGGCGCTCGTAGGCATTCATCGGCTCCAGTTGGCAGGACCGCCCTGTCTGCCGGACGGTCTCAGCCATTTGCCGGACGCGATGCGCCAGCGCGTCTTCCTTCATGCTGCGGTAGTGCTCGATATCCACCTGGACCTTGGGCGCGTGCTGATGCCGCGCCTGGAGCACCCGGTTCAGCAGCAGCTGGATGTCTTCCAGGAGCTCGCCGTTGTGCCCGAGCAGCCGATCCTTTTCCGGCGTATAGATTTGCAGGTGGATCCCATACTCATCCTCGGATTCCCGGATATCGCACACGAAGCCGAGGTGACCCAGCATCGTATCCAGTGTGTCTCGAGGGTTGAGATTCATGGTTTATTTATCCACGCCTTTTCTTTTTAGCGAGAACCGAAACCTTTTGCAACACCGGCGTCCCACTATCGCGAGTGAGGTAGAGTTGGACGATGGAGAAGATATTCCCTACCGTGAAATACAAGGCCAGCGCCGAGGCATAGTTATAGCAGAACATGACGAACATGAGCGGCATGAAAGCGAAGACTTTCTGCTGCGCCGGGTCGCCGGTCTTCGGTGAGAGCCGCATCTGTAGGAACATGGTGCCGGCCATGAAGAGCGGCAGAATATTCAGCGGATAGCCGAGCAGGAAGGCCACTGTGTCGGGCTGCGAGAGATCCTTCACCCACAGGAAGTGACTATTCCGCAACTCCACGGCCTTGCCCAGCATGCCGAAAAGACCCCAGAAAATGGGCAACTGGAGGAACATCGGCAGACAGCCCGCGATGGGATTCACTCCGTAGTCGCGGTACATCTTCATCACCTCCTCGTTCATCCGCTGCGGATCGTCCTTATACTTTTCCTTCAGCTCATTCATTTTCGGCGTGAGCGCCTGCATCTTCTTCATCGAGGCGGTCGAGCGATTCTGCATCGGCCACATAATGCCGCGAACGATGAGGGTGAGCACGATGATGGCCGCGGCATAGGAGCCGAGGTGCGCCTTGAGCCAATTGAGGGACGAAAGCAGCACTTCGCTGAACCAGCGAAGCATGCCGAAATTCATGATGTCGTCCTGGTCCTGGCCGAGCAGCTTCAGGCGGCCGTACTCACGCGGGCCGGCGTAGATCTGGAAGCGCTGGCTCGTCGATTTATTCGGCTCCAAGGTGAATCCCGGCATGCCGAGCGCGCCATCCACGCCGTAGATGGTTTTCGGCGCCGTGCCCACGCCTTTCAGATCCGCGATCTGATCATTGCTGAGCTGAAAGCGCTGGGCCCACACGGAGGTGCTCTTCATCTGCTCCGGGGTGATCATCTGGCAGAAGTACTGATTGGTCACGCTCGCCCAGGTCGTCGCCGCCGGTTGGACAAAAGTCGGGACATCCGTACGGCCAAAGCCCAAAAAGCCGCCGGCGACAAAGCTCGTCACGTCCTTGAACCGATTGCTCCCGTCGTACCAGTCGAAGCCCAGATACCGCGCCTGATCGGCGAGGTGGATCGGCCCGGTGGACCCCGTGTAAACGTAGTAGCCCGCGAGCTGGATCGGTTTGTCGCCGGTGTTGGTAAAGGTGACGTCCAGCGCGACTAGATATTCGTCGCGGAAGGTCGTCTCCTTCGTGATCGCAAATCGCTTCGTGGTGCGCAGGTGACGCTCGTCGGTGCGCTCGAAGGTCACCGTGCCCGACGGATCGACCGTCTGGGTAAAGGCAGCTCGCGTATCTTCACCCGGCCGCTCCGTGATGGCCCCGATGGGGATGGCTCCAAATTGATTCAGGACGATCTTGGTCTCGTGATCGCCCGTCCGCAGCCCACCCTGATCGGCGATGTGCTTGAGCAGCGTCGCGCGGGAGATGCCGCCGCCGAGATTGGTGAAAGAATATTGCACCGACGGGCTCGAGAGGGTCTCCAGCTTCTCCTCCACCGGGGGAGTCGCCGGAGCCGTGGTCGAAGCGGGAGCGGCGGCGCCATCGGCCGCAGCAGCCGGCGCAGTAGCGGATGCCGGAGCGGGCGGCGCATTCTTGGCGGCTTCTTCGCTGGCCTTTTTGGCCTCGGCTTCGGCGGCCGCCTGCTCGGCCTGCTTCGCCTTGTTGTACGCGTCCATCTGACGCGAGTAGTAGGCCTGCCACGCGAAAAGCCCGATGAGGGAGAGGGTGACGGCGATGATTCCTTTGCGGTCCATTTTTGAAATAAAGACTAGTGCGGCGGATGCGGGCGGGGCGGGTTTTGATCGAGCTTGGGCGGGACGGGATCGTCGCCCTCGCCTCCCCAAGGGTGGCATCGGCAGATCCGTTTGATTCCGAGCCACAAACCCGGGAGAATGCCGTGAGTTTCCACGGCTTCAAGAAAGTATCGCGAACAAGTCGGCTGATATCGGCAGCCGGCGTTGGGCTGTCCGGTGAGAAACGACAGCGCCGGCGACAGCGTCAGCTGGTAGGCGCGGATCACGAACCGGATCAGGAAGAGCATGGGGTGTCGACGGGTTCGGCGAGGAGGATGCCGCCGCGTTTGGCCAATTGCCGCCACTCCGCCCGCAACGGTTCGAATGCGGCCTGCGCCGCCTGGCGCCGGGCCACGATGACCAGCCACACGCCGGGAATGATGCGGAAGCGATCGAGCCGAAAGAGCTCTCGCAGCCTCCGGCGCACCCGATTGCGCTCCACCGCGCCGCCCACGCGGCGCGAGGTAATGATGCCGATCCGGGCCGGACCGGCGTTGGACGCGCCCTTGAGCACGCTCAACACCATGCACCGGCCGTGCTGCGACGCGCCCTCCCGCTTGAGGCGCGCGAATTCTGAAGCCCGCGCGAGACGCGCAGATGCAGGAAAGGTCTGCCCGCTGCTCATGAGCGGAGCTCGGACCGCTTCGCGAAATTGACAATTAAGCGTGCGGCAGTGAGCGCCAGGCCTAGGCGGCCTTGGCTGCTGCTGCGCGACGCGCCCTCGACGCCGCGGCGCGGCGCTGCTTCCGCTGGACCATGGCCTTGGCGGCGTTGTTATAGAGGTCCGTGTGGCGCTCATAGTGCACTTCGACGCCCTTCGGTAGGAGCCGCTTGCGACCGCGCTGCCGGCGGCGGGCCAAAATGGCGCGACCGCTCTTGGTCTTCATGCGGGCGCGAAACCCAAACTGGCGCTTACGGGTCCGCTTCGAGGGCTGATAGGTGCGTTTCATACAAAAGTGGCTCTTGAGGTCTTGGGAAAAAGAGGGCGAAGTCTAGCGGACGACGATGACCTGTCAACCCGCGGCGTTACTTTTTTCGGGATATATTGGGTCCGATTCCGCACCCCCGCGAGAGCGCGCCCGAAAGGCCGCCTCGACGACCAGACCGAGGACGAGTACGGCCGAGGCAAAGCCCGTCACTCCTCCCCACCCTGCCGCATGCCAGCAGAGCGCGCCGAGGTACGATCCGGCGCCTCCGCCCAGGAAGTAGCAGACCATGTAGACCATGTTCAGACGGCTGCGCGCCCCTGGGTCGAGGCCGTAGATGCGCGTCTGATTCGAGACATGGCCGCACTGCACCCCCAGATCCATAAGGATGACGCCGACGATGAGCCCGGCCAGGTTTCGTCCCGCCAGGCCCATGAAAATGAAAGCCCCGAGCGCCAGCCACAAAGCGATACGCACGGTGAAGCGCGGTCCGTGCTTGTCTGCCAGATGCCCGAGTGTGGGCGCACCCAGAGCTCCGATCGCCCCAACCAAACCAAACAACCCCGCAGCCGCGCTCGGCCTGGAGTAGCTATACGGCGGAGCGGCGAGGAAGAAGACCAGCGTCGTCCAGAAAGCGCTGAAGGCCCCGAAAAAGACCGCGCCGAGCAGAGCGGACTCTCGCAGCAGAGCGTGCCGCCGTACGAGCTGCAGGGTGGACTGCATGAGCTCCTGCCAGGACATGGGCGCAGCCGGACGTCCAGTGGGGAAAAAGGTCCGCACGACGAAAATCATCACCAACATGGCCGCCGAGGCGATGCCGTAAACGGCGCGCCAGCCAAAGATCGCGCCTACGGACCCGCTGAAAGTGCGCGCCAGCAATACGCCAAACAGGATTCCGGCCACCGCGGTTCCAACAACCCGACCGCGCTGGGCGGGCGCAGCCAAGTGGGCGGCAAAGGGCACGACTACGTGGACATTTGCCGCAAATGCGCCCATGGCGAAGGCCGAAGCGCCCAGCCAGATCGGATTGGGCGCGACAGCCATGAGCGCGAGCGTGAGGCAGGCGCCGACGAGGAGCAAAAGGATCAAGCCCCGCCGCTCGAATTTGTCGCCGAGCGGGACGAACAGGAACATACCCGTGGCGGTGCCCGCCTGGCTCAACATGGCGATCGCGCCTGCCTTGGTCACCGTGAGACCGAAGGTGCGCCCGATTTCCGCAAGAAGCGGCTGGGCGTAGTAGATATTGGCCACCACCACCCCAACGGTAACCGCCATGACGTAAACCGTGGAGCGGCTCAGGCCTTCCGCGTGCTCGGTCGGCGGACGGTTTTGCGGTGATTCGACGGCGCTGGCAGGCATGGGCTCGACGACCATCGAACGGCCGCGCTCGTTGCGCAAGGGAAGCACCTGAATCGTCGTCCTACAGTGCGCCAAAGTAGGCCGCATCCAACCGTTCCAGCGCATTCACGCGATGATGCACCCACGGAAAAGCCAGAACATGACAAGCTCGATCCCATAGGGTAGCCTTTGCGTATGACAGCGGCAGACGTGATTGATCAGATCAAAACCCTTGACCCACAAGAACGAGCCAAGGTGCTGGACCTTTTGCTGGAGATCGAAGCTACCCAAAAGATCGTCTATATCGACGATCAGGGATTTGACCAAGCGGCGGAGCGTGTGCTGGAGCGTCACGCTGATCTGTTGCGGAAGCTGGCTCAATGAGCGAACCGCGCTTTTTGACCGTTGAACAAGTCGAACGGTTGCACAAAAGGCTCATTGAGCTTTTTGGCGGCATGCAAGGCCTGCGCGATCCGCACCTTTTTGAAGGCGCTGTCATCCATCCGCGCAATGTTTACTAGTACGCCCAAGGCGACCTGTTCGACGTCGCGGCAGCCTACGCCTTTCATATTGCACAGGCGCAGGCGTTTTTGGACGGCAATAAACGGACAGGCATCGCCGCCGCGCTGTCGTTCCTCGAGGGAAACGGGGTTTCCATACCGACGAGCACTAGCCAGTTGTATGAAGCCATGATCGCCATCGCGGAGAAACGCATGGAAAAGTCTCAATTGGCTGCGTTGTTGCGGCAGGTGGCATCGGGAGAATAGGCTGGCCAGCTTCTTCCTTTAGCGGCTAAAAAGGAATAAGGATTCGCCTGCTTTGCGCGGGTGTGCGGCTATTCCATTTCGTTTTCTCGCTCCAGCAGCAACGCCTCCAACCGGTCGATAAACTCCGCCTGCGCCGCATTGATCTTCTGCCGCGCCACATAAGGGTCAAACCACGCGCAGCGGTCGATTTCCGGCACTTCGACCCATTCCCCGGAATTCTGCGGCCATTCGCAACGCATGGTGTTGCTGTGCACAATGGTCGGATCCGCATCCCCTTCCCAGGCCCAACCGTGGACGGTTTTGCCCGCCCGTTGCCGGATGCTTCCGAGTGGAAAGTAGGGCCCGTGCGAAGTAATCCCGGTCTCTTCGCAAAATTCGCGTTGCGCCGCCGCGAGCGGATCTTCTCCCTGATCAATGACTCCCTTTGGGATCGTCCATGCGCCGAAATCCCGGTTGGCCCAGAACGGCCCCCCGGGATGCGCCAGGAACACTTCCAGCCCGTGACGGGTCTGACGGAAGAGCAGCAGGCCGGCGCTGATGTTCGGACGCTTGATCATTCGCAATCAGCTTCCGTGGGCGAGGCAGGCGCTCACAAACCCGCGGAAGAGCGGGTGCGGCTTGTTCGGCTTCGAGCGGAACTCTGGGTGATACTGACAGGCGAGGAACCAAGGGTGATCGCGGAGTTCGATCATCTCGACGAGTTGGCCGTCGGGCGAGGTGCCGCAAATGACGAACCCTTTCTCTTCCATCTGGGCCTTGTAATCGAGATTGAACTCGTAGCGATGGCGATGGCGCTCGCGGATCTCCTTCTGCCCGTAGACCTGGTGAGCGCGGGTGCCCTCTTTGATATGCGTCGGCCAGGTGCCGAGGCGCATGGAGGCGCCCTTGTCCGTCACGGTGCGCTGCGCTTCGAGCAGACAGATGACCGGATGCCTGGCCGCAGTGTCGAACTCGGTGGAATTCGCCCCATCAAGGTGGCAGACGTTGCGCGCGAATTCGATCGTCGCGACCTGCATGCCGAGGCAGAGGCCGAGGAAAGGCACCTCATTCTCACGGGCATAAGTCGTCGCGCGAATCTTGCCTTCCACTCCGCGATCTCCGAAGCCGCCGGGCACGAGAATTCCGGCCACATCGCGCAGGAGCGCACTCGGCTCGGCCGTCTCGGCTTCCTCCGCGTCGATGCGGACGAGGTCGATGCCGCAATCCACCGCAGCCGCCGCGTGGGTGAGCGATTCGTAGATGGATTTATAGGCGTCCTGCAGCTCGATGTACTTGCCGACAACGGCGATCTTCACCCGTTTCTTCGGCTTCACCACGCGATCGACGAATTTGCGCCAGTCCTTCATCTCGGCCGGCGGGACCGTGAGGCCGAGCAGGCGGCAAACGGTGTCATCCAGCTTTTCCTTCTGCAGCATGAGCGGCATTTCGTAGATGGTGTGCTCCACATCCTGAGCCTCGACCACGGCGTCGAGCGGCACATTGCAAAAGACGGACAGCTTCTGGCGCACGGACATATCGAGCGGATGCTCGGTGCGGCAAATGAGGACCTGCGGGTGCAAGCCGATCTCGCGGAGCTTGGCGATGGATTGCTGGGACGGCTTCGTCTTCAACTCCCCCGCCGCCTTGATGAACGGCACCAGCGTAACGTGCATGATGATGACGTTGTTGTGGCCCACCTCGAGGACGAATTGGCGGATGGCCTCCAGGAAAGGCAGCCCCTCGATATCGCCCGTGGTGCCGCCGATCTCCGTGATCAGCACGTCGCAGGGCTGTTCGGCGCAGAGGTGGCGCACGCGGGCCTTGATCTCCTCCGTGATGTGCGGGATGACCTGCACCGTCTTACCGAGGTAATCGCCGCGGCGCTCCCGGGCCAGCACGGTCTCGTAGACCTGGCCGCTGGTCGTCGAATTCGACCGGGTGAGCACGCCGCTGGTGAAGCGCTCGTAGTGACCCAGATCCAGATCGGTCTCGGCGCCGTCGTCGAGGACATAGACTTCGCCATGCTGAAAGGGATTCATCGTGCCCGGATCGACGTTGAGATACGGGTCGAATTTCTGCATCACGACCCGGAGGCCGCGGTGTTCCAGCAGCGTGCCGAGCGATCCTGCGGCCAGGCCCTTGCCCAGCGAGGAAACGACGCCGCCGGTAACGAAGATATATTTCATAGAGTGCAAACGGTTACCATTTCCGCATGTTGAAATTGTTCAACACTCAAGTGGACTTACGGCGTGTTTTGCGGGCGGCGACCGAGGTTTTTTGCGCGACTGGCGCCGGCGCGGCGGCGCGAGAACCTTTGGCCGGAGCGGCGGCGAGCAGGCGTTCGACCGCCACGGCATCGTCCGGGACATCGACGCCGATGGACCGTGTTTTCACAACGAGCACCCGGATGCGCGCGCCATTTTCCAGGGCGCGCAATTGCTCGAGCTGCTCGGTGCGCTCCAGGATCCCGGGCTTCCATTTCACGAATTGCAGCAAGAATTTCAGCGAGTAGCCGTAGATGCCCTGATGCAGGAGCGGCTGGACGAGCCCGGGCTCGCGGAAAAAAGGAATGGGGCTGCGGGAGAAATAAAGCGCGTGGCCGTCGTTCCCGAGCACGACCTTCACGCAATTGGGATTCGCCACGTCGGAGCCGGGCGCAAATTCGTTGGCGGCGGTGATCATTTCCAGACCGCGGTTCTCGATGAGCTGGCTGGCCAGCCGGGTAATGAGTTTCGGGTCAATGACGGGCTCGTCACCCTGAACATTGATGACGTGGGTGACGCCCTTCATCTTCGCCGCGACCTCGGCGATGCGATCCGTGCCCGAGCGGTGTTTCGGCGAAGTGATCGAGACCTCGGCGCCGAAGCCGATGGCCGTCTCAGCGATGCGCGAGTCGTCCGTGGCGATGACGACGCGGTCGATGGAGCGGGCGCGGCGGGCGCGCTCCCAGACATGTTGCAGCAGCGGCTTCCCGGCAATCAGGTGAAGGGGCTTGCCGGGAAAGCGGGTCGAGCCCCAGCGGGCGGGGATGATGACGGCGACTTGGGGCATTCCGTCGGTTTTGCCAAGAGAGGAGCGGCGTGTCGAGAAAGACGGCGATGGTCAGCCCGCACTCACCGCTCTCCTTCGTCTCGCTCCCAATCCACCTCCCCTTCTCTCACATTCCGTGCTAAGCTCCACCTTCCATGGGTTTCCAGCTTTCTTCCCAATACGAACCGCGCGGCGACCAGGCCCAAGCCATCGCGAAGCTCACCAAATCCATCCTCGCCGGCAACCGCCACCAGACCCTTCTGGGCGTCACCGGCTCGGGCAAGACCTTCACCGCCGCCAACGTCATCCGCAACGTCGAGCGACCTACCCTCGTCATCTCCCACAACAAGACGCTGGCTGCCCAGCTCTACTCGGAATTCAAGCAATTCTTCCCGCAGAACTCCGTCGAATACTTCGTCTCTTACTTCGACTACTACCAGCCGGAAGCCTACATCCCGCGTTCCGACACCTACATCGAAAAAGACTCGTCCATCAATGAAGAGATCGAGCGTCTCCGCCTCTCCACGACCAGCGCCCTCCTCTCGCGGCGGGATGTCCTCGTCGTCGCCAGCGTCTCCTGCATCTACGGCTTGGGTTCGCCGGAAGATTTCCAGAACATGCTCCTCACGGTCAAGGTGGGCCAGACCATCTCGCGCGAGGCCGCCCTGGCCAAGCTGGTGGACATGCTCTATGAGCGCAACGATTTCCAATTCTCCCGCGGCCGCTTCCGCGTGCGAGGCGATGTCATCGAAGTCCATCCCGCCAGCGAAGACGAGATGGGGTATCGCATCGAATTCTTCGGCGACGAAATCGACCGTATCACCCGCTTCGATCCCCTCACCGGTCACGCCTACGAGCAAATCACCGTCCTCACCCTTTATCCCGCCAAGCAGTTCGTCACTCCGCACGATAAGCTGAAACACGCCATGGGCGCCATCCGCCAGGAGCTGGACGAGCGCATCATCTGGTTTGAAAAACAGGGAAAGCTTCTCGAAGCCCAGCGCATCAAAATGCGCACGGAGTACGACCTGGAAATGATGCAGGAGATGGGCTTTTGCAGCGGCATCGAAAACTATTCCCGCCATCTCTCCGGCCGTCCGGCCGGCTCCAGCCCCTACACCCTGCTCGACTTCTTCCCGAAGGATTTCCTCCTCGTCATCGACGAATCCCACGCCAGCGTCCCGCAGATCGGCGGCATGTACGAAGGCGATCGCGTGCGCAAAACCACGCTCGTCGAGTACGGCTTCCGCCTGCCCAGCGCCCTCGACAATCGGCCCCTGAATTTCCCGGAATTCATGCAGCACGCCGGCCAGCTCCTGTACATCAGCGCGACGCCCGCGGAATTTGAGATGAAGAACAGCGTCGCGGGCAATTCCGGCTACATCCCGCACAATCGCGCCAAAATCGGCGTGGAAGAAGACGTGCCCGCCGCGGCCGCCGGCAGCCCGAATCTCCCGCCCCGCCTCGTGCGCCTCTCGGCCACAGATGCGCCGGTCTCCTCCTTCGATGTCTCCACGCCCGGCGCGCCGCTCATCGTCGAACAGATCATTCGCCCCACGGGCCTGCTCGATCCGCAGATCACTGTGCGCCCCCTGCGTCAGCAGATCGACGAAACTCTCGAACTTTGCCGTCAGCGCGTGGAGCTGGAGGAGCGCGTGCTCATCACCACGCTCACCAAGCGTACCGCTGAGGATCTCTCTGACTACTTGCGGGATGTGGGCTTGAAAGTGCGCTATCTCCACAGCGATATCGACACCATCGAGCGTGTGGAAATCCTTCGCGCCCTGCGCGCGGCGGAATTCGACATCCTCGTCGGCATCAATCTCCTCCGGGAAGGCCTCGATCTTCCCGAGGTCTCGCTCGTCTGCATCCTCGATGCCGACAAGGAAGGCTATCTCCGCTCGCAGACCTCCCTCATCCAGACTGCCGGCCGCGCCGCGCGCCACGTGAATGGCCACGTCTATCTTTTCGCCGATACCGTGACGAAGAGCATGCAGGCGCTCATGTCCATCACCGAGTACCGCCGCGCTCGGCAGGTCGCCTACAATGAAAAGCACGGCATCACGCCGCAGAGCGTGCGCCGGGCCGTGCAGGAAAGCCTCCACACGATTCTCAAGGGCCGCCAACTCGAGGAATCCGTCGTGCGCGAAGGCGGCGGGGACTTCTCCATCAGCGAGACGCTGCGCGAACTTGAGGCCGAAATGCTCCAGGCCTCCGCCAATCTC
>FTCV01001843.1_pt1 | contig 37186 bp, 23 predicted proteins | sample 1639691 | NCBI WGS metagenome assembly FTCV01 (sample SAMEA3914864, study PRJEB12502) | metagenome | biome: forest; material: soil | place: USA | collected 2012-03-12 | depth 0.3 m
AAATGAGGGGCGGCGGAATCCTTATGATGTCTTCGCCGTCAACGAAAGGAGATCAGAGATCGCCCACCAGAACGCAGTCGCACGATCCTTCCGCGGCTGCGGAAGAATCTCCGCTCGAAGTACGGACCAAAGCATTTGCGCCAACCAGCCCGCAAAGGTCTCCGGAGCTTTGCCATTTCAGGAGACGCGCATGCGGACGGCCATTGGCAAAGCGAAGATGGGCGGGCCACCACGTTTCGCGTCCCCCTGGCCGCGCGCGGAGCGGGTTATCCAGAGTCGCTTCGATCAGTGGCAATCCCGGATCAAGCGCGTCCAGTCGCTCCAGCGCGGCCCGGATGGCCACGTGAAAAGTCACGAAGTGGGACACTGGATTTCCCGGAATGACGAAGGCCACCTGGCTGCCACGGCTGGCGAAGACGAGCGGTTTCCCAGGCCGCAAATTGATTTGTTGAAAGTGAATCTCGAACCCGAGTTCGGTCAGCGCGCGGCGGCCGAAGTCGTAATCGCCCACGCTCGCGCCGCCCGAAATGAGCAGCATGTCCCAACGCTCGTTGGGCTGATTCCGGATCGCCTGTATCAAACCTTCGAGATCGTCCCCACAGCGTTCCTGCGCCATGAGGCGCGCTCCTTGGGCTTCGAGCAAGGCTGCGATGAGCGTCGAGTTGGAATCGCGGATCTGGCCCGGGTCAGGTTGCACTTCGGGCGAAACGAGCTCATTTCCGGTCGCAAAATGAATCACGCGTGGTGACGGCGAAACACGCGCTTCGACGACGCCGAGTTGCGCAAGCAACGCCGCCTCTCCAGGGCCGATCCGCGCTCCGGCTTCGAGAAGGACCGTCCCCGCCCGCGTGTCTTCACCGCGCTGCCGGACGAACGTGTCGGAAGATCGGCTCTGCGGGATCATCCATTCACCTTCGCGTGTTGTATCTTCCTGCATGATGACTTGCGACGCGCCTTGCGGTACGTGTGCGCCTGTAAAAATGCGTGCGCATTCACCGCGTCCAATTGAGAAAGCGGGGACGCTGCCCGGCTGGATCTCGCCTATCACCTTGAAGCGGGGTGAGTCGTCGGCGATCGCAACCGCGTAACCATCCATGGCGGATCGGTCAAACGAAGGAAAGTCTTCCCGCGCTGCGATGGCTTCGCGCAGGACGCGTCCCACGAGTTGCGGCAAGGGCAGCATCACGGACTCGAGCGGTTTCACGACCTTAGCGATGATATCGCGGGCTTCGGTGAGAGGGAGCATGCAAAGAATGATTGCGGGAGACAGGCGAGCGCTGTCGATGGAAATGCGCGAGGCAGGGAGCGGGAGCGACCTAAAGGACTGAAGGGACGAAAAGAACCTACGCGGAGCACTGAGCGGCAGGCCGCTGGCGCAAAGCGCGTCGCCGTAGCCCCAAGAGCTCCTTGTCCTTTTCGTCACTTCAGTCGCTTTGGTCCCTTTCATTTCCCACACTCGACGCCTGCCCATTCCCACGATACATCGCGTCTTATGCAAGTGCGTCTCCTGGCCTTTGCCCATACCGAGCAGCAGACCGGCTTTCGCGAGCGCGTCGTGGAATGCAACTCCAGCGATACGCCGCGCGAGCTTTGGCAACGGGCAGCGCCTGCTCTCGATCCTCGCGGACTCCGCGTTGCTGTCGATTGCGAATACCACGACTGGGACCAGCCCATCGGCAACGCGACCGAGATCGCGCTCATTCCACCGGTCAGCGGCGGCTAGAATCTCACCCCGTGAATAAGATCATTCAATTCACCGACACCGCGATTGCCATCCCTGCGCTGTCGCTTCCTTCACGCGAAATCGGCGCCTGCGTGGAGTTCCACGGCATCGTTCGCGAGATGGAGAAAGGAAATGCGCTCGAAGGCTTGCAGTACGAGGCTTACCTGCCGATGGCAACGCGCCTTCTCGAACGGATTTTCGATGAGTTCGCCGTCAGTTCCCCCTGTTCAGAAGTTCTATTCATCCATCGACTCGGCTGGGTGCCCGTAGGAGAAACCTCGCTCTACCTTCGGATCCTCGCCAGCCATCGCGGAGAAGCGCTCCGGTTCTGCGCCGATGCGATCGACCGGATGAAAGCGGACGTGCCGATTTGGAAGATGACCTGACGATCGCAGCTACGCGAATATCGGCACCATTGTCGGAGGGGCGTCATTTCACACGGCACGCACCGATCCGCAATTCACTATCCTTCTTTCCGTCCCAGCTTTTCCGCCACCGCCTCGCAGAGCCCGATAAACGTCTCTTCGGCAAGACTGAGTCGGCGTCCGCGCCAGTGCAACACGCCCCAGCGACGCCGCAGCTTGCGCTTTCCAAGCGGCAGCGCGACCAGCGAGCCTTCCTCCAGTTCCTTTTGCGCGGTCCACGGCGCGAGGATGCTCACGCCTAACCCAAGCTTCACCAGTTCCTTGATCGCCTCCATGTTTCCAAGCTCCAGCGGACTGTGCAGCGTGATCTTCTCCTTCCGGAAATACTCTTCGATCATCTGGAAGGTGTAACTCTTCTTGCCGTAGAGGATGTAATTCTGCCGCGCGATATCTTCGCGCTCGACCTTCCTTGCCTTGGCCCACGGGTGCAATGGGCTCAGCACGAAATACAGGTCATCTGTAAAGAGCGGGCGGAAATCGAGCGGTGCCTCGCGATACGGCTCGAGGCACACCGCGAGATCGATCTGATGCGACCGTAGCGCCTCGATGTTCTCCGGCGTATCGCCGGGCTGGATGGCGATGGCGCAATGAGGAAAGCTTTCCTTGAATTCCCGCAGCACCGCCGGGAGCACGTACTGACACGCCGTCGTGCTGGCCCCCAGGCGCAAGCGGCTCGTGCCCCATTTGCCGAGCCGGCCAAGCTCGGCGCGCGCATCTTCCATCTCGCGCAGGATCTTCTCCGCATGAATGAGCAGCTGCTCTCCGGCCTGTGTGGGGACGACCGTTTTGCCCATCCTGTCCAAAACACGACAACCGATCTCTTCCTCCAGCGCACGCATGGCGTGTGAAATGGCCGATTGCGTGAGATGCAATTCACGCGCGGTCTCGGTAAAACTTCCCGTTCGCACGAGGATCGAAAAGGCGCGGAGTTGTCTACTGTCCAGCGGTTGCGACATGAATGAATGAAATTCATCATTCATATTGAAACGTCGCAGTCCATTTCTAAACCTCGCGCCCCCTCACTGGCACAGAGTCCGCTTAGCCCGCCAACGCACGACCGTTTTCGCAATACATGCCCAAAAAATCCCACACCGCAGCAGAGAAGCCGATCCATCTTGGCTTTGTTGCCCTGGCCGATTCCGCGCCGATCATCATGGCGCGCGAGCTTGGGCTTTTTGCAAAGCATGGCGTGGACGTCATCCTGCATCGCGAGGTCGGCTGGGCAACAATCCGCGACAAGATCCTCTATGGCGAACTGGACGCCGCGCAGGCGCCAGCCGGGCTGGTCGTGGCCGCAAGCTGCGGACTCGGCACGGTCAACGTGGAATGCCTAACCGGCCTCGTGCTGAATCTGCACGGCAATGCGATCACGCTCTCGCAGGACCTGTGGAAGCGCGGCGTGCGCGATGGTGCCAGCCTACGCCGCGAGCTTGTCTCCGAGCGCCGCGAACCGCTCACACTCGGTGTGGTCCACCCCTTTTCTTCGCACAATATCCTGCTCCGCCAATGGCTCCGGCAGCATGGCATGCAGCCGGATCGCGATGTGCGGATCGTCGTCGTTCCGCCGCCGCAATTGCCGGGAAATCTCAAAGCCGGCCATATCGATGGCTATTGCGTCGGCGAACCCTGGACCTCCATGGCCGTACTCTCGAAGACCGGCTGGTGCGCGGCGATCAGCGCCGAACTCGCGCCGGATCATCCGGAGAAAGTCCTGATGGTCACGCGCAATTTCGCCGAGCGACGTCCCGACAAACACCTCGCACTGATCGCGGCGCTCATCGAAGCCTGCCGTTTTTGCGAGCGCCTGGAAAACCGCGATCGCATCATGGAGACACTCGCTTTGCGGAAAAATGTCGGGGCCCCCATCCAGGCTCTGCGGATGAGCCTAGGCAGTTCCTTCGATTTCGGAAACGGGCGTATCGAAAAGGTTCCGCATTTCCACATCTTTGCTGGCGGCGACGCGAATGAGCCCACATTGAACCGTGCCCGCTGGGTCATTGACGGCCTCGAATCCTGCGGTCTCGCGGATCCCGATGCCGTGCCGCTCGAGCGTATCCCGCAATGGTTTCGCACAGACCTGTATCGCGAGGCGTTATCCCTGGTCCCGCCTGCCAACGCGGTGGCGCCACAATGAAATTCGCACGTGCGTGAGGCATCCGGCTTCGCTGTGCAGCCTCCCGGCCCATCCAAATTTGTTTTCACCTGTTCCCCCAACTGCTTTTCAGCCGCCATGCCCGGCGGCTTCCAACCAACCCAACCCAAACCATGATCACAGCAAGCGGAGGGGCATGTCCGCTCTTTCAAAAAAGCACCATGCAATTCACACCCAAAAAAAGTGGAGCGCTGTTTGCAGCAGCGCTCCTGACCAGCAGTATCGCGACGGCGCTTGGCGGCTCTCCGGACACGACCACTGCGGCTGACAAAAAACTAGTCGAGCCAGTCATCGAAAACAATCCCCTTTGCTTCGCAAACGATGCGCTGTGCTTCGATTTCCAGGAACGCGCGCGGGTTGAGATCCGCGACAATAATTACGACTTCAACAGCGCGGTCCGCTCTCCCACCGATGGCGCCTGGTTGCTGAACCGCGTCCGGCTCGGACTGATGTGGACGCCTACTTCCTGGCTCCAGGTCTACGTTCAGGGACAGGATTCCCGTGAATTCTTCTCGGATCGCGTGAAGATCCCCGGCCTCAGCGGCGCGGAAGGCTTCGATTCCTTCGACCTTCGCCAGGCGTACGTGCAGGTCGGAAATCCGGAAGAATACCCGCTCGTTCTCAAGGCTGGCCGGCAGGCCCTGTCGTACGGCGACGAACGCCTCATCGGCGAATTCGACTGGAACAACTTCAGCCGGACCTTCGATGCCGTGAAGCTCTCGTGGCAGGAGAAGAAATGGCAACTCGATGCCTTCGTATCATCGGTCGTGGTCATCGATCGCGCCGACTTCAATACGTCGGATCTCTTCAATGGGAACGACAACCACCGCGACCAGATTTTCAGCGGCCTCTATTTCACCGACCATGACGTCCCGTGGGGAACGCTGGAGCTCTACACACTCTGGCTGAGCGAAGCGAATGGGAACGTCTCCAACATGCAAGGGGCAGTGTCGCCGACGCGGCCGACCACTGGTGCAGCCTCGCGGCACAGCAGCTTCGGGACATACGGCGGGCATGCGCACGGCGATCCGAACAAACTCAATGGATATGAGTTCGATCTGGAGGGCGCCTACCAGAACGGCTCGTTCCAGGGCCTCAGCCTCAGCGCCTTCGCCGTTCACGCCGGATTCGGCTATCACTTCGACGTGCCGCTCAAGCCGCGGCTCTGGGCCGAGTACAACTTCGCCAGTGGCGACAGCAATCCGAACGACACAAACAGCGAGACGTTCCAGAACCTCTTCCCGACGAACCATAAATTCTATGGGTACATGGATCTCATCGCGTGGCAGAACATGCACAACCCGCAGATCAGCCTGCAGCTCACGCCGATGAAGAACGTGACGACCGAACTGGCCTATCGCGCCTACTGGCTGGCTTCGACCAATGACGTCTGGTACCGCGCGAATGGCCTGACCGCTGTCCGCCCACTCACACCGGCAGCGGAAAGAGCCAACAACTTCCTCGGGTCGGAACTCGACTTCCTCGTCAACTGGAAGGTCAACAAACACCTGTCGTTCCAAGCCGGCTACAGCCACTTCTTCACGGGACCGTATCTCGCGGACACCGGCCCATCCGATGCGGCGAATTTTGGATACGTCATGGCTACGGTCACTTTCTAGGTGACGCGCGAATCTTAAGTGGTTGGTGACAAAGCCCGCCGGATCGTTCCGGCGGGTTTCTTTTGTCCGGATGGCGCACAGTGTGATGGGCACCGCGCCTCGCGTGGACCAAGGGATCGGACGGAATCCAGCCAGGCATTGGGCTCCCTTAAAAAAAGGCCGTCGCGACCGCATTTTTCCCGTTGTGAATCTCAATCGGGCCGCCTACATTCCCGCCCCTCCATTACCCGATGGTGTAAAGGTAGCACAGGGGTCTTTGAAGCCCTTAGTCAAGGTTCGAATCCTTGTCGGGTAGCCACGTTTTCAACCGCGGCTACGTTGACTGAGCGCGCAAGGCTTGCGTATCACGGTCGCATCCAGTGGATCATCTTCCCGCGCCTTCAGGATGCAGATGCAGATGCTGGCAAAACCATTTGGCGGCCATTTCCGCCACCATTTCAAGGGCGCCGGGCTGTTCGAAAAGGTGGGTCGCACCAGGGATAATCCTCAGCTCTTTCTCGCATCGCAGCATCGCAAGAGCTTTTTCGTTGAGCCGCAGGACGGTATGATCGTACCCGCCTACGATGAGGAGCGTAGGGGCCTGAACCATTGGCAACGCATCCCCGGCCAAATCCGCCCTGCCGCCTCTGGAAACCACAGCATCGACTTCCTCCCGGTCTTCGGCTGCCGCCACCAGCGCGGCGCCGCCGCCCGTACTCGATCCGAAATAGCCGATTCCCAAGCCATGCACGGAAGGTTGCTCGACAAGCCATAGCCTCGCTTCCCGCAATCTCCCGGCAAGCAAGGCGAGATCAAAGCGAAGGCAGGCCGTTACTTCATCTTCGACTTCCTCTTCAGCCGTCAACAGGTCCAGAAGCAACGTTCCGTTCCCGGATCGGCGGATCACCTCGGCCACAAACTGGTTCCTTGGGCTATGCCGACTGCTCCCGCTGCCATGGGCAAAAACGACAACGCCACGAGCGCCATCGGGGATCGCCAGTTCGCCAATCAGATCCACATCGGCGCAGGGAATCCGAACCTCGACCGGCTGAATGCCGCCCATCGCCTCTTTCCAGAAACTGCTCATAGTACGCTCTCCAAAGAGTATTTCGTGGCAGACCGCCCTCGGAGATTGATTCCCATGGAAACAATCAACGTTTCACGGACACTCGGCCCCAAGCTGCGAGTTGTGTTTGCGCGATTTGCCCGCGAGTATCCTTACTCGATGTGCGACCTCAATGCAGGATCGGTAGCGGATGCGGCTGGGCAATCAGTTGGGCGTCCAGATCCAGGAAGAAATCCAGCCGGCGGTCGGTTTCCGCCTCGTCGATGTGACGCGCCATGATGAGATAGCTCGCGTAGTGGTTTCCCTCGCTCTCCACGAGACTGGCGTAGAAATCGGCGAGCGGCGCATCAAGATCACGAACGCCGTCCCGCAGGATCTGGAATTTCTCGCAGCTTCGCCCTTCGATCAGCGCGCAGACAACCAGATGGTCGATCACCTGAAACCGCCGCCCTCTGCGAAGCGCATTCATCATCCCACTGATCCATGGGCTGCGCAGCGGCGCGCCAAATGGAACCCCGCGCTCGCGGAGCAGCTGAAGCACGAGTTCAAAATGCTGGAGCTCTTCGATTGCGATGGCGTTTAGCTCAGAGACCGCGCCGTGCACTTCGACGTACTTTTCCAGGCTTAGCGCGGAAGTTGCCGCCTTGCGTTCGAGATGGGCGTGGTCGACAAGCACCGCCCCAAGGTTCGCTCGAACCTTCGGCAGCCAGGAATCAGGCAATTTTTCGCGCCAGAGCAGCATCTCCGTTTCATGCAATGGGTGAAGCGGCAGGGCAAGCGAATGGATTCCACAGCCGGTTTTTGTCAGGTTTCGCAGCCTCGTGGCGGTTCTGCGTTTTCGTCCAATGCCGTTCAGCAAAGGTTCCGCCTCCATTTCCCCTCGCTTCCCGGCATCGGACTGATTTAGAACACGCGGCCCGCTGTATGAGTCCTCTTCCCCGTTCCACACGATCCGCCGTTCCCGCGAAGCAGAAAAAGCTTCTCGTCGCCAACCGTTCCGAAATCGCCATCCGCGTGATGCGCGCCGCGACCGAGCTTGGCTTGCGCACGGTGGCGATCTACGCTGAGGAGGACCGTTTTTCGATGCACCGCTTCAAGGCGGATGAAGCCTACCGGGTCGGCGAAGGCAAAGGCCCTGTCGGAGCCTATCTGGATATCGAGGGAATCATCGCCATCGCGAAGGAGCATGGCGTGGACATGATTCATCCGGGCTATGGATTTCTTTCCGAGAACGCGAGTTTCGCCCGCGCATGTATTGAAGCTGGGATCACCTGGGTGGGACCGCGCCCAGAATTGCTCGAGCTCATGGGCGATAAAGTCGCCGCGCGTGCTCTGACCCATGGGCTGAAAATCCCGACGCTTCCCGGCACAGAAGATCCAGTCACGGACCGCGCCGAAGCGCTGAAGATCGCCGTCCACATCGGCTTCCCGCTCATCATCAAGGCGGCCTTCGGCGGCGGCGGACGCGGCATGCGCGTCGTCCACAAGGCCGGCGATCTCGATCAGTTGCTCGACGAAGCACAGGGCGAAGCCGAGCGCGCCTTTGGCAATCCGGCGGTCTTTCTCGAGAAATACATCCCGCGCGCGAAGCACATCGAAGTACAGGTCCTCGGCGATCATCATGGCGGCGCAATCCACCTGCACGAGCGCGACTGCTCCGTGCAACGGCGCCACCAGAAAGTCGTGGAAATCGCTCCGAGCATCGGGCTGAGCGAGAAAGTTCGCACGGAACTCTGCGACGCTGCGGCGCGGATCGCCCAGGAGATCGGCTATGACAATGCCGGCACCGTCGAGTTCCTCCTCGATCTCGACCGTGACGACTGGTTCTTCATCGAGATGAACCCGCGGATCCAGGTTGAGCACACCGTGACCGAGCAGATCACGGGTATCGATCTCGTGCGCGCGCAGATCCTCGTGGCACAGGGCGCGAAGCTGCATGGTCCGGAACTCGCGCTTCCTCCGCAGGACCAAATCCCGAGGAATGGATATGCCGTGCAGTGCCGCGTCACGACGGAAGATCCGGAAAACAAGTTCATGCCGAACTACGGAAAGATCCTCACGTTCCGCGTGGCGGAAGGCTTTGGGATCCGGCTCGATGGCGGCATGGGCGACGCGGGCGCGGTCATCACTCCGTTTTACGATTCGCTCCTCGTCAAGATTACGGCCAGCGGCCAGACCTTCGACATCGCGCTGGACCGCATGGATCGCGCGCTGCGTGAATTCCGTATCCGCGGGGTGAAGACGAACATCCCGTTCCTCGAGAACGTGATTCACTTCCCGCAGTTCACCTCGGGCCAGGCCACGACGACGATGATCGACACGTCGCCAGAGCTTTTCGATTTCAAGCCCCGCCGGGACCGCGCGACTAAGCTCCTAAATTTCCTCGGCAACGTGATCGTGAATGGAAATCCGCATGCCAAGGGCTATCGCCCGGCGTCGCCATTCACCGCTGCTCCGCTTCCCGTCTCGGACCGCAAACAGGTTCCAGCAAAGGGCACGCGTCAGCTCCTGCTCGAGCTCGGACCAAAGAAATTCGCCGAGTGGACGCTCAAGCAAAAGCGCCTCCTCATCACCGACACGACTTTCCGCGACGCCCATCAGTCGCTCATGGCCACGCGCGTCCGTACGTACGACATGGCGGCCATCGCTTCGGCCGTAGCCCGGCGCACGCCGGAACTTTTCTCCGTCGAGATGTGGGGTGGCGCGACCTTCGATACGTCGATGCGCTTCCTGTACGAAGATCCGTGGCAGCGGCTGCGGCTCCTTCGCGAGAAGATCCCCAACATCTGTTTCCAGATGCTCCTCCGTGGCGCGAATGCGGTCGGGTACACGAGCTATCCTCCGAATGTCGTCGCCGGCTTTGTGAAACATGCAGCCGAGTGCGGCATGGACATCTTCCGAGTCTTCGATTCGCTGAACGATCTGTCGAACATGAAGGCCGCGATGGAAGCCGTGCAATCCACGCACGGCATCTGTGAAGGCGCCATCTGCTACACCGGCGACATCCTCGATCCCAAGCGGACGAAGTATTCCCTGAAATACTACGTGTCGCTTGCGAAGGAGCTCGAAAAGATGGGCGCGCACATCCTGGCGATCAAGGACATGGCCGGCCTCTGCCGTCCCTACGCCGCCAGCGCGCTGGTCAAAGCCCTCAAGGACGAAATCGGCATCCCGGTTCATTTCCACACGCACGACACGAGCGGCATCAATGCCGGCTCGATCCTCCGTGCTTCCGACGCAGGCGTAGACGTCGTCGACCTGGCCATCGCCAGCATGAGCGGCTCGACTTCGCAGCCGAACCTCAACTCGATCGTCGCCGCTCTCGAGAATACTCCGAGGGAAACCGGCCTTGATCTCGGCACGCTCAACGAGTTCAGCGATTACTGGGAGCACGTGCGCAACTTCTACGCGCCCTTCGACACCGCTCCGCGCTCGGGTGATGCGACGGTTTATTTCCACGAGATGCCGGGCGGGCAGTTCACGAATCTCAAGGAACAGGCCGCTTCGATGGGCCTCGGCCACCGCTGGCCGGAAATCGCCCGGACCTATGCCGAGGTGAACGAACTCTTCGGCGACATCGTGAAAGTCACGCCCTCCAGCAAGGTCGTGGGCGACATGGCGCTCTTCCTTTTCACCCGCGGCATCAAGCCGGCGGACGTCGTGAATCTCCCGCCCGGAACGCCCTTCCCGGAATCGGTCATCGACATGCTCTCCGGCGGCTTGGGCGAACCCGTGGGCGGATGGCCATCCGCAGTGGTCAAGGCTGTGCTCGGCACCACGAAGCCCAAGCGCACCAAGCCAGCTGCGGTCAAACTCAACGAGACACGGGTGGAAGTCTCCCAGAAGACCAAGCGCGATCCGAGCGACGACGATCTCTACTCGCACCTCATGTACCCGCAGGTCTTCAGCGATTTCGCGAAGTTCCAGCGCGACAACTCGGATGTGAGCAGCGTGCCAACGCCGTCCTTCTTCTACGGCCTGCAGCCCGGCGAGGAAATTTCAGTCTCCATCGAGGAAGGCAAAGTTCTTTTTATCAAGCTGATCAGTGTCGGATCGCCGGATAAGGACGGCCGCCGGGTGGTCAATTATGAACTGAACGGCATGCCGCGCGAGGCGACCGTAACCGACAAGTCGATCGCGCCAAAAACCAAGGCCCGGGTGAAGGCGGACGCGAATGATCCCATGCAAATCGGCGCTCCGATCCCCGGCATGGTGACGCTCCTCAATGCCAGCGTCGGCTCCAAGGTTTCCAAGGGAGACAAGATTGCCACGCTGGAAGCGATGAAGATGCAGACCTCCGTCTATGCCCGCGCCGACGGCGTGGTCGCGGAGGTTTCGGCGGCAGTCGGCGACTCCGTCGAAGCCGGCGACCTCATTGTGAAGTTGCGTTCCTGAAAAGTCTGCGGATAGTTGGCTGAAGCTGGTCCATCGGGCCGGCTCGGCAAATCCTCCCCCGGGGCAAAGCACCTGTTGCGAAAATCGCGAAGGGGTGATAAATTTATCTGGCCTTCATGAAGAAGTTTTCCTTACGTGCTCTGCCTCAGGTGCTCTTCGCCGCACTGCTCCTTGCGGTTCCGCAAGTCCATGCAGGCGTGCCGGTTCCGGAGAATTTCCCCGGGGCGACTGATCTCAGCGGACCCGTCATGCCGGTCATTCCGGTCGCCAAAGTCCTCATTCTGCCGATTACGGCCTATGACCCGGATGGCAATCGGCTGAGCTTCACGGCGACGAGCGACAACAAGGCCGTCATGGTCCGGGTCAAAACCGGAAATCCCCTTCTCAAGATCACGATCAATCATGCTGGCGACTCAGCGAATGGCGATCCGGCCTACAGTGGCGACGTCGTTTTCCAACTTTTCCGTGACATCACGCCCCAGACCGCCGGGTATATCGCCGGCTTTGCGCAGGCCGGGTTCTACAACAACCTGACCTTTCACCGACTGGCGGATCTGAATGATCCTCAGGATCCTTCGAAACCGGCGTCGTCAAAGCCCAGCTACATTTTTCAAGGCGGCGACCCCAGTGGCGACGGGACCGGCGGGCCCGGGTTCGTCTATGACAACGAACAGGATGCTTCGCTGATTTTTGCCGGGCGCGGCCAGCTGGCCATGGCCAATTCCAGCTATGGCAGCACTTATCACGGCACGAATGGCAGCCAGTTCTTCATCACGGACGGGAAGATCGCGCTCAATAGCGATAACACGGTAAATACAGATCTGGATGGGCGGCCCCGCGCGTTGGACATGGGCTACACCATCTTCGGCCAGCTCACCCATGGGTGGGACATGCTCGACAACCTGCGAAACACCCCTCGCTGGCCATACCCGCCGAATAACGCCGACGGCACTGCGGGCACGGCAGCCACAGGAGAGACCCCGGATACGCCAAAGAATAAGGTTTCAATCACGGCAGCCACTGTAACCGATCTCTATCAGCCGGACTCAAACCAGCCTCTTGCCTACAGCGACGCCTCACTCGTCCTGAGCGCAACTGCGCCAGGGACGGCGAAGATCACGGTCACGATCAGCGATAATCAGAATCCGCCTCACACGGTTAAGCAGACATTCACGGTTCGCGCTGCTGTAGACACGGTCAATACCAAGCCTTTCATCTCGCCGCTGGGAAATCACATCACCACAACCGCGTCGAACGTTACCGGAACCACCTCGGCCCAATTTCAGGCGAACGTTGCCAAGCAACTCGCCGCCCATCCGGAACTGAAGTTTCCATTCAAGGTCATCGATCTTGAGCGAGACTACGTATCCATCGGGTCCCAGCTCGTAACCAGCAGCAGCTCGAGCTCGCCCCCGGGATTTACCGGCCTGATTTCGCAACGCACACTAGCCATCATCGGCAATGCTGCGTATTCCAGCTCGAGCAGCTCAACGAGTACAAGCAGCTATTCCGGGCCGCTGAGCGCCTATGTTTCGGCCACGCAGTTCAGTCCGACTTACCGGGGCACGATCGATGCAGCCTCGGTTCCGGTCGACAACTACTCGCCAGCCCTGCTCACGGTCGGGGACAAGGCCATCACCGGCGAACCAGCCGTCATTACCGGCGTGGCGAAACAGGCATTGAATGGCGCTGTGGCAGCTTCATTCCGCAATACCAATACCCGGGCCACCAGCAGCGACATCACTGCCACGATCAATTGGGGCGACGGCACCACCCAGACTCCCACCAACTCGACCACAGCCACGGCGAACTTTCCGGCGACCATTTCATCCGGCGGCTCCCCAGGAGCAGGCCAGTTCCAGGTCACAGGGACGGACACGCACACTTATACCAATCCCGGCATCTATCCGGTCACGGTAACTTTGAGCGACACCCACGGCTTGAGTCAGCAGATCCTGAGCACAGCCGTCATCACCAGCGCATCCAGCACTGGCTCCCCGCTTGTGGCCGTGGGCAAGTCGCTTTCGATTCGCGGACGCAACACGGGAAGCCAAGTCCTGGCGACATTCACAGACAATGGCATTACTTCCAGCAGCTATTCGGCAGTCATTGACTGGGGCGACGGTGTGGTAGCTCCCGGAACGGTAAAGCCCATGGGCGGAAACCAGTTCAAGGTCCTCGGCTCACATACTTACAATGACCCCGAGAACTTCGCGATTCTCATTCGCATTCATCGGACGGCCGACAGCGACACATCAAATGATGGGATTGCCTGGACCCGGGCCAGCATCATTGGCTTCACCGGTCAACAGCACATACCGCCATTTGACCAAGCCCATCTTGTTGCGCAGCTCAGCGCCGCGCCGGCGAAACGCCCGACGGCGACCACCGCAGCCAGTGGAAGCAAACCGACGAAGGAGATTGTCGGCGATATCGATACCGGAAACACCCAGACTTATCTCCGGTACAGCCTCTTCGTTTTCAATAACGGGAACAAGCGATCGAAGGCAGGCACGCTCACCCTGTATCTAGCCAAGGGTACGAAGCCGAGCGCTGATGACATTGGGCTCGGAATTGGCCACCACGTCAGCAACAATAGCCCTACCCCCGTCATTATCCCCCCGCTCCAGCCCGGCATTCAGTCAGGCATCACTTATTATTTCGACAATGTGGGTGGAGAGTTTCGGTTGGTGCCACCACCAAATGAAACCTGCACGGGATACAATGTCCTCGCCAAGCTCGACTACAGCGATCCCATCGTGGACAACGAGCCAGTCCCGAAGTTCGCCCTGGCCGGAAAGATCGATGGTGTGGACATTACGCCAACGAGCATTCACACCGACGAAGCCGGCAAACCCGCAACTTTCTATGTTCGCCTGGACAAGGCGCCCGGCAAGGATGCGAACGGAAATGATGTGACGGCCACGATTCCGGTTAGTGTCGGCACCAGTTCTTATGCTACGGTCTCGCCCTCGAGCCTGACGTTCAACAACGGGAACTGGAATCAGTATCAGACAGTAACCGTAACGGGACTGCCCGATCTATCGACGACTAATGGCGTGACTGCAAATACGGCCAGCGGCACTCATTATATTACTGTCAGCCTCGGACCAATCGTCAGCACTGGTGGAATCCTCGACGGAATGGTCTTACCATCGGTCTCCGCGACCAGCGGTGATATCTCGACCAATATCCGCGCTTCGGTCACCACCCTGCGTACAACCGACCCATATGGAAATGGCCCGACAAATAGCTTCGCAGTCACGCTTTCGCAGGCGCCGACTGCTCCGGTAACAATCCAGCTTCACGCGCAACTCCCCACGACCACGGATTCCACGACCGTCGCCATGCCCGAAGGGTTGCTCAGCGTAAATGGCAGCATCCCGGCCCAAACGGTCGTCCTTACATTTAATCCAGCCGATCCGGCTCATTCGGCCGTTCCTCCGATTCTATCCCAGACGGTCACCGTCTATGGCCTCGATGATGGAACACGCAGCGCCAGCACCAACTATAAGATTTCGTTCGATCCCTCATTCAGCGACGATCCGGAATTCGACCAGATCGAGCCGGCCTCAATCACGGTGACTAACCAGCATGCGTCCACCAATCCGTTCATGCTCTCATCGAGCTTTGTCACGACTTCGGATCCGCGCGGCAGCAGCAATCAGGTACCATTCAACGTGATTCTCAGCAGCCAACCCACGGCAAACGTGACCGTCTCGCTTACAGTGAATCCTTCCGCCAACGGCCAGATCCAAGGCACCCTCAGCGGACCGGCAGTGGTACCGGATCCAACCAAGGCAAATACTTACACGCTTACCTTCACGCCGGGTGACGCGCTCTTGTCAGACGGCAAGACAGTTGGACAACCGGTGACAATCACCGGCCTCGGCGACGGCACTGTGAACGACGTTGCAAATTACGCGATCACGTTCGGCACATCGGCGAGCACCGACCCACGCTTCGACAAAAAAGTACCGGCCACTGTCTTCGTCGCAAACCAGCATCTCCCGCCGGTCATTGTCAGTGCAACCACGGTCACCACTTCCGACCCGCGTGGATCGGACAATACCAGCAGCTTTACAGCCACTCTTGCGGTACCTCCACCTTCGACAACCAAGGTGATGCTTACGGCCCGAGTGAAGCCCGCGGCAAATGGACAGTACGAAGGATTGCTAAGTGTAAACGGCTCAACGCCCGCACAGATCGTGACACTTACCTTTGACGGTTCCGATGCCACCACGTTTAGCCAGCAAATCACCGTGATCGGCCAGGACGACGGCACGACAAGCGGGACCACCGATTACGAAATCGACTTCGATCCGCTAACGAGCACCGGCTCCGGCGACCAGACATTCGCTGGCTATCAACTGCCATCGATCAGCGCGACCAACCAGCACTTCCCGTAAAAGATGCCCCCGCAAAAATCCTTGTTTGTTCGCATGTGGCGGAGGCTCTTTCCGGAGAAGCCCGAGGCGCAATCGCCAGTCCGGCTCGAACCGCTGGACCCGAATGCCAAAGGGAAGAAGGCCAAGCAAATCCGTTCTACTTTCGAGTCGCTGGAAAACCGCATCGCCCCCGCTTATCTCCTCCCTGGCGGAAAGGTGCTGAAGTACATGGATACCGATGGAGACGTGGTGACGATCACCTTCTCCAAGAGCCTTTTTGCAAACGGCACGGAGGCCAGCAAGGCATTCACGTTCTCGACCGGAGACGCGAACGATACGAGCGATTCGTGGATGACGAATAAGCAGCAGCTGCAGCTTATCGATCTTTCGAAGGTCGATCTACTCACCCTCGGGAAGAACCCGGCAGCCGGAGTATCATTCACTGTCAGCGTAGCCAAGGGTGATGGCGGCGATGGCCTCGCAAATATCGGCGGGATCAATTCCAACGTCGCACTCGGGTCGGTAAAAATTCAGGGGGATCTCGGCTATATCGTGGCGGGAAGCAGCAGTTCCGCCGTGGGACTAAAATCGCTGGATGTGGTCTCGCTCGGCCTGCAGACGGACACTCAACTGGTTGCGTCTGGATCCACTGCGACTTACACCAGCACGATCACGGGAGCGCTCGGCTCCTTCCATGCAGGAATCGTCGATGGCGCATATCTTCACGTCACAACGGCGACCGGTTCGAAGATCGCGATCGGGAAGATCGGGAGCATTTCGATCGATCACTATCTCACTGCGCGCGCGCTTGAGACACCGAGCGACCCCGGCGCCACGGCTCCGACTAACGACGGGCTAATCCAGAGCGATTCCGATATCGGCACGATCAAGATCGGATCGGGTAATCTGACAGCCTCGCCGTACGACGGACTTACTGGAGGCTGGGGCACTAACTCCGGTAGTATCATCTCCGGCGGAAAGATTGGCTCGATCACCATCAATGGAAATATCTTGGGCGGAGATGGCACGACCAGCGGCCTCATTTCCAGCACGGGAAACATGGGCACCGTCAAGATCACAGGATCACTGACCGGTGGAGCGGGCGGACAATCGGGCTCGATTACTTCCGGCGGCAATCTCAGCACTTTTTCGATCACCGGGGACATCGTCGGCGGCGCGGGAGCCACGAGTGGCGTGGTCTCCAGCACAGGCACTTTTGGAACCCTGAAGATTATCGGTTCCCTGAAAGGCGGAGATGGCTCGGGATCCGGCAGCATCACAGCGGGCGGTAACCTCAACAGCGTCACGGTTGGAACCACCGCCGATGGCGGGATTCACGGCGGAACCGGGGATAATAGTGGCTTGATTTCAAGTAACCTGAATATCGGCACGGTGAAAATCATCGGCGACATCCAAGGCGGCGATCCGAAGGATGCTGCGAATCCGGTCTCCGGGAGCACAGGTTTGTACTCCGGTGGCGTCTCGGCAGGCGGAAAGCTTGGCAGCATTACCGTCACCGGTTCTCTGGAAGGCGGGGGCGGATACGGCAGCGGGTTCATCGAAGGCCAGACCACTCTGGGAACCGTCAAGATCACGGGCGATATTGTCGGCGGTGCCGGAGCGAAATCGGCCAATATCACCAGCGGCGGCAACCTGAGCAGCGTGGTGGTGATGGGATCGCTCGAAGGAGGCTCCGGCGATAATAGCGGCGCCATCGTTGGCGTCGTCTCCGGGATCGGCAACCTCGCCTCGGTCAAGATCGGCACGGGAAGCGCCGGTGGAGATATCGTGGGCGGCACTGGACGGAACTCCGGTTCTATCGTCAGCGGCAATACGATCGGCTCCATCAATGTCACCGGTGTCAGTTCATCGGGATCGCGTACGGCGATCCAGGGCGGCGGCGCTGCTTACAGTGGTTCGATTTACGCGGATGGGGCGATCTCGTCGATCGTGCTGGGTGGCGATCTCATAGGCGGCGACACAGGCGTCTATTCCGCTTCGATCACCGCGCACGGTTTTCTGGGCAGCGTTACACTTGGAAATGCCGTTGGGACTGAGGCCAATAGCGCATCCATCTACAGTCTCGATACGGCGTCCGGCACCCCGGGCAACATCGGCAAAATCGTCGGCGGCGTCTTCTCGATGGGCGAAAACCAGACGGGCGAAAATGCCGCACAGATCAGCGCCGATGGTTCGATCGCTTCAATCAAGCTGGCGGATCTCCAGAGCAGCGCACTCACTGGTAGCACGTCGATCATTTCGGGTGCAGGGCTGTACAGCGACGGCAATGTCAGCAAGCTCCAGTTCTCCATGCTAGAAGGCACAGTGGAAATCGCCGGGCATCTGGGTTCGCTATCCGTCACGTCTTCCGCGACAGGAGCAATTGTGCGCGTCGGCGAAGATATTGGTTCCCTTACCCTGCACGGTCCCGTCAGCAATAGCTACTTCCTCGCCGCCGGGCCGGCCACGCACGGAAAGAACACGGATCTCGCAATCGGAAGCATCACCATCAACGGCGACGTCTCAGGTTCGGTATTTGAAGCCGGCTACGATCAGACGGGCCAGGCGGTCAATGGCAGCGCCCAGATCGGCGCGGTAAAGGTCATCGGCAACTGGACCGCCAGCGATCTCGTGGCGGGAGTCCAGGCAGGCACGGATGGTTACTTCGGAACCGCCGACGACACTCCGATCGCGAACACCATCTCTGGCATCGTCTCCAAAATTGCCAGCGTGACCATCACCGGCAAGGTTTCCGGCTCGACCGATACGCCAAGCGAGAAGTTCGGTTTCGTGGCTGAAACCATAGGACGCTTCCAGGTTGGCAAGACCGTCGTCAAGACCCCCGCCGGCAGCACGAGCGTCGATTTGACGTCCGATGGCTCGGTGACCTTGATGGAAGTATAAGCGACCTAGTTTGCCGTGCGGAGTTCTTATCGGCAATTCCGCATTCAGCGCGCAAGGACGCTCCAGCGAACAATCCGCATCGGCTTGTTGAACCAGACATCTTGCGACGGGACCGAGACGACCACGACCTTTCCTGCATCCGGGTCGGCCTCGATCCACTCATTGCCGCCCAGGTACGCCAGGATATGAACTTCGTTCGCCGCGAGATCGCCAGGCAGCAGGCGTGAAGGCTCGGTCGCATTGATCGACTCGGTCTTGAAGCGGCCGGTGGTCACACCGCTGCGCGCATCGCCCAATTCACCGGCGGTCTGATCGTGCCACCACAGCGAGAAAGCGCTGCGGATCATTCCACCGTCAAAGGTTCGCAGGCCGCGAAGCGCCATCGCGTCGATCAGTCCACGCCGCATCAAGCCTGAGCAATCAATCCCGAGAAAACTCTCGCCTCCCCAGACATAGCGCACGCCTTGATATCGACGCAGGCTCTCAATGAACTCCGCCGTAAGCGTCCGCGAATTCACAGGCCGGGCGGGTGCCAAGGCATAGGCTACGGCGATAAGGGTCACTCCGACGGTAATGATGCGCAGCCGGATCCGCGACCACGTGAGCCAGAGCAGCCCAGCCCAGATCACCGCAAGGAGGATCAGGCTGCCAAGGCGCGTCAGCGTTGTACTGACAGGATACAGCACGACGGCAATCCACAGCACGACCGCTGCTAGCCAAAACCACCACAAGATTCGAATGGAAGCGTGCTTGGGAGGAGTCATTTTCGAATGGGTGCCTCTGCGAAAAAAACGAAGCGCCCGAGCCTTTCGGCTCGGGCGCCCGTCAGTCCATGAAAAAATTGAGATTCTTTAGTTACCGGCGATCAGCAGCCACCGGCGTCCCATGTTTTGTGGCAACCTGGGCTACATTCAAATCAGTCGCGGCGTGGCGGTATTCGCCAGTCTTGCTCCAGGAATAGAGCGGGATGTACTCGGACTTCGGCACGCGATCAGCCGGAATCGGGATGCTGGTATTGGTCGGATCAAGGATCCACCAGCGGCCTTCGTGCTGCCACATCACCCAGGCATGGCTCAAGTGGGCCCGAAGCGAGGTCTTGCCCACGACGAAGCGGACATTCTGATCGTTCATCTGGTCGCAGAGCCAGAGAGCCTTGGCCTTGCAATCGCCGGATTTCGTTGCAGCCGTCACCGCCGGCAACGCAGCATTATAGGGATCCGTATAGGAGTACCGAAAACTGCGCCCGATACGCAAAAGGCTGCGCACATGATCCATATCCGCACTCTGGCCGGAGAGATGTCCGAGGACCTGCTTCACGGGGCTCATGTATGCGTCGTACGGGGTGAACGCGGACGGAGTCCCGAGATCGACCGCAGCCACAGCGGAAAGGCGGGCCGCAACAAGAAGAAGGAGAGCAGCGAAGGCGGTTTTCATAGGACTCGATTTCTCGTACGTTCTACAATCCCCACAAGCCCCAACCGTGCCACACCCGCTCGAATTCTCAAAATCGCCGAAACCTTATTCAAGAATTCAGGCGCGTCAGTTCATTGATTTGCCCGAAGAACTGGCCCGAAAATCTACTGGCAAAAGCTCGTGAAAGACCGCCTTCCAAGCAGTCAGAGACCGCGTGAATTCGCCACGCCTACAAGCTTTACAAACGGCGCATAAGCCACTTGATACATGCGTCTTACAATCACAAACGGACAACGCAACAGCCGGCGATAGAAGCGTTAAAAAGCCCCAATTCGACGGGGAGCTACGCATTGGCAAAAAGGCTCGAAATTCCGCATTTCGCGCCGCTCCACGACGGGCGATCCCGCTCCTCGAAACTTGGGACCGCGCGATAACCGCGCGCCATTTCAGAAATGCGGAGGCTCTCGATCGAAGACAAAATTCGCTATTTTGAGAAAAACGGGAGAGTCAATTGAGTGTCAGTAACGCCGCCGCAGATTCATCACTTCAAAACCCGCGCCTGCGCGCCAGAAGCGGGCACACGTCTTCCCTCGCAAGGCGTACTCCCAACAACGGAGCAAATGACGTTACGCTGCCGTGATTAGTCTGCGCTGCCGCATCGGCACGGTGCGCCAGCTGTCTTCCGGATTTTGTTTTCCTTTCTTACGGTCCGTGACCTGGCGCGATTACCACTCGGGTTTATCCACACCAGCCACGATCGCGCCTTCTCCGACCATCTTTGCATAGGCCGTGGGAGCCATCCCGTAGGCTTTCTTGAAGGCGCGCGAAAAAGCGAAAAGCGATTCGAAGCCGGATTTCTGAGCGACTTCGGTGACCTGCAGGTTCGTGGACTGCAGCAGTTTGGCCGCTTCGGCGAGCCGGGATTCCCGGATATACTTGCCGAGACTGATGCCGAGATTGCTCCGGAACATCGCCCGCAGATGGCTCGCGGAATATCCAAGCCGCTGCGCGAGTTCCTCGATGCCTGGCGCATGCGCGAGGTCCGAGCGTACTTCGCGGTTGATCCGTTCGAGGATCACGTCCCGGCTATCGTCCGTCTTGTTCACGCCGCGGCGCTCCGCAGGAATCTCCGGCGCATTCACCAAGTGCAGTAACAGTCGCGAAAGCCGATAGGCGATCTCCACAACGTCCGACTTCTCCTCCTCCGGGTGCACGTACTCTTGCACGACATCGCGAATGAGGCGCAGCCCTTCCTGATCGAGGACAACCGGACGATTCCGCAGCTTTTCGAGCGGTTCGGAATCGCCAAGCTCGAATGTGATGAAGAGCCATTCCATCGCTCCCTCCACCATGTCCATGTAGTGATGGAATTGATGCGGGAAAACGAGGACGCATTCGCCCGGGTCCAGCCGATAAGTATTTTCTCCGATCCGCGCCGGACCACTTCGTTCCAGCACCACGACCAATTCAAATCGGTGATGGTAATTGCTGCTGACCCCCAAAACCGATCGCACTGCCGCGGCATCCGTCCGTTTAAAAAAGACGATATTATCGGGCACCATCGCGCGATTCCACGTCAGCCCGGAAAACAGGCCCGGGGGCTTCTGCAAATCGTGAATGATCTCCCGGATCGTGTCGGTGGAGACCTTTTGACTGGATGGAGCACGCTTTCTCACAGGGCGCACCCTACTGATGCCATGTTGCAAATGTAAATTCATCTAGTGGGGAAGCGCAGCCACTGTACTGGGAGTACGAAGAAACCAAAGCTTAATACGTCATTTTTTAGTTCTAGTCGCTTTTGTCAAACCATTTGACAGCAATGCCGATTATGACGATAAGAGCGTGTAGCCCTCCACTCGCTCGATGAAATGTCCGCACTTCCAACACTGTAGCCCCGCCTCTGGTCCGCGTGCTTGGGAGTGCAACGCCCGCCTCGGGAAAATGCCGACAGACAGCACCGTCCGGAATTGCTACACCTTCGATTTTCTCCCTTCTTTCCAACTCTTTTCATGATCGTTCTTATCACTGGCGGTGCTGGCTTTATCGGAAGTCATCTGGTTGAGCATTTCCAAGGCAAGGCAGAGGTCCGCGTTCTGGACAACCTGCGATCCGGCTCCCTCCGCAATCTGGCCAATTTCCAATACCGGTTCTTCGAAGGCTCCATCCTCGATCGCAAATTGGTCCGTCAGGCAGTGTCGGGTGCTGATTACGTCTTCCACCTCGCGGCCATGATCAGCGTGCCGGAGTCGATGCAGCGGATGACCGAATGCGTGGAACTGAATACCCAGGGCACTCTCGTCGTCCTCGAGGAAGCCGCCCGCGCCGGCGTGAAGAAGCTTTGCTTCAGCAGTTCCGCCGCGATTTACGGGAACAATCCAGTCACTCCGAAGGTGGAGACGATGTTTCCGGAGCCGCGCAGCCCATACGCCGTCACGAAACTCGACGGCGAGTATTACTGCAATCTCTACACGGAAGAATCGCTGCTGCAGACGGCCTGCATGCGATATTTCAATGTCTTCGGTCCGCGCCAGGATCCCAAGAGCCAGTACGCGGCCGCCATCCCGGGCTTTATTTCCCGCGCACTGAAAGGCGAACCTTTGACCATCTTCGGCGACGGCGGGCAGACCCGCGACTTCGTTTATGTGAAGGACATCGTTGCCGCAAATGCCTTCCTGGCCACTGAAAGCCCTGCCACGGGTGTCTTCAATGTCGGCTGCGGCGAGATCACCACGATCCTCGATTTGGCCAAATCGATCGTCGAAGCGGCAGGCGGCCGCTCGGAGATCAAGTTCGCGCCCGAACGCGCCGGCGACGTCCGCCACTCGTGCGCGGATATCTCCAAGCTGCTTGCAACGGGCTTCCGCCCCAAAACCTCTCTCCGCGAAGGTCTGCCCACGACCATTCAAGCTTTCGCCACGTCTGCATGACGCCTGCTTCCCCCAGTTTCCTTCCCTCCCCTCTCCCTGTTTCACGGGCTCTGTTTCGCCAATTGGATCTTTTCCCCAAAGGTCTTGGCGCAGACATCCACAGCAATGCCCCGACCAAGTAAATGACCCCGGCTAACTATCATCCACCTGACCTCAGCGGACTTCGTACGGTCTTTCAACTCCCTGGCGATTACGTCTCGGCTTTGCCTCACGGCAGCGGCCATATCAACGACACCTATGCGGTGACGTATCGCGCAAACGGCCAGAAAGCACGTTATATCCAGCAGCGGGTCAATCATCGTATCTTCCCGAATGTTCCGCAATTGATGGATAATATCTTCCGGGTTACGCGGCATCTCAGCGCGAAGCTCGGGGATGGCTCCGGTCCCGGCCAGATGCGCACGCTGACGCTGATTCCTTGTGCCGACGGCAAGCCGTATCATCAGGACGCGGAAGGTAATTACTGGCGTACTTATAACTTCGTCGATCAGGCGCTGACCTATGATCGCGTGGAAAATCCGAATCAGGCCTACGAAGCCGCCAAGGCCTTCGGCGAATTCCAGAAGTTGCTCGCCGATCTTCCGGAACCGCGCCTTTTCGAAACGATTCCAAATTTCCACAACACGCCAAAGCGCTTCGAGGCTTTTGAAAAGGCACTCCGCGAAGATAGCGCTGGACGCGCCGCTTCGGTCCAGAAGGAGATCGAGTTCTTCCTCTCCCGCGGCCCGATCGCTTCCGTGCTGCTCGATGAAAATGCCCGCGGGACGATTCCCGAGCGCGTGACGCACAACGATACCAAGCTAAACAACGTCATGCTCGACATGACGACTGGCAAAGGGATCTGCGTCATCGACCTCGACACCGTCATGCCCGGCCTAGCGCTGTACGACTTCGGCGACCTCGTCCGCACATCGACCAGCCCGGCGCTCGAAGACGAACTCGACCTTTCCAAGGTGACGATGCAGATGCCGATGTTTGAAGGCCTCGTGAATGGCTACCTGGCCAGCGCGGGCGGCTTCCTGACACAGGGCGAGAAGCACTTCCTGGCATTCTCCGGAAAGCTGATCACCTACGAGATCGGTCTCCGTTTCCTCACCGACTACCTGCAGGGCGATATCTACTTCAAGACGAAGCGCCTGCATCACAACCTTGATCGCGCCAGGACCCAGATGGCCCTCGTCGCGAGCATCGAGAGTCAGGAAGACGCGATGAATCGGGTCGTGGAACGCGCTTGCGCCAGCAAGAACGGCCACGTCACGAAGGAAGCGCTCGGCACCAAACACGAAGCAGCAGCGGCAGCCATCGCACAATAACATGAAGCCCGCCCTTCTCGTCCTCGCAGCCGGCCTCGGCAGCCGTTACGGCGGCTTCAAGCAGATCGAACCACTCGGCCCGAATGGCGAGTTCATCATCGACTACTCGATCTTCGACGCGCTCCGCGCCGGATTCGGTCCCATCGTCATCGTCACCCAGCGGCAGCTTGAGGAACCGATCCGCGAGCACATTGTTCGGCTCCTTGGCGATGACCTCGATCTGCGCTTTGCCTTTCAGCAGCTTGACGATCTGCCAGCCGGGTTCTCCCTGCCCACAGGTCGCAGCAAGCCTTGGGGCACAGGCCACGCCATTCGCGCGGCCCGCGAAGTAATCGACCGCCCGTTTGGGGTCATCAATGCGGATGATTATTACGGGGCCCGCTCCTATCAGGTGCTTGGCGATTACCTCAAGCACATGAAGCCCGGTCATGCCTGCATGGTCGGCTTTGAGCTGGCCCGCACGCTTTCCGATCACGGCTCCGTCTCTCGCGGCATCTGCAAGACCGATGCGAATGAGCTTCTCGTCGAAGTCGTCGAGCATACGAAGATCCATCCCGATGGCGCAGGCGACGCCATCTCGACAAATACCGCCGGCATCGGAGATAAGCTGTCCGGCAGCTCCATCGCTTCGATGAATATGTGGGGATTTGCCCCCGCGATCTTCGAGGAACTGGAAAAGCAATTCGTCGAATTCCTTGACGCACACGGAAAAGCGGAGAAATCCGAGTTCTTCATTCCGAGTGCCGTCGATACTTTGATCAAGACCGGCAAAGCGAAATGCGATGTCCTGCGGACGCCCGAGCAATGGTTCGGCGTGACCTACCAGGAAGATCGCGACGCCGCCGTTTCGAATATCCGCGCACTCATCGAAAACCAGACATATCCATACTCGCTCCAGACCGAGTCTGCTCTATCCTCCCCATATGCATCTGCCACCCCCTGATCGGATCATCGCAAAGGCACTCTTCTCGCTAAGGCATCGCTGAGAATATATCTGCAACTATGTCCTCCAGAAATACCGCTGGTTACGTCAAGTTTCTCCTCTTCATTGCAGGACTGGGAGGCCTGCTCTACGGCATCGATGTCGGAATTATCGCCGGCGCTCTTCCGTATCTTGAAGCCACCTCGGGCCTAAACCCCAGCAATCTATCCTTCATTGTCGCGGCAGTGCTGCTGGGCAGTGTAATTTCAACCCTCTTCGCCGGCATGCTGGCCGATTTGCTCGGCCGCAAGACGATGATGATCCTCAGCGGCGTGCTCTTCGTGGTGAGCATCCCGATGATCGCATTGTCGCACGGATTCGAAGCACTGGTTCTCGGCCGTCTGCTTCAGGGCATCAGCGGTGGTTTCATCGGCGTCGTCGTTCCGCTCTACTTGGCGGAGTGCCTCGAAGCTTCAAACCGCGGGAAGGGTACTGGACTTTTCCAGTGGCTCCTCACTCTTGGCATTTTTGCCGCGGCCTTGATTGGCTGGGGTTTCAGCGTCTGGCTCGGCCGCGTTGAGGCAACAGGAGATGCCCACGCGCTCTTTGCCGCGAAAGACCTGGCGTGGCGCAGTATCTTCTGGGTGTCGCTGCTCCCGGGCATCGGATTCGTCGGCGGTTCATTCCTCGTCACCGAATCTCCACGCTGGCTGTTCAAGAAGGGCAAAACCGATGCCGCCCGCGTGGCCCTGCTCCGCTCCCGGTCGGATGAACAAGCCGCGACGGAAATCCGTGAGATGGAGGAAGCCGCTGCTGCCGAGGCCGCGAAGAATTCCTCTTCCTCAAGCGAGAAGGCCAAGGAATCCATCTTCCACCGGAAGTACGTGATTCCATTCCTCCTGGCATGCGTCATCCTCGCCTGCAACCAGCTCACCGGCATCAACTCGATCATCGGCTACAACGCGACGATTCTCATCCAGGCCGGTTTGAACGATGTGCAGGCACACATGGGCTACGTCATTCTGACGTTAGTGAACTTCCTGATGACCCTCGTTGCCGTTGCACTCGTGGATCGCAAGGGCCGCAAGTTCCTGCTCTCTGTCGGCAGTGCAGGGATCATTCTTTCCCTGATCTGCGTGGGCACCATGTTCAACCAGACCGAGAAGCTGCGCGTCGATAGCAAGGATGCGATTCAGGCGATGGTCGATCCCACTACGCAGAGCGCGAAGATCGATTTCAACAGCGACACTCTGCAACATCTAATTGGCTCCGCTGGCGAGCAGGGCAAGGCGATTGCCGGCGGCCCGGCTACGTTGACGGTGATTTATTCCTATGGTGACTTCACGGCGGCCACTAATGTGGTTCGCTCGGATGACAAGCTGGCCAAGCCTGTGTCCATCGAACGCGCCGGCTGCCTGCCGAGCACGCGGGTGGAATCGTTCTTCAAGAACCCCTTCGCCAATCTCGAAGCCGCCAAGACCGCCCCGCTCAAGATTCAGAACGCGCTGATCACCCCGATCCCCAATGCGGGACACGGCTGGCTCATTGCCGTGTGCATCTTTGTCTTCATCGCCTTCTTCGCCATTGGGCCAGGCGTCTGCGTCTGGCTGGCTCTTTCCGAACTGATGCCGACCCGCATCCGCTCCAACGGCATGTCGATCGCCCTGCTGATCAACCAAGCCGTCTCGACCACGATCGCGGCAATCTTCCTGCCGACCGTTGGGAAGCACGGCTACAGCACGATGTTCTTCGTCTTCGCCGGCTGTACAGTGGTCTACTTCATCACCGCCGCATTCTTCCTGCCTGAAACGAAGGGCAAGACGCTCGAGGAGATCGAAGAATACTTCGAAAAAGGTGCGCGCAAAGCCAGTGCATCGACTCCAGAAGAACCGGTGTCGACCGTAGCGCCGTGATGAATAAGGCCAGAACGGCCGCATTCGACACTGCAGTGAATTAAGTCAGTTTGCCCCGCCCTGAAGAAAGGGCGACGGCCTCAGAAAACCCAAGGTTGTCCGCGATTGCGGCCTTCCTTGGGTTTTTGCTTTCCAAGAATCCGTGAGGCCCCCTCGCTTCATCCTCGGGATTGATATAGTTTCCGATCATCAGCACGACGCTGCAGAGATCAGAATATCTCCATCAAGTTGGAGCGATAGATAGCAAAGTGACTATCCGGAAGCGGCCCCCATCAACTTGCTCTTTGATATGCACCGCGCCTTCAGCGAGATGCACTTGCGGCAACTGCTCCGTATTGGTTGGCAGGTTGCAGCGTTAACCGCGAGGTGATCCCGGAACGAAAAGCATCCCGGCCAGCCATCACACCTCGCTGGCCGCTCCACCAGCGAGGCGAGATCCGCACAAAACCTGTTGCTACTCGCTGAATCCGTGGATCGTATTGACGATCTCTCCACGGAATTCGACTCCATCAGCGGCCTTGAGCCGATACTGAATCGACATCTGCATCACCGGTTTAAGGCCCGGAATTTCGAGGAACACCGAGCAATCATCGGTGCCTGCAGTCACACTCTTCACGGTCAGCGCATCGTGATGCTTCTGCTTCAAATCCGACGCAGAGAATTGAAGTACACCATCCTTGCCCGCTTCCGATGGCTTCTCGCTGGAACTTCCGGAAGTCGAAATCTCCGGCGAACCGTAGGCTCCCGACCAGATATAGTTCCAGACTTCCACGTTCCAGTTATCCGGGTCGCACGCCTTCTGCGTATCGATTGAGCAGGTGAAGCGCACTTCGATCCCATCCTTCTTCACGTGCATCTGGATCGGCATGCGGACAGGCGCGCCGGTGTACCGCACGCGCTGGAGGCAGCCATTACGCAGCGCAGTTGTCTGCCAGCCACGCAATCCCGCGACATAGAGCTGACCATCCGCAGGATTGAATCGAGCCCGCATCAGGCCGCTCTGAAACTTCAGCGGAAACTGCACCACCCCGCCCTGCATTCCTTGATCGCAACAATCCGGCTTTTGCGGATCCTCGTAATTCTCCTTCAAGACTCCAAACAGCGTGCACAGTCCATAACTCAAGTGCAGCATCTCGCCGCGCCAGGGACCCCACTGGTTGCTATCAGGAACCCACACCTGCCCGCCTGAGGAGTTATCGACGCGCTTCGGCAGCCAGCAGAGCGGCTTGTCGTAATCCGTCGGAAGCGGATCACGATGCGAAGTCGGTACGCACCCGTAAAATCCACCCTTTTCGATCCAGTTGATCCGGCAGGCTGGCGTCCACGTGCCCTCGTTGTCGCTAGCCGTGAGCTGGCCATCGGGGCTAATTCCGAGCCCGTTTGGTGCGCGGAAGCCCGTCGCCACGATGTCGAGCGACTTTCCGTCCGGCGACACGCGCATCAGCGTGCCGTGCTGATTCATGATTTCATCAAATCCCCGGCCACCATTTTTCACCGGCCCCGCCTTGGCAAAATAGAAGTTCCCCGCCGGATCGGTCTGCAGATCGAAGACAAACTCGTGGAAGTTACGAGTCACCTTCACGTCGTTATTGAAGCGCTCGTAGAAGTCAGCTTCGCCGAGGCCATGTAAATCCTTCAGTCGGGTGATGCCGTCGCGACAGGTGACATAGATATCGCCATTCACGATCTTGAGCCCGAGCGCGTGATACAGCCCACTCGCGAACCGACGCCAACTGACGTGATCCAGCTTATCATCCAATCCGGAGACGATGAAAACGTCCCCATGAAAGGTGCAAACCGCCGCGCGGCCATCGGGAAAGAAATCGAACCCTCCAATGAACATCGGCGCATTCCAAGGATTCTGATCGGGCACCTTCACGGTATCGACCACATAGGCATCATCCTTTGAGGCCGAGATATCGCCTTTCGTAACTACAGGCTCCGGCCACCGCGCCACTGAGACGCTCTTGATCAGCTCAGGATCAGCCGCAGGCCGGCCCGCAGCCGCAGTGTGTGCTTCCGTCTCCACAGCGTCGCCGTAATTCCCTTTGAGAAGGTCAATATCGAATACCTGATCTTTCTCTGCAGGTGCCACCGAAAGATAGACCTCGCCGCCGACTTCCAACGTCTTGCATTGCGAGATTTCGCGAACTCCGACTTTGCCGCGATCCGCTGAATCCTTGGCATAGAGAGGGATGAGGATGGTCTGCTTGTGCGCGGCGACCTTGATATTCCGCGTGAAGCAATCGAGCCCGGCGCGCTGGCTGTAGCTCGGCACCTCAAAGATCTTCGTCCCGTCGAATTCCCATTCGATTCCCACCGAACTTCCGCCACGATACATCCCACAGTATTTCAACCCGGGAACCGGCCCGAAATGGTCTGGTCGCGGATCCGACCAGTTAGCGGCTGGGTCTCGACCGCCAGCAGCGGCCTGGAAACCAGCAACCTCCTTGGAAAAAAACGCAACCTCGCCGATGGAACGCGGATAATCTCCGCGCGACATGAGATTCATCGGCGTCGTGAATCCGCCCGTCCACCCACCGGTCATGCGGCAGAGATCGAGATCGTAGCAAACCGCCGCGTCGCCATGGTCGCCGATGCGAATGGCGAGCCCCTTCAGGGCCGTAGTCTTCGGTGTGCCGTCGGCATTCTTCCCAACCCCAATCGTGCCAAAGATCCACGGTCCCGGCGCCTCGCCCGGCTTCCCTTCCATCTTGAATTGTTGCCCAAAAGACGACGCGGCGAGGAGGAGCGAGGGGAGAAAGCCAAAAATGGCGCGAGGAGGTTTCATTTGCGGGAGTGGTGAGTAAACCCGGATCTGCCGTCCATACAAGGCGCGGAAAGCTTTCAGCGGAACGATCCGCCACTTCGGCATTTCGGCCCGTCACCGCAAGTTTCACAACCATCACGCTCAAATACCGCACAGCCGCCGAAAATTTTCTTCCGGTCTGCTCGTTGCATCCCGCTCATTCCGCAGAATTTCCGCTGGCATTCTGGCCTCAGTGCGGGGACCCTTGACGCGGTTCACATGAAGAAGAAACTCGGCATTCTTTTTTTGCTTCTCAGCGCCTTTGGCGCGCTGGCGACGGCTCCGACAGCCATGGCCAAGACGGTGGTGATCGACCCGGGACATGGCGGAATCGACCGCGGCGGAATTCCGGGCCAGAAGTTTCCCGAGAAAGTCGTGGCGCTCGACATCGCGCAACGGCTGCAAGGCAAACTGCGAGACGCGGGATACCGCACCGTGATGACTCGAAGCACCGACGTTTTCGTCGGCCTGAACGAACGCTGCAAGATCGCCAACTCCGAGCACAACGCCGTCTTTGTCAGCATCCACACCAACTCCGATCCGCGCGGAACCGGGATCGGAATTGAAACGTACTGCGTCACGCGTCAGAGCCTAAAGTTGGCCACGGCGATCCATCGGAGCGTCGTCAAAACTGCAGGCACTCCCGATCGCGGCGTTCGCTCCAAGCGCAGGCTCTACGTTCTGCGCAACAATCACCTGCCCGCCGTATTGGTCGAAGTCGGATTCCTCACGAACGCTGTCGAAGGCCCGCGCCTTGCAAATTCCGCCGCGTATCGCGACCAGATTGCGTCCGCCATCGCGCGTGGAATTACCTCGGCCTTTTAAAGGCCAATTGCGAATTCAGTTCAGGACGCCATGATTCTCACGTGTGCCGAGATGCGGTCGGTCGAAGAGCGCGCCTTTGTCAGGGGCTCCACCGCGGAATCCCTCATGGACGAGGCGGGCGAAAAGGTCGCGCGCGCCATCCGCCAATTCTTTCCGCAGCCAGGCATCGCGCTCATCTTCTTCGGCAAAGGCCACAACGGCGGCGATGCGCTCGTGGCCGCGCGTCATCTTGGCGAATCCGGCTGGATGGTCCACCTCATCGCAGCATACCCCGAGGAAAAATGGAGCCAATTGACCCGCAAGAAATTCGACGAAGCGAGCCGCGGCCATCTCGGTTTTCCGGCAAAGCTCTCGCCGCAACCGGGCAAGCCGATCATTGCAGTGGACGGGCTTCTCGGAATTGGCGCGGCCGGTCCATTGCGCGATCCAATTCTGCGCGCCGCCAAGTTGATCAATTCTCTCCGGAGCAGCGTGAATGCTTACGTCTTTGCTCTCGACCTGCCCACGGGCCTTGATGGCGATACCGGCCACGTGGAGCAGGACGCCGTAATTGCCGATTTTACGCTCACCGTTGGCTTCGGAAAAACCGGCCTCGTCGCAGATGGTGCGGCAAACAACGTCGGCAGACTGGCGGTGCTGCCGCTCGCGGATCTCAGCGCCGTGGCAGACGCAAATGCAAACGCCGCGCGCCTTGCTACTCCGTACGAACTCGCGGCTCTCCTACCGCGCCGGAATTTTGATTCCCACAAGGGCAACTACGGCCGCATCGGCATCGTTGCTGGATCGCGCGGATTCACAGGCGCGGCAGTGATGTCCGCCTCGGCTTGCGTCCATGCGGGCGGCGGTTTGGTGGTGCTGTACGCGACTCCCGATATTCAGCCCGTGCTAGCTAGCATCGTCGCACCGGAAGTGATGGTTGCATCAGTAGAATCCTATCGCGAGATCCTGCACAACAATCACGATGTTCTGGCGCTGGGCCCGGGACTCGGCGAGAGCCGGAAGGACGAGGTCGCAGAACTCATCACCTCCTGGCCAAGACCGATGGTCGTGGATGCGGATGGCCTCAATATTGTAAGCCTAAATCCCGACTTACTCGACCGCTGCGCAGGCCCGCGCCTTTTGACTCCACATCCTGGTGAAATGGCTCGCTTGGACGCCGATTCAAAGCACCGTTCTCGGCGAGCGACAGTGGAAAGCTTTACCGCAACGCACCCGGTGACGCTGCTTCTCAAGGGATCGCGCACTGTAATCGGACAAGGCGATCAGGCGTTATCGTACAACACAACCGGAAACCCAGGCATGGCGAGCGGCGGAATGGGCGATGTTCTCACCGGAGTTTGCGCGGCACTGGCAGGCAGTGGACTCGCACTCTACGACGCTGCGAGGCTCGGCGCATGGATCTGCGGACGCGCTGCGGAACTGGCGATTTCGCATGGCTCTGAAAGCGAAGAGTCGCTTTCGGCAACCTTGCTCATCCGGCATCTCGGCGCAGCCTTCCGGGATCTCCAGGCCGGGTGCTTCTGAGATCGCAAGGCGGGCCCGTCCGCGCCGGATTCGAGTTTCAGAATTTTGTTCATTGCTGAGAACTTTGGCAGGGAATTTTTTGACAGATTGGCCAACTTGGGTCGATAGAACCGGTGCGCATGAACGGATGGGATGCCGCGGTTCGCCCGAATCGTGTCATAACCCATATCCGCCCCGCATGAATGCGGTGTTCCTTCCGAATACCGCATACGAGTTGCTTTCACATAACTGCAATGAATCATCCCGAGCCGCCCACCCCCGATTCGTCGTCTGCACGCCAAGCATCGGCACAGAGCACCCAGCTTTTTCAGGATTGCCAATCATGCCACACGACTGTGGATGTATCGGCCCTGGATCCTCTCACCACGACCTCGTGCCCGGATTGTTCCTCAGAGTTCGTTGTCGGTGAGTGGATCGACCATTATCGCCTGGTCTCCATTGCAGGACGCGGAGGCATGGGCGTGGTGTATCGCGCTCTCGATACCAGCCTGGACCGCTCCGTGGCTCTCAAAGTCCTTCGGAAGGACCGCCTGGGAGCGGAGGAAATGGCCGAGCTTGAGACTGAAGCGACGCTCACGGCTTCGATCAATCATCCTCACGTGGTCAAAGTTTTCACGACCGGCACCGACCATGGGCGCTTCTACATCGCGATGGAGCTGGTCAGCAAGGGAACGCTCGACGACCTGATTAACATTCAGGGACGGGTTGCTGAAACGCAGGTTCTCGATATTGCGATTCAAGTGGCAGACGGCTTGCGAGCAGCCTACCACGCGGGGCTAATTCACCGCGACGTCAAGCCGGGCAACATTCTCTTCTCCGACGCACACACCGCCAAGATCGTGGACTTCGGTCTCGCCGTGCTCGAAAGGGCCGCCGCGGAAGAAGCCGGCGCCGAGATCTGGGGGACTCCCTACTACCTCGCGCCCGAGAAGCTGGATCAGCAGCCGGAAGATCTGCGCAGTGACATTTACTCCTTGGGAGCGACCCTCTTCCATGCGCTCGCGGGCCGCCCGCCCTTCGAAGCCGAAAACGCCACGAAGGTCGCGCTCAAGCATCTCAAGAGCCAGGCCGTCAGCCTTCAGGCATTCGCCCCGTGGGTTTCCGGTTCGACCGCGTACGTCATCAACCGCGCGCTGCAAAAGAATCCGGACGACCGTTATCAGGACTACGATGAACTGATCGAGCATCTGGAATACGCCCGGAACGAACTGCTCAACCAAAACCGGCAGCCTCAGGCCCAGAAGCGGGTCGTCATGGAGTCAGAGGAGGACCAGAAGCGCTCGGGCTACATCACCATCGGGATGATCGCGATGTGCCTGCTGCTGGCCTCGGTCGGCATCTACGTCTTCCTCCATCACGGATCGAGCCAGCAGAAATCGGTCGCCAGTGCGGCAGCCGGGGCCGACTCCGCCCATGCGTCGCAGTATGAATCCGCGCGCAAATTGCTCATTGCAGGCAAATTCGAGGCGGCGGCCGAGTCCTTCCATGCGTTGGGCGTGGATTCCAAGACACCCGAACCGCTGCTGCAATGGTGCCTCCTGCATGAAGGGCTGAGCGATCTCGCGGCAAGCCAGGCGTCCAAATCACGCGAAGTATTCGGCACGCTGAAATCGCGCCCCTACATATCCAGCGATCCGGCAGGACAGAAGCTCGGGGATTTCTTCCAGGAGATCGCGAAGGCTGGCTTCGCTGAAAATCCTGCTGTTCCCACGGACGGCAAAGGATTTTCACACACGGACTATAGCGCCCTCGGTCTCTTTACTTTGGGGCTGAAGGACTGGGCGCTCGGCGAGTATGACAACTCGGGAACGCTGCTCCGCGATTTCGTTTCCACCACTCCGCAAGGCGAAAGCCTGTGGGTGGCCGAGTACAAGTCGCTTGCCGGCGACTACGTAGCCGACTTCACGGATTTCCGCGGCGCGCTCGTTCAAATCAAAGCCACGAAAGCGCAGAGCGCGCTTGATCGTTTGAAGCCGCAACTGGACGATTTGAAGAAATCGCTCCGGCGCGGACATGGGCTTGCCGACCGTATTGACATCGCCGTAAAGGCGCAGTCCGAGGAACTCACCAGCCATCTGGCAGCGCTCTCCACGACACCCTCATCCGGGCCGATCTATAGTGGTCGGAGCGTTCGCTGGACATTCGACGAGAAGAGCGGCACTACCGTATCGGCATTTAATGCGAACGATAAAAAGGGCACCGTCGAAGGTAAGGCCACGTGGGAACCCGGCATCCATAAAGGCGCCCTGACGTTCGATGGAACCACGACGGAGGTTGAATTTGGAACGGAAGCGTCCATGAAAGGGAACTCGCCATTTTCCATCTCCGCCTACATCAAGACCCCCGGCAGCACCAAGGATCAGGTCATCATCCAGCAGCGCTGCGCGTCCGACAGCACGACTAACGGGTTCGCAGGCGAGTACCGCATCTCGATCGAACCGACTGGCATCGTGCACATGAACATGTATGGCAGCAATGGTCACTCTCTCGATGTTCGTGGTGGCATCAAGGTAGACGATGGAAACTGGCACAACGTTGTCGTCGTTCGCAACGGCGGGGATTGCTCGCTCTATATCGATGGCGAGTTGGACAACACCGTGACGGTCAAGAATGCCCCCACCCTGAATGCGTCGATTCGGGTCTCCGTCGGATTCGACTCCCGCGATAAGAAGAGTTTCTTCAAGGGTTCCATCGACGACATCGAGATCTGGGAGCGGGCTCTTACCCCGGGAGACATCGCCGGCTTCAAGAACCGGAAGTGGTAACTCTTCGCGAGACTGCAAAGACCGGTTCTACGCTGCTTATCCGCCAAGGAATTTCACCGTGGCTTCCGTGCGCGAATGCACGTGAAGCTTCCGGTAAATCCGGCGGATATGGCTGCGAACGGTATCGGTGCTGATCTTCAGCTGATCCGCGATTTCCTTGTACTGGCGCCCACGAGCGAGGAGACCTAGTAGCTCCCGCTCGCGCTCGGTGAGTTCATCACCTTGCGGTTGCGCCTTATCTTCCGTTCGGAAGAACTGGAAAACCTTCCGCGCAATCTGCGGGCTGATAGGCGAACCGCCACCGTGGACTTCCCGGATCGCGCCTACCAGGTCGGTCGCAGCGCTGCGCTTCAGGAGATAGCCGCTCGCACCTGCGCGGAGCGCGCCGAAGATACGATCCGCATCGTCGAACATCGTCAGCATGAGGATCTGTGTTTCCGGGGCGAGTAACTTGAGCGCGCGCGTGCAATCGACGCCCGACATCCCCGGCAGATTGATGTCCATGACCACGATGTCCGGAACCATTGTCGGAAGCTCACGCAGCGCATCTTCACCGGTGCCAAATGCCCCACGAAAGACAAGATCTTCGGAAGCATCCAGGAGCTCCGCCAATTCCACTCGCAGCTCGGGCTCGTCTTCGACAATGGCAACAGTGATCGGCGTCATTTGGATGCGGAGTAAGTCAGACGTCAGTAAGTCAGGGATTCAGTTACGCGGGTGAAATCCGCGGAAAGGGAAGAGTGGCTTGAACTCGGGTGCCGGCGCCCGGAGCGCTTTGGATCTCGCATTTGCCACCGGCAGCCGCAAGCCGCTGGCGCATGTTGCCGAGACCGTCAGCACCATGGCCGTTCACTCCCAGGTGAAAGCCCTTGCCGTCGTCCGCGATCTCGATTCGCAACGTGCCGTCGTGGCACGTGGCACGAATGGTAATCTCACTTGCCGAGGAGGATTTTACGGCGTTGTTCAACGCCTCTTTCACCACGAGCAGCAGATGGTGACGCACTTCCGAAGATAGCGGCAATGCCGGTACTTCGACCGGCAGATCCAGAGACAGCCGGATACCCGTCGGGGCCAGAAATTCGGCGGCATATTCGCCGATGTAACCGATGAGCCCTTCCAGGGTATCGTTGCGCGGATTCACCGTCCAAACGATCTCATCCAGCGTGCGCGACACGGCATTTGCCGCCTTCGAGATTTTCTCGATTCGAGCAGCCATTTCAGCCGATAGCGCTCCGGCTCCAGCTCGCACCTGTTCGCTCAAAAGCGAGATGCTCGTCAGGCTCGCACCAAGTTCGTCGTGCATATCGCGGGCAATGCGGGCGCGCTCCGCCTCGAGAGCCTGTTCGCGCTCCAGCGCCTGAACGCGACGCCGCACCCGCTGCAACGTCCAGCGTCGGACTCCAAATCCTGCCACCGACAGCGTGGCACCCGCACAAAGCGCCTGAAACCACGCCCGCTGCCGCAAGGCTGGGAGGACGCGGATTTCGAGGCACGCAACGCCAGCACGCGACGCATCTGACTGGTTGGAATGCGATGCATCCGCCGCGAATTCCCCTACCCCGCCCTGGACCATAACGCGATAATTCCCAGGCGCGATTCCATGAAAGATCGCCGCCCGATTGGTCCCGGCATCCGTCCAGCGCTCATCCGATGGAATCAATCGATAGCGAAAGTGCAGCTTTTCTGGAGACGAAAGCGCCACGGCCGCGTACCGGATTTCAATCTTGCGGGCGAGTGGCGGCACCGCGATCCGTGGATTCATCGGATCGAGCGTTTGCGCACGATCGTCAATGAGCACGGATTCGATATGCACCGGCGGCCGAAACGCGACGTCCTTTACTTCGCCCGGGTTCACTTCAGCGACTCCGCGCCGCGTAGCGAACCACAGGCGCCCGTCTTTGGACCGGCAGAACCCGTTCCCGTTTCCTTCTGCAAACTCGATGCTGCCCAGCCCGTCGTCGCGGTCAAAAATCGTGCATTCCTCTTTCGTCAGCTTGCGGCCTGCCGCGATCGCTTCTTCGAGTTGCCGCACCGAAACGCGGAATAATCCACGCGCCGATCCGATCCAGAGATCGTCTCCTTCACTAGCGATCTGCCGAACGTCATCATTGGGCAATCCCTGTA
>FTCV01001346.1_pt1 | contig 37096 bp, 23 predicted proteins | sample 1639691 | NCBI WGS metagenome assembly FTCV01 (sample SAMEA3914864, study PRJEB12502) | metagenome | biome: forest; material: soil | place: USA | collected 2012-03-12 | depth 0.3 m
CCGCAGGCCGTCGCGGCGCGCTATCAAGTTCTGAGGGCAACGTTCTCGAATCGCCCCCTCCCGGGCATTTTGGCCAGCTCGGTTTTTCAACCGAAAGAGCGAGTTCGCCAAAATGCCCGAAGGGCAAGTGAGGCGAGAACGTTGTCCGTGAGAAGTCCGAGCGTGGAGCCAGCCGGCCATTGCATTCATCTGCGATCGCCCAAATCTCCCACGTCGGGACGGCTCTTCAAGAGAAGCGATCTCGAGACACCGCACGTTCTTAGGCGAGCATAGGGTGTGTTTACAAACACGTCCCAATACGCCCGCCCGGACCGAACCACCCTCGCTGCGGCTGTCTTCGGCTTCCCCGGTCTGTTCCTCGGTTTCGCACTGCGCAACCGAAGTGACAGCGGTGGGAGAAAGCCGGCGTACACACATCCAACCACACACCACCGTCCTGCGGGACACCCCCTGGTTCATCCAGGGTTTTGATCTTTGAGATTTTGAATTAGCATCAGGCGATGCTTGAAGCGCTGCTTTCGGGCGACGCTTGCGCCCATGCTCCAACGATGGCTTCCTTGCAACGGGGAGCCAGTGGCCTCTCGCGGTTCTTTGCGGAACTGCGTCGTGACGGCCGAGTCCGCTTCGCTTGCGCGGCGGTGGGTTGGGGGCGCGCGAAAATTGGCAGACTTCAGCATTTGCGGGATGCCCCGGGCTGGGCGGCAAGATGCCGCCCTTCCAGGCGCGCCTTCGGCATTCACTGGAGGAGCGCCAGTCCGCGGACACGCCCAGGGCGGTTGGAAACCGCCGCTCCTTGGCTCAGACCACGCGTGCCAATTGCAATTTGGCAGGCTCTGGAGTCTGGTCAATTTCTGTGACTCATTGGCACGCCCTTGCCAGCGCAAGCGTAACAAACCCAAGGATAATGCCGCGAGGTTTTGGAGTGCGCGCGGTGCTCCGCCGCTTTCGGATTGGGCGGGCGAAAAGTGTTCACGCTGCGCCAACATACTAGGCTGAGCGAAATTTCACGCGCAGTGGTTGGAGCCCGCCTGTAACCACAAAGCCGGCAAGCCGGAGCGTGCGAACACGACGCTCGAAATGACCATTGTTCTGCGCACGCCAGCCTACGTCGCCCCGCCAAAGCGGCGGAGAACCGCAGCACTCCAAAACCTCGCGGCGTTGCACCTTGATTTTCCGCCTTAAGGAAGCCTGCTCCCTGCAGGGGCAAGAATTGGCCAAACTCCAGCGCGCTGCTTTGCAGCGCTGAGAGCTGGGCCAATTTGAGCAGGCTAACTTCAGGCGCGACTCTGCCTTCGCAGTACGAAGGGATGTTGGAGATCGCCGCCCCTCCGGGCGCTGAGCCATCCTGCAATGGTTATTCGTCCATCGCTTGACGGGCTTCTGATTATCGGTTACTAGAGCGACTCAACAAACAAAGGAGGACCTATGGAAAATACCCACCACCACCACGACGGTCCCTTTTTTCGAGCGCACCAGCAAGCGCCGTAAAGGGTTCCCATCCGAAACACAGGTCAAACGCGGTGAACAGATCGTTCACGGCGAGAAGGAGCTGATCGAGAAACTTGGCCGCAACGATCCCTGTCCCTGCGGATCGACGCGCAAGTTCAAGAGCTGCTGTATGCACAGCGGCTGCTTTCGACGGAGCTCGCCGGAATTACTTTTTTCCGCGAGTGAAGTCGGGGGCGGGCTTGGACCGAGAGCGAAAAGCTACGCGAGGGCCGGGACGCGCCGACTACGCACAGAATTCCTGAAACGTCTGCGCGGCTTTGTCCCGGAATTCCTGCGGTAGATTATAGGGGATATCCTGCAAGGGCGGGATTCCCTTCGCCGTCGCCTTCAGACAGACCAGTTGTTTCACGCCCGGGCAGCCGACGATCACATCGATCCACGGTTGCCCGAGCGGCTGGAGGAAGAGCAGGGGGATGGAGCCGCCAACGATCTTGTAGATGAGATCACGCCAAAAGAGGGCGACGTCGGCGAAATTCGCTTCATCGGTGGGCAGCCGAAGCTGCTGCGCAAGCACGGAGAGCGATTGCAGCTTCATGGTGATGCGCTTTTGCGCATCCGGAATTTTCGCGTTGGTAAAACTGGTAAGCTGATTTTCGGCGGAATAGAGGACGCGGGTCCAGGCATCCGAGGTCGGCGTCAGGCCGAGCAGTCGGGCGACGGTGGCGTGAGAGGCGCTGCTGGCGGAGCCATTTGCGGCGGCGGCCGTGGGAAGGAGACCGCGGAGATTGTTGCGCAGCGATTCGAGGATGCACTGAACCTGATCCGCGGTGGCGGCATCCCGGCAATTGTTCTCCGCCGTCTGGAAAGCGGGGAGGATGCCGGGGAGAATGGCCGCCGGATTCACATGCGCCGCGTGGGCGCAGATGACCATGGGGTAGCGCGCCCGTCCCTTGCCGTCCTTGGAAGCCCAGAGCCGGGCCACGACCAGATCGGCATCGCCGAACCAGGCTGCGAGATGACCGAAATCCGGCAGGACTTCGTCTGGAGCCATCTTGTCCCAGGCGGCGGAATCGATGAGCCCGCCAATGCCCTGGACGTAAAGCAGCTGGCGCGCGGTGAGGAGCGCATCGGTATCGAGACCGAAGTCTTCGATATGATCGTTCCACCCCGGATGCTTGCCAAAGGCGCCCAGAGACAGGGCCGGCTCGCCATTGCCACGGAAAGGATTGAGGAGCTGACCGAGCCAGGAGGCCACTGGATAGATTAGGTAAGGGTGTCGAGGATGGGCTTCTTGTCCGGCAGCTTTTCCGGATCAGGCGGCGGGGAGCCTTTGGGGGTGACTTCCAGGAAGATGGGCAGGCCTTCGACGTGGATCTCGACGCGGCCGCCAACGCCTTTCGTTTCACTGAGCAGCGACGAGATGCTGCGGCTGAAGCCGACGCGTTTTTGCGGGCTCACCGAGAAATCGAAGAACTCTGCCGAGAACGAGCCCGAGTAGGAGTAGCTTTCGGACGCGGACTCGGTGCTGGTGTCGAACTCCCGGCCCCCAATGGCGGCCTTGCGGAAGTGGCTCACGCCCGATTTATCCGGCGAGCGCTCGTAGCTGAGGATCGTGACCGTGACGCTGCCGCCGCCTGAGGCATTACTCAGGTTAATCGCCTGCAGGGCGCTGAGGAAGCGCTCCAGCTTGGCTTTGTTGGGATAGCGTTTCATCTGCGTGAAAACATTCGAGGTCAAATCCCGCTTCCACTGACCAAGCAAGCTTTCTGCCCCGCGGATCGATTTTTCTCCACGGCCGCCGGGTTCGCGCACCAGGGGGTAGTGGAAGCTATCGTCGAACTTGGATTTCGACTCGTTGACGTACGCGGTGAGGGCTTCGCTCGCCTTGAACTCGTCGGCCCAGTCGCAGAAGTACGAGCAGGTGGCGGCAAAGGGATCGGGCAGTTTTTCTTTGAGCGAAGAGACGCTCTGCCGCTGGCGATCGATATTGCCCTGCGCAGTGACGAACGGCGCCCAGTTTTCCCCGATGAGCTTGTTGGTGCTCATGCTTTGGGAGATTTGGTCCTGCGATGACTTGTACGTCGCCCACCGCACTTCATAACAACGCTTGCCGTTTCCGAAACCGGCGAGGAGGGATTGATCGAGGGCGGTCAGTTCCGTTTTCTCCTGGTCGTTAAAGCCGCCGGCGATGCGCTTGGAGATGTCGGCCTGCAGATCTTTGAGCTTGGCATCGACCTGCACGAAGAGCGGGTAGTTCGTATTGATCGGATCGTTGCCCTTGGCCACGTAGTCGGCGACGGATTTCTGGACGATCTCAATGGCGGCCGCCGATTGCGTCCGGCTCTGGCCAATGAGCTGCTCATAGGCGTGGGAAGCGGTATAACTTTGACCGGCGGCAAGATTGTGCTCGTGATCCTTCACCGCCTTGTCGAGGGAGAGCTTGATGGCGCCGAGCTCCTCCATGAGACCTTTCATCTTGGCGAAATCGCGTCCGCGCTTGTCCGGATTGAGCGGATCGGAGGCGACGACCGTCGCATTCATTTCCGTCTCCTTCTGGCGGAAGTTGCGCAGGAGATCCCGGATGGTGCGGATGTCCACGATCCCGGCTTCCTGGGTCTTCAAGCTTTCGGTGATGAAGCGGATCATCCGATCCAGACCAGCGGCGATGGGCCGATTGGTCGCGAGCGAGGCGCCGGCGGAGAGCCAGGGTGGCGGCCATTTGCCATTCGGGTTCTTTGTATAAGTCCAGATGAGCGTATTTGAAAGCTCGCGGAAGCCAGCCGGATCGGCCGGCTTTTCCAGACCTGTGGTGTAGCGGAGCAGGGGCGTAACAAAACCGTCGGGCAGGGTCTCGATATTCGACTTATGGGAAACGGTGTCGGACTCGATATTGATCAGCGTGGCCAAGCCTTCGGCCTCGCGGACGAGGGCGGTGCTGACATCGGCCGGAATGGCGTCCCGAGCGGGATCGGTCATCATGCGACGGGTTTCCTTGACCAGCGGATTGATGACGCCGCCTTCGAAGAGGATGCGCTGCGCTTTCTTGCGATCGCCTTCCAGCCGGGTGAAGCGAGCCATGGGGCGGAAGATCCAGCCGATCTCGATGTCTTTCTCGCAGAGCTCGCGGATCTTGCTGTGATACTCGCTGAGCGTCATCTTATCCACCGGAGAGACCGGCTGATCTCCTTTGTAAACCGCTTTGCCGGAAGGATCGCGCTCCACGATGGGATGCCACACCCCGGTGTTCCAATTCTGCTTGGCCTGGCCCCAAAGCAGGCTTTGCTGGCCGACGCTTTCCTTCAGCGACATGTAGCCGGCATAGGAGAGACCGAGCAGGGCGAGGAAGGCCAGGATGCCGCTGCCGTAGAGAAAGAGGCGACGGCGGCGAACGAGTTTGTTGGTATTGGTCGCGCGGGTGACGAGGCCTTTTTCGCGGAAGGCCTTTTCCATGAACATGTCGCGGAGGAAATAGGCGCGCTCGCGCTCCCAGGCGCGGCCTTCCGGCAAGTCGTCGAGGGCGACGCCGAGCGCCTGAGCCAGCTCCTGATCCAGGGCCGCGCCTTCACGCATGGCCGAGGTGAAATAGATGCCGCGCAGGAAGAGCGGTTTGGCCGACCACTCGCCGGCGACAAAGATCGTCTCAAGATAACTGCGCAGACGTGGTCCGATAAGCGAAAGGCTATGCGGCAAGCCGTAGAGCGCATCGACTTCGTCGGCACGTTTGCCGCCTTCCTTTTCCGGCACCGGATCGCGCAACAGACCGAGGCGGCGCTTGCTGACGCGGTCAACGACCGTTTGCAGGTAATCCGTGACCTTGCTCGGCTGGAAGACGGCGTCGCGCGGCTCCGGATTCGTCCAGCCGATCATCTGGTGCTGGGTCTGGGGATTGTTAAGTCCCTCGAAGAATTCGCGGAAGCCGCTGAGCAAATCGCACTTCGTAATGAGGATGAAGACGGGGAAACGCACGTCGAGCGTGCGCTGAATGACGTCGAGCTGTTGGGCGATCTTGCCGGCCTTTTTCGAAATGTCATCGGTCGTATCGCGGATGAGGCTTTCCGCGGGGATGACCAGAAGGAGGCCATTGACGGGGCAGTTCGGACGATTTCGCCGGAGCAGCTGGAGAAACTCGCGCCACTCGCTGCTTTCACCGGGCTTGATCTCCTCGAACATGAGGCGGCCGGCGGTATCGAGCATGACGGCGTGGTTCGTGAACCACCAGTTCATGTTAATCGTGCCACCAGCGCCCTGGAGTTCATCCTGGAGACCAGGAGGGAAGCCGACGTTGCAATGGCGCACGGCTTCGGTTTTGCCGGAGCCGGGTTCGCCGACGATGAGGTACCAGGGAAGTTTATAGACGTCCTTGCCGGAGGTCTGGAATTTAGCGAGACCGGAATCGAAATTGCGCTTCAGGTCGTCGAGGCGGGCGCGCTTCGCGGGATCGTTCACGCCCATGGGGGCGGCGCCGGCGTGCTCCGTGATCTGGCCGCTCATCTGCACGCCGCGCTTCTTCGCGAACCAGGCCAGCACCCGCTTGTAGAAGACAAGCAAACAGCCCATGCTGAAGAGCCCGATCACCGCGATCATGCCGACGCGTTTATCGAAGGCGAAAAGGAGACCCATGATACTCCCGCCCGCAAGGAACAGAAGGCTTGCTCTGACTTGTGGAGGCAGCGTGGTGTAATTACCGAGATCGGGCATGGCGGAAAAATGTTATTGTCCGAGATTCTTGTCCTGCACCATGACGGCGGCGAGGGATTCGGTGAGCTGTTCGGACGCTTTCTGGAAAAGGTAATAATTCGCGACGAGCGTCGTGATCATGAGCACCACGAAGGCGATGGCGATGGCCCCGATATTCCGCGTCGGCGGCTCGATGAGATCGCGCGTGTCGGTATTCTCATAGGCTTCCGGACAGATCCGCGCGGTGTCGTCGGACTCCAGGAAACGCCGGATGCGCGTGGCCATTTCGAGCATCTTTTTCCGCAGATACTCCGGCTGGCCGAAATACCAGCCCGTGAAGCCGAGACCGAGACAGGTATAGTAAATCACGAGCCGCTCGGAGGCTTCCTCGCTGGAATCCTTGAGCGTCTCCTCCAGCAGATCGAAGAACTTTTCATCGCCGGCCAGTTCGTTGCGATCGTAGGCGAGGCGCTTCTTGTGCCATTCCTGGGCGAAGGGAAGGCCGCTTTCCGCGATCATCGAATCGACGAAAAAGATGAGCGGCAGGTCGACGGCCTTGGCCTGCATACGGAGACGCGGGTCGGAGGCGCCTTTGGTCTGGACCTGCTCCAGGAGGCCTTTGATGTCCTCCCGCGCGACGGCGAAATTGACCTGGCCGCCTTTGCGGCCGGCGCGGTTGAGTCGGCAGACGTACTGAAACAGCGGTTCGCAGAGATCCAGGAGGGTCATCGATTTGCTTTATCGGGTGAAACAGTCATGTAGAGAGCGATCTCGTAGTCGGCGTCTTCTTTGCCAACCCAGCGGATCACGACAGATTTTTCGGTCTGCATCTGCTGCCACACGCGCTGGCTTTCGCCACGGAGCAGACGGTAGTAGTGCAGGTCGGATTGCGCCGGAAGCTCAAGCGGCTGGAAGCGCTCTTCCTTGAGCCGCACGCCCCAGATGGCGCGAGTGGCGAGGCTCTTCGGCATGAATTTAAAGCCGTCCGCGTCTTCGACGAAGGCCGAGAGGGCGCGGGGATCTTCCTTCGACTTAATGCCGAGGAAGTAATCCGTCGGCACGGTGAAATGCTCGTCGGTGAGCGTGGCGGCCATGATGCCGTCGTCGCCTTTGACGAAGGGCACCTTGATGAAGCTCGGAGCGACCGCGCCGCGGAGATAGGAGCGAATCTTGGTCGCGATCTCGCGGAAACAAAGAATCGGGTTGTCGTGATTGTACGGAGCGACATCGAATTCGTTGCGCTCGGGGTAGAGCGCAGTGAGTTCGCCGAGCAATTCGCGCAACTCGAGATAGATGGAAAACGGCGCGATCGAGGCGGCTTCGGCGAGCGAGGGCAGGCGGCCGCCAAAACGATTCAGGGTGCGCAGCCGCATGAGCTGCTCGAATTGCAAACCGCGCAGGGTTTCCAGGCTGAAGCCTCCGGCGCGAGTCACTTGCACCTGCAACTCACTGCGGCTGGCGAGGATCTGGCTGGCTAGGTCGCGGATGAGTTCCCGCAGGACGGGCGAGGCGTGAGTGACCAGACAGGGAGGGACGAAATCGGGATCCTGCCGCGGCACGCCGACATTCTCGCCGGCCGAGCGCACGACGCGCAGGAGCGGGAGGACTTCCATATCCGAGTGGTCGTCGTGCTCCAGGAGAAGGCGGGCATTCAGCCGGCGGACGAGCACGGGCTTGGGATTTTCGCCGGTATTCTCATCGGCGCACTGCAGCTCGGAGGCGCGGTAGATGACCTTGGCGCGGGGGTCGGCGACATGGCCCTGCTCCAAAGTATTGGCCCGGCCGTCGAGCCAGAGTGGCACGCCGAGAAAGATTTTCAGACCGCCGGAGGCGCTGGCCAGGGCCTGCTTGATATCGATCGAAGGGATGTCCGCATTCCGCGGATAGTCGATTTCCAGACCGCTGGGCATGACGGCGCGCAGCCGATCGAAGCGAATGCGCATATTTTCGAGATCGTCCTGCACGAGGCGGACGTCGATGACCCCGTAGGGATAAGACCAATTCAGCGCGCGCTCATGCGCCGTGAGGTCGAAGACGTTTTTCTGGAAGCGCTGGAGGTGATGCGGCTGGAGGAAGAGACCCTCATGCCAATGGATTTGTAAAGACATCGCGGTGTGGATCAGTCGGTATGCGAAGTGCCGCGCATCAGGTCTTCGGCATAGCGCGCGATGGCCTCCTGGAGTTCGGTTTCGATGGCGTCCTCGTTGAGTTCGGCGGCGAGTTCGGAGTATTTGCGCCAGCACTTCTGCTCGATGGTGACAAACATGCCGCCGGGTTCTGCCATGGCGACGTCCTTGATGGCGTCGGGCGAGAAACGGGAAAGGTGTTGCTTGGAAAAGCTGCGTCCGGCCGGGCCGATGGCGGTGAGCACGCCGGCGAGCAACTGGCGCAGGCGATCGACGATCTGGTTGACTTGGGCGCTGGAGACTTCCGTGTCGCCGCCGAGATAGCGGCCGCCGACGTGGCGGATATCGCCCATGACACTCACGTCGCGGCGGATCTTGGATCGCGGAGCGATGGCGCGCCAGATGTTCCAGATGACTTTGTCCATGCCGATGACGAAGTCGGCCAGCGACTGGGTGAGTTTGTAGAGGCGCTGGAGGTCGACGGGGCGGCCTTCTTCCAAAGGGAAGCGCTGGAGAAACTCCGGCGGAGGCTCATCCACGAGCGCCGTGGTTTTGACCTCGATGAAGCCCGCCTGCTGCAGCCGGGCGCCGAGCTCCAGGAGCTTGCGCTTGGGCATGGCCGGGGCCATGGAGATGAGGCGATCGACGAGCGCCTCGGGTGAATTCTCGAACTCGGCGGAAGCCTTCGCCGTCGGCGGCGCGGAGATGGAGACATTGCCCTCGCCGATGGGAAAGCGGGAGGAAAGCGCACGCAGATAGCTGCCGCGCTTGTCGGCGACGATGTCGCGCATGGAGCGCTGCAACTCCTGTTCGAGATAACTCTGGCGTTCCGCCGCATCGACGTCGGCGCAGTCGGCCTGGACGAGCCGAAGCTGGCTGGCCGTTTTCGCGGCCCAATCCAGCTCTTCCTTGGTAAAAGCGTTCATTCTAGGCGAAGCGGCGCCGCGGGCAGCGGCCCAGTGGACATGGCGGTGGTAAAAGTGAAAACGTTGGCAACAGGGAGGAATCTAGGGCTCTCCCCAAGACACAGTGCTTGCATTCCAATATTTTGAGGGCGTCGGGATGTCAACGCAATCCCGGGGGCGAGCGCGGTGAGGGAAAAATGCGGCGGCCCAGCATTCGGCAGAGACTTTTTTCGCAAACCGGAGCCGGTCGTTCGTTTTTTTCTCAGCGATGTATACGAACGAATGCACTCCTTGCTGCGACCGACAGCCGATCCTTCGGGTCCTGCCGCTGCGGCTGGAGGGATACGAGGATCCGGTGAAATATGTGTGCCCGAATTGCGGACGCGAAGGCGCGGCGCAGTATGACGAGGCGGCGGCTCTGCGGAGCTGGGAGACGATGCGCGTGCAGACGGCGCCACGGGCGCGGGCGCGGGTCTGGCAGCCGAGCTATGACGCATTTGCGGTTTGGGCTCCGGCGGCGTTTTTGACGGTGGCGGGCGGGGCGAGGGTGTAAGGAGCGCGGAAACCGGATAGGGAATGAGAGGAATGGGAATGGGGGCGCTCGCGGCCGAAAGACCGCATCTTCATGCGATCGCCCGGACTCGAAACCTGGGGTAGAGTTTGGGGTTCATCCTTCGCGCCCATCCCCCGCCGGCGCTCCAATCCCTAGCGTCTGCCTACACAATCTCAATGACTGTCCCTTTCGCCGCCCGCCGATCCCGATTCCGATCCACTGACGGAAATGTCACGGTGATCACTGCGCTCGTTGTCGTAGCGATCGGCATTGCCGCCTTTCTTTATTTCGATCGGAAACCGCAGGCTCCGGCCGCAGCGCCGGAAGCTCCGAAAGTCGCCAGCGCGACACCTGCTCCGGCTGAGGTCGCGCCGTCGACTCCGGCCCCGGTGGAGGCTGCTCCGGTCGCCTCAGAGCCAGCGCCAGTGGCAGAGGAAAAGCCCCTCGACTGGGAGACCGTGGCACGCACTCCTGCCTTGCAGCCCAAGACCGTTTTACTTACCCGCTCGATGACCGTTCCGATCACGATCGATGGGAAACCGAGCGGTGTGGCGCAGTTGCCCGAGCATACGTCCGTGCGGGTGCTTCGGATCTCTGCCGGTCAGTTGGAAGTCGAGTATTTGGACCAGCGGATCAGCATTCCCGGCGCGGACACGGATTTGCTCGCGCGAGCGACAGAGCTTTCGCATGCGCCAGCGGCAGCCCAGGCTGGGGCGCCCGCGCCTGCTCCCGCTGCCGCGGCCAACGCCACTGTGACTGTGGCTCCGATCGCTTCCGCGCCAGCGGCGACGCCGCGGCCGTTTTTCTCCACGGCGAGCCCGGCGGCTCCCGGTCGTTACCAGCAGGAGGCCGCTGAGGTGATGGAAGACATTCAGAAGAAGTTCTGGATGCGCCAGTCGAAGCGCTATGCCAAAAAAGCTGAAAGCCACGACCCTGATCTTGTCTGGGGCGCGGGCGTCATGTTCACCGCGGTGGTCGGCGCGACCCGGCGGGATTCGAATCACTATCGGCCGGTGCTCCAGGAATTTTTCGAAGGCTTGAACGGCTACTGGGATGCCAAGGCGTCAATTCCGGGTTACGAGCCCGCGCCGACTTCCGGAAATGGGCATGACAAGTATTACGACGACAACGCCTGGCTCGCGATCACCTTCTTCGAAGCGTACGAGCTGACGCATAATCCGGCTTTTCGTCGCCGGGCCGACGAGACGCTCGATTTCGTCCTGAGCGGCTGGGACGAGACGCTGGGCGGGGGGATCTGGTGGCACGAGTCGCACGAGAAGAAATCCGGCAAAAACACATGTTCCAATGCACCGGCGGCGGTGGGGTGTCTGCTCTCGGCCAAATATGCATCGCCGACCGTGGCGAAACAGCGCCTGGACATGGCGGAAAAAATCGTGAAGTGGACGAATAGCAATCTGCAAAACGACAATGGCTTGTTTGGCGACTCGATCAGCGTCGATGGCAAGGTAAACCACGGCGCGCTCACTTATAACTCGGCGCTCATGTTGCGGGCGAACCTCGGGTTATTTAAGGCGACCAAACAGCCAACCTATCTGCGCGAGGCGCAAAAGATCGGGCGCGCTGCGGATAGTTTTTCCAACAAGGACACCGGGGTCTATCGCGATCACGTGAAGTGGGCGCATCTCATGGTGGAGGCGGATCTCGAGTTGTACCGGACAACGCACGAGAGTTATCTGCTGGCGCGGGCCACGCGAAATGCCAATGCCTATTACGAGACGTGGAAGAACAATCCGCCGGACGATCTCATTTCCATGGGAGGCATTGCGCGCACGCTGTGGCTCATGGCGGATTTGGAAGCGGATAAGGCGGGGGGGACGATGGAGAGTGCGAAGATGTAAAACTGGGCGGTTGAGCTTGCTCTCGTTTCTGGGAGCGGGGAACCAGCTGCTGCTGCGCAGTTCGCTCGAAGAGATGCCCACGTCTTTTCGGACGCTTCCGCGCCGCGCGGGCGAGACGCGACGAGACGCCCGCGCTCCCAGGGGGGCGCCGCTCGCGCACGAGAATTTGCCAAGCTCCCCGGGCGTGTTGAAGACGGGCGCGGATCCGCTTCTGGTGAGGCGGATCCGCGCTGGTTCGTTGAGACTATTGCGGGACTAATTTGATGTAATCAAAATACTCCGTGTAACCGGTGCTGGCGGCGTCTTTGGAGGTGATTTGAAATTGAAACCATTTATCGCTCGTGGTGGCCGGCGTCCACGTTCCAAGATCGTATTCGGTGTAGGAAGACGTCGAGATATACTCGTCTTGCGGGGCGCCGACGGTGGTCGCCGTCGCGGCAAAGTTGTCCGCCCGGCCAATGGACAGCTGCCAGATGCCGCGGGTATTCAATTCCTTGACGCCGATGCGGATGTCGTAGGCGCCGGCGGCGACGTTTGGAACCGCAAATGTGAGGTAATTTCCGACGGCGGTCGAATCGAGGATGATGCCTTCTCCGCCACTCAGGTTTGGATCGGTGACGACGCGATAGTCCGGACCCGAGTAATTGGGAATCGTGAGCGACTCGGCTTCGAAGGTGAGCGTCTGTTTGAGCGACTGAGTGTAACAAATGCCCTGCCCTCCCACGGCGGCGTAGCAGGCGCCGAATTGCCGCCAGTCTCCGGTCATGGCGGTGACCCCGTTCTGGCCGCCAATCACTTCGGCGCCGGTGGCGTTGAGTTGCGTAAAGGTCTGTCCAAGGTCCGTCGAGAGGAACAATCCTTCCGTGGTATTCACACCGTCGACCTTGATGGCGCCCGCGACGAACAAGGTGGGATAGTTGCTGCCAGGCGCGGCTTTGCCGAAGCATACGCCGCAGGCATCGACGATCTTGGTCGGATTCACTTGGGCAAAGGAAAGCGCGGTGCTGCTGGCAGCCGTATTGGCGCACCGGTAAAGGCCTTTGTGCCGCAGGTTGATCCAAAGCTCGCCATTTCCAGATTGGGAATTGGAGAAGGAAGCCAACAGAGACTGGCTGCCAAAGGGCCAGGAATCGTCGGTGAGATTGGCTGCTTTGCCCCAGGTGGCGCCACCGTCTACGCTCATATAGATCGTGGCGTTGCCGCCTTCGCCTGTTCGATAGAAGAATCGCATGCCGTCCTTGGCGTCGGCCGCGAGCTCGAGCGCCCGGCTGTTGTACGGACCCGAGTCTTGGAATTGATAGGTGACGCCCTGCGTTGCATTCCACGTGACTCCCGTTCCGCCAAAGAGGTTGGTCGTATATTTCGGGTAGCGAAAAGCGCCGACAAAGACGGCCCGATTGGGATCGGTGGCGGAGATGGCCATTTTTCCCGCCCCAGCGCCTTCGGCTCCGCCTGAAGTATCGGCCTTGGGGAGACTGCCCGTCGACCAGGTCGCGCCCGAGTCGCTCGTGAGGTAGAGCTTGGAATAGACGGAATAGTAGCCGCTCAAGGTCGTGCGGCAGATGGCGACTTGCGCTGGATTTGAAGGAGCGTAGCGAATATCCGAGAAAACGGCGTCGCCATTATTTTTTGAGGTGTCCGGTTCGACTATTTTGATGAGCTGGGTCGAAGGGATGTTTCCCATGCTCGAAAAGGCCCAGCCATTGACGTCTGCGGCGGCGCCATAGAGCAGCGTATTGCCGACCGGCGGAGCACAGACCGCCCAGCAGACGGTATTTTCGATGCCGTGGAGCTGGAGAGTAAAACTCACAGGATTGGCAAAGATATTGGACGTTTGGCTGGCGCCGTAGTAGTCGCAAAACCACATCGTCTTGTTATCCAGCGGGCTGATTTTGCAGTCGACGCCGGGCGGGTATTGCCAGCCGGGAGTCATCCAGCCGATGGGCGCAAAGTTCGTCGCGATTTTCGACCAGGATGAAGCGGAGGCGGCTCCATCGGTGGCAATCCAATACTTGCCGCCATTGACGACGCCGGTGACGATTTCGTTGCGGTTGTTGCTTGCCGTATCGATGCCTTGAAAGTTGTTCCCGCTGGTGCCCGGCAGGATCGTCCAGGAAGCGCCGCCCGGCGTCCATTTGTAAATGCCGTTGGGCGTGGAGACCAGCAGGCTGTTATTCGGCCCGAGCGCGGCGTGAGAGGTCGAGGAGGGACCGGTGGCGGCGCCGATTTGCGCCCACGTGGCGCCGCCATCGTTGCTCATCCAGACTCCTCCGGAGAAGGCAGGTGATTGCGAGCCGGAGGACTTTGTGTAAGCCGCGTAGACGAGCGCGCTGCGGAGGTTTGCGCCCGAGCCCACCGTTCCGCTGCGCGGATCGATGAACACAAGGTTGACGCCCAGTGGATTGAACGCGTCGTTCACGAATCCTGTCGGCGCGTTGGAGAGCTTGGTGAAGGTGGGCGTGGCCGCCGTGGCGTTGAGGGATTGCCACAAGCCGTCGTTTTTCGTGCCGACATAGAGCACATTTGGATTGGCGGGATCGACGACGAGCCGCTCGCCGTTGGCGCGGTCGTTCATGTTGCCGCCAAAGGAGGCGACGGAATAGCTGCCGCTGGTGGTGATCGAGCCGCCCCAGATCTTTGTCCAGGTGGCTCCGCGATCTGTCGAGCGAAACACGCCGTTGGCGGCAAAGCCGTTTTGGGTGTTATTCACATAGCCGCCAAAAGCCGCGTAGATCGTATTTTGGCGCGTGACATCGCTGCCGGGATTGGGATCGATGGCAAAGGCGGAGCAGGATTTGTCGCCCCACATATTGAGCGTCATCCAATCGCAGACGTTGGTCCACTGGGCGCCGTCCCAGCGAAAGAGCCCGGCGGTATCGGATCGGGCGTAGGCCAGATTGGAAACCACGGGATGGACGATGAGCCCGGTAATGAAACCGCCGCCGCCGATGGGCACTCGATTTACGCTGTAAGACTGGGCGGAGGCGGAAGAAACCGCGGCTGCGCAGGCGATGAGGCCGCTGCAGATCTGGCGGCCCGGCATGCCGAGGGAATGAAGGGAAAACATGGAGGTTGTTCTTTCTGGGATTTGGAGTTTTGGGGGATCTGACGAGAGCCGCATCCGTGTTTCCGTATATAGCGGCTCGTGTCAGTGGAATAAGGCCCGACTGCGGCGCCGAGAAAGACACCTTTTGCTTAATCTATTGAGCAAGACTACGGCTTGGCCAAAGAGACGCGGACTCGCCTGCACTGGCGGGGCTTGCCCGCGGCAAGGAGAGGCGAAAATTAGCCAGACTCCATGGTGAGTAATTCAACCTCGCGCGAGGTCGCGTAGCGGCGCGGAGGGAACGGCGTTCCGATTTCCATAGGCTCGAGCATCGAAGATCCGCTCGCCTGGCGTAAAGGGCGATAGGTGTGATCGCAGCGCCGTCTCCACCGCGCCGCTCTGCGGCCCCGCGCGAGGTTGCATACCTCGTCTGCCTTGGCGCGCGTCCCTTTTCGCGGCGCCGGTTTTATAGCTGTCTCGGAGAAGCATTCCACTTCTCCCTCCCTTCCCATTCAGATCCGCGGGCTTGTGAGCGGCGGCGATGCCTGGCCTGCTCTTGTTGCCCGCGGATCTGGTCTTCTTCCGAAGACCAGTTACCGGTGGCGGCTCGTCACGCGCCACTCGGACGGTCCATAGAAACCCTGGTCGCGATAGCACGCCGGCTGGTGATAGCAGCTGGAGTCCTGGTAGCACCCGCGATCGACCGGTCCCTGGTAGTGAACGACGACGTCGCGGTCGTAGGAGCAGCGGTCGCCGTGATAGGAGTCGACGTAGCGGTCGCAATGGTCGTAGTTGCCGCCGGTGATATAGTAGGTCTCGGCGGAAGCGCTCGGGGCGGCGGTGAATAGGGCGCCGAAGGCGAAGGCCGTGGCGAGAGATTTGGCAAGCAAGGTTTTCATGGTGTTGGTTTTTGGTGATGGTTTGTTTTTTGTTTCGGTGGCGCCGAAGGTTTTTTGCTTCGGCGGCGTCTACTTAGTTATTGGGAATCGGAACTGTTTCGTGACGTGATTTTTTGTCCGGAGAGCCAGGGATTTGCGCAGATGTTGGTGGATAATGGGGCGCCGGAGATTTGTGGCGCTCTCTGCATGTTTGGCGGAAATCGCTCCGAATTTCGCCGCCGTCCCTGGCTCCTTTCCCTCCCTTCCTCCCTTTCCGATCCGCGGGTGTCCTGGGGGGAGGCCGCTTTGGCCGAGCTCAATGACCCGCGGATCCAGCCTTTTTACAAAGGCCGATTACCGGCAACGGCTGATCTGGCAGGAGCTGGTCGTATAGCAGCCGGAAGGCCGATAGCAGCTCTGCTCGCGGTAGCACCCCTGCTGGCGGTAGCAGGAGGAATCGTGGTAGCAGCCGCGATCGATCGGCTGGTAGTGAACGGTCACGCTGTTGTAGCAGCCGCCGCCGCGATAGCAGTCGGTATAGTGGTCGCAGTGGCTGTAGTTGTAGCAGCCGCCGCCGCCATAGTAAGATTCGGCGGAAGCGGTCGGGGCGGCGGCGAACAGGGCGCCGAAGGCGAAGGCCGCGGCGAGGGATTTGGCAATCAAGGTTTTCATTGTGTTATTTTAGTTACTGGTTTGTTTTTTTGTTTCAGCGTCCCGGAGGCTTTTGCTCCAGTGGCGCCTACATATCTATTGGGACAGGAAATTCCTTCGTGACGTAAAATGTTGACCGGTCAGCCAAGAGCGCGCGGTTGGATGGATTTTGGGTGTGGCGCAGGCTCCGGCCAGTTGACGACAGGGGAACTTATGCCATCGAGCGGCGAACGGCGGTGAATCCGCGCGCGGTTTTGCAGAATCGGTGAAAAACTGCGTACGCCCAAAGGCGCATCCGCCGCGGGAGGTATTTGCGACCGACGTGAGGCGGTGGCGGTGAAGATTTTGGAAGGAAACAGAGTTTCGGGGAGAAGTGGCGTTCCCAAAGCGCTTCGCTAACTTTGGGAACGAGAGAACGAGAGAGAACGAGAGGAATCTGCCCAGTTCGACGAAGTCGGCCCGCTGAATGCTCTCAATGGATCCATGCTCGGCTCTTGCCAAAGGCCTCCGGTCTGTGTTGGTCTGACACAGCGCAGTCGCCCTCGGCCGGGGCGAAGGCTCTCCCCCATGACACCAGAGAAGCGGAAAATCCTCGAAACTCGCGCGGCGGCGCTGGCGCTCCCGCGCGGCGCCTCTGACCCGGCGGGAGACTTGCAGGTGGTGCAGTTTTCTCTCGGGAGCGAGACCTACGCCGTCGAGTCGTCGTACATTCGCGAAGTTTGTCCCCTGAAGGACTTTTCGCCGATTCCCTGCACGCCCGCCTTCATCCTGGGAATGATGAATGTGCGCGGGCAGATTCTCACGGTATTAAATCTGGGAAGCCTTTTTGACGTGGGAAAAACGTCGCTTTCCGATTTGAACAAGGTGCTCATCCTGCGAGACGGCGCCGTGGAAATGGGCATCGTCGCCGACGCGATCCTGGGGATCCGGCTGCTCTCGAGCGACGATTTGCAGACCTCGATTCCAACTCTGGAAGGCTTCCGGGCGGAATTGCTGCGCGGTGTCACCGCCGATCAAATGATTCTCCTCAACGCCGCCAAGCTGCTCACCCACCAGTCGATCATCGTCAACGACGAAGCCGCTGCGTAGGTGTTTCTTTTCAAGCCTCCTCCTTCAATTCCTCGACTGACTCTCCGCCGTGAAATGGACCATTGGTAAAAAAATCATACTGATCTTTGCGCTCGCCATCGCCGTCATTATTGCCATCGGCGGGGCTACGCACAGCAGCTCCCGGAAGCTCTCTGAACTGACTGCGCGGCAGCAGCGGAGCTTCGATCTCGAATTGGCGACGGAACGCCTCTTTTCCAGTCTCAAGGATGCCGAGAGCGCCCAGCGTGGCTATATCATCACGGGTTCCGACCGCTACATCGATCCCTATAAGGCGGGCATCCAGGCGGCGAAAAGGTACGCCGACGATCTCCGGAAGCTCTCCTCCGACGATCCCGACCGCCAACGCCGGCTGGAGCAGGTGAATCGCCTGATGGAGGGCAAATTCGCCGACATGGCAAAAATGATCGAAGTTCGGCGGACCGAAGGTCTCGATACCGCCGCCAAGCAGATTGCGTCCGATTTCGGGAAAAGAGATATGGACGACCTCCGGGACCTCATCGAGGAAATGGCGAAGGTGGAGCGGGGGCAGACTGAGCGACTCGCTACGGATGTAAATTCCAGCCTGGGCGTGGCCAATGGCACGATCTTTTACGGCACGCTCATCGCGGTCGTTGTCCTGCTGGCCGCGGCCTGGCTCCTGGCGGACAACATTTCCCGGCCTCTCGCCGAGATGACCGACGCTTCGACACACATTGCCGAAGGAGATCTCAGTCCGCGGCTGGGGACGGACGAGCGGACGGACGAAGTGGGTGTCCTGCGCACCGCCTTTGCCCGCATGATTCGCACTTTGGGAGAAATGGCGGCGGTGGCGCGGCGCATCGCTGCGGGCGATCTGACCGCGGAGATTCGCGCCCAGTCGGATCGGGACGAATTAGGCACGGCCTTTGCCGCGATGCAACATCACCTGCGCGAACTCATGCGCCAGACTCACGGCGCGGTGGATGTGCTGTCCACTTCGGCAAGTGAGATCAATGCCTCGGTGACCCAGGTGGCGGCGGGCGCCTCTGAAACCGCGGCCGCGATTTCCGAGACCACCGCCACCGTGGAGGAGGTGAAACACGCCGCCCAGCTGAACAGCGACAAAGTGCGGCTCGTCTCCGAAAATGCCCAGCGCGCGGCGCAGACCTCCGAAGACGGTCGGCGTTCGGTCAATGGCGCCGCGGAAGGGATGCAGCGCATCCGGGAGCAAATGGATGCGATTTCGGCCAGCATGCTGCGCCTCAGCGAGCAGACCCTGGCCATCGGCGAGATCATTGCCACGGTTAACGATCTGGCCGAGCAGTCGAATATTCTCGCCGTAAATGCCTCGATCGAGGCCGCCAAGGCGGGCGATCAGGGCAAAGGCTTTGGGGTTGTCGCTCAGGAGGTGCGGAGCCTGGCCGAGCAGTCGAAACAGGCCACGACCCAGGTGCGCTCGATGCTCAATGAGATCCAAAAGGCAGCTTCCGCTGCGACCCTGGCCACGGAGCAGGGCAGCAAGGCCGTGCGCGCCGGTCTGGAGCAATCCGAGGCCGCGGGCCAATCCATCGCCGCGCTTTCCGAGAGCATCTCGAAATCCGCGCAAGCCGCCATGCAGATCGCCGCCTCGAGCCAGCAGCAGGCGGTCGGCATGGACCAGGTGGCGATCGCGATCCACAACATCCATGCCGCGAGCGTGCAAAACGCCGCTGCAGTCAAGCAGGTGCAGGATTCCGCGCGGGACCTGAGCGAACTGGGCAATCGGTTGAAATCACTGATCGATCGCTACAAATCATGATGCAGGAAGAGGACCAGGCGTTTTGGCAGCGGCTGTTGGAAGCCTTCCAAGTCGAGGCGCGGGAACACATTCAGTCCTTTGCCTCCGGTCTTCTCGAGCTGGAAACCCATCCCTCCCCGGAACGACAGGTGCAGATCGTCGAGACGATTTACCGCGACGCGCACAGCCTGAAAGGCGCGGCGCGCGCCGTGGATAGCCGGCAGATCGAGGCCATCTGCCAGGGGCTGGAGAGCGTATTTTCAGCTTGGAAAAAGGGCGCGATCTCCCTGGAGCCGGCGCAGTTCGACGTGCTTCATCGGGCGGTCAATTTCGTTTCGTCGGTCCTGGAGTCCGGGTATGCGGCGCCGGGCAGCACGGTTTCGGAAATGGTTCAGCAGCTGGAACGCTTGCGCAGCGGCAAACCGGCTCCGGCTCCGGCCCCGGAGGCGCCGACGGCTGCCGCTGCGCCGGTGGAACCCGAGCGAGCCGCAGAGAGCGCGCCGGACCAGCCCTCGCCGGCGCCTGAAGTTGAAGTCAAAGTTATAGAGCACGCGCGAACCGAGCCTTCGAATTTGCCGCCTGCGGTAACATCCCCAGCGCCGGTATTCATGGAGCTTCCGCCGGCGCCGGAGACCGTGCGTATTTCCACGGAGAAGCTCGATGCCGTGTTGCTCCAGGCGGAAGAGATGCTCAGTGCGAAGCTCACGGCCGCAGTTCACGTGGCGGAACTGCGCGAACTGCGCGCGGAAGTGGCTCGTCTGCGGAGCGACTGGCGGCGATTGGAGCCGCCATTGCGGACTTACGGCAATGGTGGACGCACCGCGGAGGAGCGGCTTGCCGCCGTCGCCCACGTTTGCGAAAGCGCGGGCATCCGACTCAAGGCGGTCGAAACCCGCCTGCTGGGTCTTCTCCGCCATGCCGATCGCGATCACCGTGCACTGGGCGGGATGGTGGAAAATCTCCTGGATGAGGCCAAGCGCCTGGTGATGTTGCCGATCGGCTCACTGCTGGAAGGTTTTCCGCGGCTCGTCCGCGAATTGGCGCGCGATCAGGGTAAAGAAATCCATTTCACGATGCGCGGGCACGATATCGAAATCGATAAGCGCATCCTCGAGCAGATCAAAGACCCGCTCATACATATCCTGCGCAATGCGGTGGATCACGGCATCGAAGCGCCCGCGGCCCGGGGCGCCAAGTCTTCACAGGGAAGCATCGACCTTGTGGTAAGCCAGGTAGGGCGCGAAGTGCGCATCGATATTTCCGACGATGGGCGCGGACTCGACCTGGCCAAGGTGAAGAAATCGGCCGTTCGAGCCGGCAAGATCACCGTGCAACAAGCGCGGTGGCTGAATGATGACGAGTCGCGCGAGCTCATCTTTCGCTCGGATGTCTCGACGACGCGCGTGGTCACCGAGATCTCGGGCCGCGGGTTGGGATTGGCGATCGCGCGGGACAAGGTGAAGAAGCTCGGCGGGCGCATCACGGTGACAAGCGAAGTGGAGGAGGGGACGCAATTCCACATCGCTGTGCCCACGACCCTCGCCACGATTCGCGCCGTACTGGTGCGGTCCGGCGGGCAAGCTTTCGTGCTGCCGGTCACGGACATCGATCGTGTAGCGGCCATCGGAGTCCAGGAAATCCGGCCGGTGGAAGGCCGCGAGACCATCACGATCGATCAACGGGTCATACCGCTTTTCCGGCTCGGCGACGTACTAGGCCTGCAGCAAACCGCGGAAAATCATCCGTCGAAGACCGGGGTGGATGGTCCGCGCGCCACCAAGCGCCTGCCTACTGTGATCCTGGGCTCGGCCGAGCAGCGCATGGCCTTTCTCGTCGACGAGGTGGGCGCCGAGCAAGAGGTGCTTGTGAAGCCGCTGGGCAAGCCGCTGCTGCGTGTGCGCAATGTCGCCGGAGCGACGATCCTGGCCGACGGCCGACCTGCGCCTCTGCTGCACACGGGCGATTTATTGGCTTCCGCGCAGCGTCGCTCCCAGGCCGGCCCGCCGCCGGCGATCGCGGCAGAAATGCGCCCGGAGAAGGCCGCCATTTTGGTGGCGGAGGATTCAATTACCTCCCGCATGCTCTTGAAGAATATCCTCGAGGCTGCCGGGTATCCGGTGGTCACGGCCTTTGACGGTGCGGATGCCCTGGCCACGCTGCGCACCCGGGAATTTGGCCTCGTGGTCTCGGATATCGACATGCCGCGGCTGGATGGCTTTGGACTCACAGAGGCAATTCGCGCCGACCGGCGTCTTTCCGAACTTCCCGTCATCCTGGTCACCGCCCGTGAAACGCCGGAGGACCGGGAACGGGGAATCGACGCGGGCGCCAACGCTTACTTGATAAAAAGCGGTTTCGATCAAAGCGACCTTTTGGCGGCGATCGGACGGCTCATCTAGATGAAAATTTCGTCGCTCAACCGCTCGGATCGCCCGCCATCGGCGGCCGTCTCATGATCAATATCCTCGTCGTCGAAGACTCTGCCGTCTCCCAGCAGCTCCTGGTGCACATCCTGGAGCGCGATCCGGACGTGCACATTGTGGGGGTGGTCGGCAATGGTGAGGCGGCGGTGGAATTCGTGAGCAAGCGGAAGCCGGATGTGATCACGATGGATATCCTCATGCCGAAGCTGGATGGGATCGAAGCGACGCGACGCATCATGGCGGCGGCGCCAGTCCCGATCGTGATCGTGAGCGGGGCCTGGAGCCCGCTGGAGGTCGCAACGACTTTTCGCGCGCTGGAAGCCGGCGCGGTCGCGTTGGTGGAAAAGCCGTCGGGCGCCGACAGCCCGGAAGCGCGGGTGGCGGCGCAACGTCTGGTCGATGTGGTGAAAAGTATGGCCGAAGTGCGCGTGGTGCGCCGCTGGGCCAAAAAAGACGGGGCTGGTCCTGCGCCGCTGCGGCCACGGGTCGCGGCGAAAGAAATTTGCACCGTCGCCATCGGGCTTTCGACCGGCGGTCCGCCAGTGCTGCGAGCCCTCTTGCTTCGTCTGCCCAAGGACTTTCCTGCGCCGATCCTCGTCGTCCAGCATATGTCGGCGGGCTTCCTCCCGGGTTTCGTCGATTGGCTGCGCAACGTGGGTTGTGTTGCGGAAATCGCCGAGCATGGACTGCTCCCTCGGGCCGGGTGCGCGTACCTCGCGCCGGATGGCAAGCAGATGGGCCTCGACGCCTCGGGCCGTATCGCGCTTTCGAATGATGTGCCGGAAAACGGATTGCGACCGTCGGCCGCCTTTCTCTTTCGCTCGGTGGCGGATGCGTACGGCGCGCGCTCCGCCGGCATCCTGCTCACCGGGATGGGGCGGGACGGCGCGGCGGAACTGAAGTATATGCGGGATTGTGGAGCCGTGACATTTGCGCAGGATCTGGAAAGCTCTGTGGTGCACGGCATGCCTGGAGAAGCGATTCGACTTGGCGGGGCCACGTATGTGCTGCCTCCGGAGAAAATCGCCGATCTGCTTGCCGAGCTGGTCTGCAAATAGTGTCCAACCCCCTAGGAATTTCCGCGATATGAGCGCGTCCCCTCTTCATGCTACGGAAATCCTCATCGTCGAGGATAGCGCCACCCAGGCGCTGAAGCTCCAGTATCTGCTGGAGAAGAATGGCTGCAAGGTAGTCGCCGCCAAAAATGGCCGCGAAGCCCTGGCGCAGGTGGAAAAGCGCCAGCCCACGCTCGTCATCAGTGACATCACCATGCCGGAGATGGATGGCTACGAGCTGTGCTCGACTTTGCGCGCCGATGCGCGCTTTGCCGCCATTCCGCTGATCTTGCTGACGGCTCTCTCCGACCCCAGGGACATCGTGCGCGGGCTGCAGGTGGGCGCGAATAACTTCATCGTTAAACCCTACGGGGAGAAATTCCTCCTGGCGCGCGTTCACGACCTGCTGGCGAATATGGAGCTGCGCCGGTCGGCTTCGACCGACGCGGGATTCGAGGTTTTCTTCGATGGCCAGAAGCATTCGCTCATGGCGGATCGCCTGCAAATGATCGATTTGCTGCTCTCGAGTTACGACACGGCGGTGCAAAAAAATCGCGAGTTGCAGCTCATCACTGAGCAACTCGAACAGAAGACTCGGGAACTGGAGCGATCGAACAGGGAACTCGAGCAGTTCGGCTATGTGGTGTCGCACGATTTGCAGGAACCGCTTCGCGCCATCATGGGCTTTCTGGATCTGCTCCAGCGCCGGCATCATAACAACCTCGAAGAAAAAGCCGTGCAATACATCGAGCTGGCCGTCAAGGGCGCCGGGCGCATGCAAGCTCTGATTCAGGATTTGCTTTCCTATGGCCGGCTGGGGGCCAAGCCGAAGCGGTTCCTGGCCGTCGATTGCGGGCAGGCTGTGCGCGATGCGTTGGCCAATCTCGGCGCCGCGATCGCGGAGACCGGCGCGGAAATCACGGTCGCGCCGGATTTACCGACCCTGCAGGGCGATCCGATCCAGCTCATGCAGCTCTTGCAAAATCTCGTTGGCAACGCGCTGAAATTTCGGGCGGAAAACCGGTTGCCGCGCATCTCGATCACAGCGCGCCGGGCGGCGGATCAGTCCTGGGAATTCGCGGTGGCCGACAATGGCATCGGAATCGAGGAAAATGACTTTGGGCGGATCTTTCAGGTCTTCCAACGGCTGCATGAACGCGGCAAATACCCGGGCACCGGCATTGGGCTGGCTGTTTGTAAGAAGATCGTGGAACGCCATGGCGGAGAGATTTGGGTGGAATCTTGTCCAGGAGCGGGCACGACGTTTCATTTCACGCTGCCGGCGTGAGCTGAGGTGTGAGTGGGAGAAGTTTCCGCGACGCTGAGGGGTGCCTTGCCACTTGCTTCGCCGTTGAGCGGCAAAGCAAGAGTTGCGCGGCGCCGTGAGCATCGCGGTGTTGGCGCGGAAATGCGCCTGGCGTCAGAAGCGCGATCTGCCGCTGTTTTTGACGTACGGTCGAATGCAAGATGACAACTTTGTCACCTTTCTGGCGCTACGCGCAGATCACATCCTGGGCCTTGCGTCGGGCGTAACACTCGCGTAACACCCTGCAATTGACACGCGGGTGGAGGTCGCCTCACGTTTTGCGGAGATTGCAATTCGAATCTTGCAGTCGCTGAAATATGGAGATTACAAAAATCTTCGCGCCGGCTGACTCGGCAAAGTGCCATACGCTGCTCGGTATTGGTAATTTGCCCAAAACCTTGATCGCAAAAGCCTGGGTGATCGGCTGGCATGCAGCGTTGCCGGAGGATGTTGACTTGGTAGTCAAGTCTGTGTTGCGCGCAACACGTGGGGTGTCTCGCCCCGGACGTCCAGCCGGCCGAAAACTTTCTGCACGATCGGTGCTTCGGCTTCGAGACGACGATTCGAAGGGAAATTGTATGATCTAGAGACGATTTTACGCGCATTTGCTGCGTTGGAAGCGAAGGATGTAGGCGGATTTTACGCTGACTAGATAGTAAGAAGCGGCGTGATCGTAGGCAGGAAATTGCGGGATCAAAGGCATTGCCAACACGTCATAGAGGCCAATTTGAATACTAAATGAAGAAAACAGGTGAGAAACTGTTGACCGGTTCAAATTTTTCCATAGAAGGATTTGATGCCAACAACACAAAGCCCATCACTCGTTCAACTAAAGCGCGCCTTGGAAATCTCGGAAGAGATCCAGCAACTCGAAGCAGAGCTGGCCGCAATACTTGGCAGTGGTGTCACCCAAACTGCAACATCCAGCAAAGCAGCGGCCGCTGGAGCCCCGGCGAAAGGAAAGCGTGGGCCGAAGGGCAAGCGTTTCGTATCACCGGAAGCGCGCGCGAAGATGGCTGCCGCGCAGCGTGCACGCTGGGCCAAGTCCAACGGAAGTAAGGCTGGAAAAGCCGCTCCCGCTGCGAAGGCCGCTCCGGCCAAGGCTGCGAAAGCTGCCAAAGCCGCCAAGCCTGGCAAGAAAGCCGGTGGAAGCGCGAAGTTTACGCCTGAATGGCGCGCCAAGCTCGCCGAAGCTGCCCGCGCTCGCTGGGCTCGTCAACGGTCCTCGAATTAATACGGGCTCCCAAAAGGGGAGCTCGACATGCAGGAGCGCCTCATCCGGGCGCAATGGTGAACTCAGTCAGATTCTGACTGAGTTTTCCGTTCTTATAACGGCTCGATGGCCGGATTAGAGCTACTTGCGCCGAAGCTGGGGCGCAGCGAAGAGCATAGTCCGGTCTGCAAGAATAGAAAATTAAGAGATAATCAACACGCCGTAAGCCGATATTTGCGTTATATCGCAATATTGGCTCATGCGTCGGAATTGCTGCGCCTATCTATTTCCCTCGACGCGGCGGTTTAGACGCGTATTGGCAGCTGGAGGTTGGAATAGTGCAAGAGCGCGACTTCCTGGGAGCGTGCGCGTCTGGCCGGCGTCACTCTCGCCCGGCGCGGAAGCATCCTACAGAACGTGTGTTTTCACTCACGGACGGGCTTTGTATTGCTGCTTGATGCGCGTTTGCGATCGAGTTGCCGCTGTGCAGTTCGCCAGAGGTGCTCGCGCCTGCACCGTGCGGGCGATACACCTGCGTTCGCAGGAACACCGTAATCGTGAATTGCAATCGAGTGGCCTTTCACTGACGGTGGCCGTCCTCCCATGCGTACTTTCCATCTGGGCATCATCGCCGTCTGCACTATTGCGCCATTTTCGTTGCTCCGCGGAGCGGATGAGATTTCGGAAACCAAAGCTGAAGCTGAAATCCCGGCTCCCGAGAAGTCGTTGAAGACCCTTGCGGTGGCCCCGGGCCTGCAAGTGGATATCTGGGCTGCGGAGCCTTTGTTGGCCAATCCCGTGGCATTTTCATTCGATGAGAAGGGCCGGTGTTTCGTTGCGGAAACCTTCCGCCGACGCACCTCGGTTCCTGATATCCGTAAGGTGATGGAATGGTTGCCCACGGAACTGAATTTTCGCAGTCTGGAAGATCGCGTGGCGTTCATGAAGCGGACTTTTCCCGAAAACGCTGCGCGGAAGCCGGACAGCGCTCATCCCGATTACAACAAGGACGGTCAATTCGACTGGCGTGACTTCGAGGTGGAAAGCGAAAGGATCGAGTTGGTCGAGGACCGCCATGGAACAGGAAAGGCGGATGCCGCCACCGTCTACGCGGACGGCTTCAACACTGTGTCCACAGGCATCGGAGCCGGCGTGCTCGCGCGAAATGGAGAGGTTTGGTACACCTGTATCCCGGATCTTTGGAAACTGGGCGGAGTGAGCGATGTGGCGGAGCATCGGACGAGTCTGGCCACAGGCTTTGGCATTCACTTTGTTGCTTCCGGTCACGATATGCATGGCGTGAAAATGGGGCCGGACGGGAAGATCTACTGGAGCGTCGCCGATTGCGGCGGCCGGGTGACGACCCGGGAAGGGCATGTGATCGATGTCGCCGACATGGGCGCGGTTTTTCGGATCAATCCGGATGGCTCTGATATGGAATTGGTGGCCAAGGGAATGCGCAATCCGCAGTCGCTCGCCTTCAACGATCTTGGAGATCTGTTCACCGGCGACAACAACGCCGATGGAGGAGACAAGGCGCGCTGGCTGCATGTCGTCGAGGGCGGAGAATATGGCTGGCGAAACGGCTACCAATATTTGCCGGAGCTGGGTGTCTGGAATTCCGAAAAGCTTTGGGAGCTCAATACGGCGCAAAGCGCCTCGTATCTGTTGCCGCCCGTGGGACACGTCGCGCATGGGCCGGCCGGCATTGTGTATTATCCGGGGACCGGTCTTCCCGACACTTACCGCGAGCATTTCTTTTGTGCGGATTTTCCGGGAGGCGTCCGTTCTTTCGCCGTTCGGCCCGCCGGCGCGAGCTATACTTTGGACAATCCTGGCGAAGTCTTTCTGAACAACAGCCCCAAGGAGATGTCGGGCAAGCTCCTCTGGAACCTGTATCCATCGGACGCGGGGTTCGGCACGGATGGCGGCGTTTATGTGCTGGACTGGGTTTATGGCTGGGAAAAGACGGGAAAAGGCCGGATGTTTCGAGTTCATGATCCCGTGGTCGACAAAAGTGAGGTCGTGTTGGAAACGAAGCGTTTGTTGGCGGAAGGCATGGATCAGCGATCGGAAGCGGAAACGGCGCGCTTGTTGGGTCACGTGGATCAGCGCGTGCGCCTGGCTGCGCAATTTTCCCTCGCGGCGCGCGGCGCCGGCGGAGTCGCGCAGTTGCAACAGGCGGCTCAGCGGCCGGCGGAACCTGATTCGCACACGGCGCTATTGGCGCGGCTGCATGCGCTTTGGGGGTTGGGTCAGGCGGCGCACGTGAATCCGGCGGCGCTCGATCCGGTCCCGGCTTTGTTAAAAGATATGGAAGCGGAAGTGCGGGCGCAGTCGGCAAAGGTCCTGGGCGATGCCCGGCGACCTGGCGATGAGGCTGCGTTCGAGGCGTTGTTGCAGGATTCAGCGCCGCGCCCGCGTTTTTTTGCCGCCATGGGCTTGGCCAAGTTGGGAAATCCGAAGTCCGTACAATCGCTGTTGCAAGCGCTACAGCGAAATACGGAAGGAGACGCCTTTCTTCGTCATGCCTATGTCTATGGGCTGACCTTGTGCGCCTCACCCGACACGCTGCTGGCCGCGGCGCACGATCCGTCGACGGAAGTCCGGCTCGGAGTGTTGCTCGCGTTGCGCCGGCTGCACCGTGCGGAGGTGAAAATGTTTCTGGAGGATGCCAATCCATCGGTGGTGCGGGAAGCCGCGCGGGCGATTCATGACGAGTTCCTCGATGAAGACATGTTAGAGTTGGCGAGTTTCGCGACGCGGCCCGGGCTGGCTGCTCCCGTGATGAGGCGAGCGATCGACGCATGTTATCTCGTCGGCTCGCCGGGGACGGCGCAAACCGTGGCTGGTATTGCGGTGAATTCAACAATGCCTGAGGAATTGCGCCGGGAGGCCCTGGCGGCGCTGGTACGTTGGAATACGGCTCCGGGTCGGGACGGAATTCTCGGAACCTGGCGACCGCCCTTTGGCGCCGTTGGCGGCGCGATGCCGGCTCGGGACGCGGAGGCCGGGGCTTCTGTGGCCGAGCCTGTGGTTCGCAGTCTTCTCCAGAGCGGGCCGGAGTCGCTCCGGCACGCCGCGGCCGATGCCGCCGGGGCCCTGACGGAGCACGGGGTGGAGGCGGAACTCGTCGCGCTGGCTGCCGACAAGAAGGCGGGAGGGAAAAGTCGCGCCGCCGCACTGAAAGCCCTGGAAGCCATCAATTCTTCCAAACTGGAAGCGGCGCTGGATCTGGCGCTCGCGGAGAAGGACTCGGTCTTGTTGGCGGAAGCGCGTCGTCTTCTGTTGAAGCTTTTTCCGGAGCGCGCCGCGGCGGCCGCGGCCGCAGAATTGGAAAATGGATCTCCCGGCGAGCAGCAGGCGGCGCTCAAAGTGCTGGCCGTGTCGAAATCGCCGGCTACCGATCGTCAACTTGCCGATTGGCTGGATCGCCTGAATGCCGGTCGGGTTCCCGCGGCGTTGCAGTTGGATCTGCTCGAATCCGCAGCCAAGCGAAACGATCCCGACGTGCAACAAAAGCTCGCCGCCTATGAGCGCGGGCGGAACTCCGCGGATCCAATAGCGCTCTGGCGGGAGTGCTTGGAAGGTGGAGACGCCAAGGCCGGGCGTCAGATCTTTCTCGAAAAAGCCGAGGCGGCATGCGTGCGGTGCCACAAGATTGCCGGAGCAGGGGGCGATGTCGGGCCGGACCTGGAGCATGTGGGCGCCAAGTACACCCGGGAGTATCTGCTCACGAGTGTGGTGCTGCCCAATGCCGCGATCGCCCCTGGCTTCGAAATGGTGGCCCTCACGATGAAGGATGGCTCTGTGGTCGCCGGGCTTCTGGCGAAAGAAACTGCGGAGGAACTGACCCTCACTCCGCTGGGCGGCGGCCAGCCTGCCGTGGTGAAGAAAGCCGCCATCGCAGAGCGCACCACCGCGCCGTCTCCCATGCCGGCGGGACTGGGCGAGGTTCTCGGCAAGCGCGGCCTGCGCGATGTGGTCGAGTTTTTGTCTACGTTGCACTGATTTGTGGACGATTGGCGGCATTGACCGCATCACCGGGCGAGATGGTGGATGAGCGAGAGTGCGACGGTGAGAACCACTCGTCGCACGAGCGAATGGATGGGAGCGCGTGGGAAAAGGAGTGTCGTCTTTATCACGAGTGATGTGTAATGAAAAACTTTAACCCCTTGTGTGACGGTTGCCTTCTTTGCTATCTTCAATCAAAAGAAGAAGTTTTTTCGGCGAGCGCATGAATGTGGAGCCTTCCTTTCCCCTGAAGGCCGACTTTTCCCGAGTCGGCCCAGGAAAGCCGTTGAAGTCATCCAAGGAGGAGTGACGCCATGGAAGCGCTTCCCCATTTCCCCACGGCTGAAACGAAGCGGCTCCAGGCCCTGCACGAGCTCGATTTGCTCGATACGCCCCCGGAAACCGCCTTCGACGAGTTGGCGGCGCTGGCCGCAAATATCTGCGGCGCGCCCATCGCCCTCATCGCGCTCGTCGACGAGCACCGCCAGTGGTTCAAATCGACCGTGGGGACCGATTTGCGCGAGAGCTCACGGGATGTGTCCATCTGTGATTACACGATCCGGGAGCGCGAAATGCTCGTCATTCCTGATGCGCGCGAGGACGAGCGCTTCGCGCGCAATCCTTTCGTCTCAGGGGAACCCCATATCCGCTTCTACGCCGGCGCTCCGCTGATCACGACGAGCGGCCAGGCCGTCGGCTCGCTGTGTGTGATCGACACCGAGCCGCGCCGGCTCGCGCCGAATCATGAACTGGCGCTGCGTTTGTTGAGTCAGCACGTGATGGCGCAAATGGAGGCCCGCCTGTGCAATCTCCGGCGCCAGAAGGCCGAAGACGCCCTGCGAAAATCGTTTTTGAGCCTGGAGCGGTGCGTGGAGACGCGAACCGCCGCCCTGCGCCTCGCAGAGAAGGAGGCCGACGCGGCCCATCGCCAGATCTTCCACATCATCGAGCGGGTGAGCGACGGCATCGCCGCCATGGATCGCGAGTGGCGTTATACCTACGTGAATCTCAAGACGGCGGAATTGCTCGGCCGCACCCCGAGCAGCCTCATCGGGAAATGCGCCTGGACGGAATTTCCGTGGGCAGTCGGCCGGCCCTTCCACCAACTCTGCCTCCGCGCCATGGCGGAGCAGAAGCCCATGTATCACGAGGAATATTTTCCTCGCTGGAGCCGATGGCTCGAAGGGCGGCTGTATCCATCGGAGGAAGGGCTCTCGGTTTTTTTCCGGGATATTACCGAGCAGAAGGCAAATGAAGAAGTTCTGCGAAAATCCGGCGAACATCTCAGCGCGCTGGCAGCGCATTTGCAAACGGCGCGAGAGCAGGAGGCCGTGCGCATCGCCCGCGGGCTGCACGATGAACTGGGGGCTTCCCTGACCGGCCTGAAGCTCGATCTCAGCTGGCTCGATCGGCGCCTCGCGCGCGATGTGGCGCCGGAAATCGCCGGCCCCATGCGCGAGCGCAGCCACATGGCCTTGGATCTCGTGGATGAAACGATCCACTCGGTGCGCAAGATTTGTCGGGAGCTGCGGCCTGCCGTGCTCGATCAGCTCGGCTTGGCCCCGGCGATCGAGTGGCAGGCCGGTGAATTTCGCGCCCGCACCGGCATACATTGCGCGGTGACGCGGCCGGAATCTGTCGCCGTGGCGCCGCCGCAAAGCATCGCCGTCTTTCGCATGTTCCAGGAGGTGCTGACAAATGTCGCACGCCATGCGCACGCCAACGAAGTCCAGGTCAAACTTGCGACCGGCGCGGGGGAACTGATGCTCGAGGTGGCTGACAATGGCTGCGGCCTGCCGGCCGATGCGTTGACCCGCCCGGATTGCTTTGGCCTGGTTGGCATGCGGGAACGGGCTCTGGCGGCCGGCGGAAGTGTGAGCTTTGCCAGCGAATCAGGAAAGGGTACAACCGTCACCATCCGTGTGCCTTTGGCCAACGGAGCTACATGAGAGACGAACCCTATCGCTTCCTGGTTGCCGACGACCACGCCACTGTAAGGCGTGGTGTGCGCGAGATGTTGTCGGAGGCCTACGCGGACGCAATTTTCGGCGAGGCGGCCACGGCCCAGCAGGCCTTGGAACTGGCCTGGAGCCGGTCGTGGGATCTCATCGTGCTCGACATCACCATGCCGGGCCGCAGCGGCCTCGACATCCTGCGCGACTTGAAAGCGGCCTGTCCAGGCGCGGCCGTCCTGGTGCAAAGCATGCATGAGGAGGATCAATTTGCCCTGCGGGTGCTGAAGGCGGGGGCCGTCGGCTACATCACGAAAGACAGCATGCCGGAGGAACTCCTGCGTGCGGTCTCCACCGTGCTGGACGGCATGCGCTACGTGAGCGCTTCGCTGGCGCAGAAGCTCGCCACTTTCATCGCCAGCGACGATCGTCCGGCGCACGAAAAGCTCTCCGACCGGGAATTCCAGGTCCTTCGCATGCTGGCCGGCGGCAAATCTGTCAAAGAGATCGGCTCCGAGCTCTCGCTCAGCGTAAAGACCGTCAGCACCTATCGCTCGCGGCTATTGGAAAAGCTGGACCTGCGCGGCAATATCGATCTGGCGCAATATGCCGTGCGCGAAGGTCTGATCTAGGAGCGCGGCTTCGCCATCCGGAATGCGCCTGTAGGACTTGTCTTACTCGTTTTTCGGATAGCTGTCGGACAGACAACGGACGGAAATTGCTTATCCTAGGGGTGTGAAGACAGCAACCGCGACCGTTGGCGTCTATATCGCAGAAGACTCGGAGCTTCTCCAGGATCTCCTCATTGCAGGCCTTGAAGAAATTGAAGGCGTGGTGTTGAGCGGAAAAGCTATGACCGGGCGGCAAGCCATTGAAGGCATCCGCGAATTGCGGCCGGACGTAGTATTGCTAGATTTGAATATGCCCGGCGGCGGGGGAATAGAAGTGCTGGAATCCATTCCAACCAGCGGCTGCGATCCTCTCGTGATCATGATGACTTTTGAATGCGACCCATTGATACGGCGGCGTTGCCGCAGTTTGGGCGCGCACCATTTCTTTGATAAAGGCGATGACCCGCAAGCGATCATCGATCTGTTGGCCCGGCTTGCCTCGCGAAAATGCACAATCGCGGAATTGAAAAACTCTAGTGTAGTAATAAACTGAAGTCCCACCTCAATGAATAGCGACCTACCACCGCCCCACTCTCCGCCCATCGCGTCGGAGAAAATTGCCATCGACCGCAAACTCTTCTTCATCGATTTGAAGGAGAATCAGCGCGGCCGTTATCTCAAGATCACGGAAGACGTCGGCGGTCGCCGTGACACCATCATGATGCCGATCCCGGCGTTGGCCGAGTTTATCGAAGCGCTGACCCGCATCGCGGAATTCGAGTCCAAGCTCTAAGGCAACGCGCCGGGAACAGCGCTTAGGCAACGCACCGGAAACGGCGCTTAGTCAACGCACCGGGAACGGCGCTTGTAGCTGAGTGAACAGCGATTGATTTTATCAAGCGCTGGCTTAGCCCTCGTCCTGCCCGACGAGCGGCTGGGGTTCGAAAATTTTCCAACGAGCGCGCTTTGTGGCGCCGTGGTCCTAGGCCGAGAGGCTGGACCCGATATACTGGGCGCGCTCGTCTGCTTATATGTCCGTAGGCGCACATCCTATCGGCCTGCAAGCTGGGTTGTTCCGGTAACCCTGCAAAATCAGGCGTTTCCTGCGAGCCTGCTCCGCATATAGGGACGCATGCATTTTGCCCATGACTATCGGCGTCTCATCAATCGGTGGCGCGCTGTCGCCCGCGGTTGCGGGCTGCCACTCCGCCGTTTGCCGATGGCCGGCCGTCCGGATCAGTTTTATTTGCGCACCACGGCGCTTGGCACCGAGGGCGGCATTTACCTTTCAGCCGGCATCCATGGCGATGAGCCGGCGGCGACCGAGGCGCTGGTCAGCTGGGCCGAAGCGCAGGGCGCCAAATTGAACGACTTACCCCTTCTCATTTTTCCATGTCTGAACCCGTGGGGGCTGACCCACAATTCTCGGTTTTCGGAAAAGGGCGAAGATCTCAATCGACTTTTCCATCAGGACGCGCATCCGCTGATCGCTGCGGTGAAGGCCGTGGTCGGGACGCGCAAATTCGCCGTCGCGCTCCTCTTGCACGAAGACTACGACGGGCAGGGGATCTATATTTATGAAATCCAGCGGACGCTGCCCTACTGGGGAGAAGCGCTGCTGGAGACGGCGCGGCCGGTGATTTCGATCGAAGGGCGGCCCATGGTCGACGGCCGAAAGGCGACGGACGGGCTCATCCGGCGCAAACTGAGCCGCAAATTTTTCGATCGGATTGGCTATCCCGAGGCGATCTGGCTGCATTTCGAGCACTCGGACCGAACCTTCACCATCGAGACGCCCTCGGAATTCGCCTTGCCTCAGCGGGTCGCCGCGCATCGGGTCATTATCGAGGAGAGCGTGCGCCGCGTGGTTGGGGTGTAGAGGTTGTGGCTCGATGCGCTGCGACCTGGCTGCTTTGCCATGCTTCGTCCCGGCCCAATATCCCGGCCATGGCGGCCGCGATCGCCGGCGCCGCTTCCGCTGCGGCCTTCGCATCGAGAATCGCGGCGCGGGTGCGGCGAAAGAGCACGTCTTCCAGCGTTCGCGCCATTTCCTGTTGTACGGCCCGGTGGATTTCGGGCCAGCGGCAGGGCAGCCGGGGATGAACCAGTTCGCCCTGCTCCTCGCGAATTCTTGCGGCAACCGCCAGGCGCAGGGAAGCCGTGCGGCACTCCCGTTGTGGCAAGCCGGCAGTTTGGAGGGCCGTATCCACGGTGTCCTCGGCCATTTTGCGATAGGTAGTCCATTTTCCGCCCAGAATCGTCACCAGTCCGGCGCTGGATACCGTGACGACGTGGTCGCGAGAAAGCTGCGCCGTAGTCTGGTCGGGAGCGCTTTTCACCAGTGGGCGCTGCCCGGCGTAAGATGAGAGAATATCGTTCGGCTGGATGGTCCAACCGAGGTATTCTCGCGCATGTTCCAGGAGGAAGGCGACTTCCTCGGCCAGCGGCTGGGGATTGGCTTCGGCCACCGGCCGGGGAGTATCGGTGGTTCCCAGGAGCGTGCGGCCTTGCCAGGGAATGGCGAAGAGCACGCGTCCATCGGCTGTTTCCGGAAGGAGAATCGCCGTTTCGCCCGGAAGATAGGATTTCGGCAAAACGAGATGCGCTCCCTGGCTGGGCGCAATGAGCGCCGGAGCCGTGGGATCATCCAACTGTCGGAGAGCGTCGCTGAAGATGCCGGTGGCATTGATCACCACCCGCGCCGCGATTTCGTAGTCTGCGCCGGATTCGAGGTCACGAATCACCGCGCCGGCAACGCGGCCCCTACGGCGAAGGAGGGAGGTCACCGGCGCATAGTTCAGCGGAGCGCCGCCTTGCTCCGCCAGTGTCTGGGCGAGAGCGATCGCCAGGCGGGCGTCGTCGAATTGTCCGTCGTAGTAAAGCACCCCGCCGGCTAGGCCGTCCATCGTCGGCGCCATCTCCGCGGCCTCGGCGCGTGAGACGAGCCGTGAGGGTTGCAGGCCGTGACGGCCAGCCAGGGCGTCGTAAACCTTGAGCCCCGCGGCGTAGTAGAGCTTCTCTGCCAGACTGTGGGCTGGGATGAGGAAGGGCAGGGGATGAACGAGCGCCGGGGCATTGGCCAGCAAATGTGAGCGCTCGTGCAGCGCGTCGCGGACCAGCGTGAGATTTCCCTGGCGCAGATAGCGCACACCGCCATGGATCAGCTTCGTGCTCCGGCTGGACGTGGCGCAGGCGAAATCGCCGCGCTCCACCAGTGCGGTGCGATAACCGCGCGAGGCGGCGTCCAGCGCGGCGCCCAGCCCCGTGGCGCCGCCGCCGATCACCAGCACGTCCCATTGCGGGGTTTCCCGGATCTGGAAGAGGCTTTCGTCTCGATTCACGCGATTCAGCTTATCTCGTCTGCGAATTTTCGCCGTGTCGATGCAAAACGATTGGCGGAACAAGGCGATGGGCGCGCAATTTTTCTTCTCACCTGCCTTGTGGCATTGCGAAAGCTACGGAAATCTGCATTCTGCCAGCGCCGCCTGTGTCGCATCGGCGATGATTCTTTTCCTCCCGTCAGTGTTCAATCTCATCATTCCCATTACTCGCGGGCTCATTCGCAATCAGCGCGCGCGCCGCATGATCATGTTCTATGACGTGATCTTTGCGCTGCTCATGCTTTTTGCCGGTTCGTCCGTGCTGCGCAATTGGCTGCGCGCCAATCCATATATTTTCATCGGTTATTGGGCGGGCTGCGCGTGGCTCACGCTGCTGGCGGTCCTGCTCGCGCTCTTCGACCTGGTTGCCGTGCGCGCGACCTGGCGAAAGGAAAAACGGCGGCTGGAAGCGGAATATTTCGATGAACCGAAGGAAAACCCTCCCCATGGTGAAAACCCGCCTCGAACGCGAGCAGACTGAGCGGGTCATCCTGGCGCCATGGGCGCAGAAAAGCGGGGATTCGGCCGGCCGCCATTATCCCGAGCCGCTCCACCCTTCGCGCACGGCTTACGAGCGCGATCGCCAGCGGGTGATCCATTCGCGGGCCTTCCGTCGGCTGGAATACAAAACGCAGGTCTTTCTCAATGGCACCGGTGATCACCTGCGCACGCGATTGACTCACACGATGGAGGTCGCCTCCATCTCGCGGACCATCGCGCGCAGCCTGGGTCTCAACGAAGACCTCGCTGAGGCCATCGCCATGGCCCACGATCTCGGGCATTCGCCCTTTGGCCATACGGGCGAGGACATGCTGAACGATCTCATGCGCGAGCACGGCGGCTTCGAACACAATGCCCAGAGCCTGCGCATCGTCGAAATCATCGAGCAGAAGTATCCGCGCTTTTCGGGGCTGAATCTGACCTGGGAAGTGCGCGAAGGTCTGCGCAAGCACCAGCGCTTTTACGACAAGCCGAAGGCGAACAGTGACGAAAAGTTCCTTTGTCCCAGTCTGGAAGCCCAGGTGGCGAATCTGGCGGACGAGATCACTTACTACTCACACGACCTGGACGATGGGCTGGATTTTCATCTCATCACCCCGGTGCAATTGGCTGAGTTGGAGGTGTGGCAGCATTCCTGCGCTGAAGTGTGCGAGCATTTTCCCGAGTTGCACGGCGCGGAGCTGAATTCCTATGTCATCCGCTGTATCATTGATCGGCAGGTTGGTGATGTTATCGGGACCAGCGCGAAATTGATCAAAGCTCGCGGCTTGAAATGCGCCGACGATGCCCGGAGCCAGAAAAGCCCACTCATTCGCTACAGCCAGCCGCTGCTGCGCGCGAACCAGAAACTGCGGCGGTTTCTTTACGCGAATCTTTATTACCATCCGCAAGTGCGCCAGGCAAACAACCGTGCTTGTGAAATGTTGCGCCGGGTGTTTCAGGCGTATCTGGCGAAACCGGCGCTATTGGGCGAACACACTGCGCAACGGGTTCGCACCGAGGGATTGCATCGCGCAGTGTGCGACTATGTGTCGGGGATGACAGATCGTTATCTCATGGAGGAACATCGCCGGCTTTTTGGCGATGCCCTGCCGGAGGTGGCGGCAGAAGCCGTGGCGGCTCGGCCTGCTCGGAGGAGCCGGCCTGCGCGACCTTGCCGGGTGTGATGGGAGGAATGGCCCGCTTGCAGCGGCTGGCGATATAACTATAATTTGTCTCAGGATTGAGGTGTTCGGGGCTGAGCGCCAGCGGCCGGCGATGGAGGGAGCGGACGCTTTTGGAGCAACGGGTGCTTGCTCCGGCTTTGTCAGCAAGAGTTTCCAGCAAGGCGTATGTTTACGCGAAACGGCAGCTCCTCGCGAGGCTGTTTTGTATTTAGTTTATTAGTGGCATCCGGCCTTTGTGTGTGACCGGTTTATTTAACCGCACTGGAGGTTTCAGCGCGTTTCGTGAAATAAACGCGAACAAAGCGGTGGCAAGCACCCGCACCCCAAATGGCCGGACGCCTTCCAGATTCGAGCTGGCTCTGGGGACAAGTTTTGCTAACTATCTAACCCGACTTTCGCAACTGACCTGACGAATCGGTGATTTCCGCGACCCTCGCGAGAACGAAAGGCTGATAAATACAGGGGTTCCGGCAATGACGCCACGCA
>FTCV01001768.1_pt1 | contig 36999 bp, 16 predicted proteins | sample 1639691 | NCBI WGS metagenome assembly FTCV01 (sample SAMEA3914864, study PRJEB12502) | metagenome | biome: forest; material: soil | place: USA | collected 2012-03-12 | depth 0.3 m
GGCCGGTTCCATTGAGATCGAGCCGGGCGTTGGATTGCAACACGTGGCCGGCATTGAGAAAGGTCGCGTTATTGATGTGAGGATTGGAGTCGGTGATGTGAACGTAGCCCGTGCTGGCGTTCGTTACCGTTCCCCCAGTGAAGTTGGCGCTGCCGCCGCCGAATTCGAAAAGGCCGGCGGGAAAATTCAGCGTGAGCCCGGCCGTATCGATATTCATCGTACCGCTGCCCAAGCGCACCGTGCCCGCGCCACTGCCAGTGAGCGAGCCGGAGAAGGTGGCGCTCGTGCCGTTGAAATAGGCGACGGAGCCGGAGGCGACCGTAAAGTTTCCTCCCTGCCACGTGCCGCCGGCGTTGAAGTCGAGGGCTCCGACGGTGAGATCGAATGTGCCCGTGGCGGTATTGTTAAAGGGAGTTCCCCCAATGTCTGCCAATCCGGTGTTCGTGCGTTGAATCAGTCCGGAATTCGTGAAAGAGCTGCCGAAATTTCCGAGCCAGGAACCGTCGACGGATTGATCCACGTCCCAGACGCCGCCGAGTTGATTGGTCACGTTGCCGGTTCCATTCAGGTCGAGCCGGGCGTTGGATTGCAACACGTGGCCGGCATTGAGAAAGGTCGCGTTATTGATGTGAGGATTGGAATCGGTGATGTGAACGTAGCCCGTGCTGGCGTTCGTCACCGTTCCCCCAGCGAAGTTGGCGCTGCCGCCGCCGAATTCGAACAGGCCGGTGGGGAAATTCAGCGTGAGGCCGGCCGTGTCGATATTCATCGTGCCGCTGCCCAGGCGCACTCGGCCTGCGCCGCTGCCGGTGAGCGTGCCGGAAAAAGTGGCGCTCGTGCCGTCGAAATAAGCAACGGAGCCAGTGGCGACCGAAAAGGCGCCGTCTTGCCAGATCCCCGATCCGTCGAATTGGAGATTTCCCGCGGTGAGCTGGAATTGCCCCGCCGCCGAATTGCTAAAAGGCGTCCCGCTCAGAGAGGCCGTTCCGGAGCCCGTTCGCTTGATGAGCCCTGAGTTCGTAAAGCTGCCCCCGAAGTTGCCGAGCCACGCGCCATCTCCACTCTGGTGGACATCCCACGTGCCGGTCGCCGTGTTCACGACCGATGTGCCGGTATTGTTCAGATCGAGACGCGCATTGCCCTCCGTCACCGCGCCCGCGTTGGTAAAGGTCCCGCCGATGATGTGTGGATTGCTGCTGATGATCGAAAGGGCGCCGTCGTTCTCGATCACGCCGCTGAAATTGCTGCCGCCGCCATCGAGCGTACTGAAGCCCGTGAGGCTCAGTTTGGCATTGGCGGTGATCGTGCCCGAAGTGAGATCCAGATTCGTGATCGATGACGCTGCGGAGAGGGTGAGCGAACCTCCGGAGATCCCGAGATGGTCGTTGCCCACGACGGTGAGCGAGTGGATGGCAAACGACCCGGACGGAAGATTCACCGTGACGCCGGGAACATTGATCGTGACATCTAGACTCGTGGCATCGCCGGCCTGGGCGCCAGGGACCTGGCCGGTGTCCCAATTCCCGGCGTCCGCCCAGTTATTGCTCACGCCACCGATCCAGTTTGCGGAGGCGGGAGCGATGCGGGTTTCGAGAATTTCCGGTGGGAAAAAGGAGGACCGTTGCCTGTGCCTCTCGAAGGTCGCCGATTGAAGCCAACGCCGGAGCGTGTTGAACGGAAGCGAGGTGGAGTCTTTCATCGGGGCGCGCTTGAGGCTAGCAAGCGATACTTGCCTTCTTGCGCATTGAGAAGGGAAAACTCCAGGGTGTGGTTATAAAATCTAAATCGGCTGATATAGATTTTATAAACGCACCCTATTCGCGCTGGAGTTATCTCAACATTGGTTTAAATACCTGTGCTAACGATACGCTTATCCAAGATGGCGTGGGGCGAAAGGATGCAGTGCCAAGGCAGGTGCGGTTTGCAACCTCGCGCAGTGTGCTGAAAACGCGGCGAGGCGAGGACGATGCCTCTCTGCGAAGCAACAACTCGTCCGCCGACGCGCAGCAAGTGCCAATCCGAACCCGGTTCGAGGGCAAAAGCAGGCGTCCCGGGGAACGCCTCCGCGCCTGGAGAGGTGCGACACGTGGGGGCCGCCCTAGCGCACAACTCGGCTGGTTCGAGGGCAGTAGGACGCCTTTCGACCCAGGGCGTGATGGCGAAATCCATTTTGGCAATCGCGCGGTCCAGCGGGTGCGGGCCTCGCGGTTTCAGCAAATGCAATTCCACCAACACGCCCCGGAGGTCGTGTCCCGGTTAAAATGTCAAAGAACGATACCTGGATGAACCAGGGCCCATGGGGTCGGGCGAAGTGTATGTGTGTGTATGAGGCCGGCTCTCTCCCACCTGGTCGCTCGAGGCATGTTGGGAAATCCGCTTTGTGAGATGGATTTCATCTCGGCAAAACGAACTTACCAACACATCCCATGCAACCAGCCAGGGGAGCCGAAGATCGCCGCGAACGTGCGGTGTTCCTTAAGGGGGAAACAAAGTGCGGCGTCTCGAGATCGCTTCTCTTGAAGAGACGTCCCGACGTCGGGGGCCGGATCTATCGCAGGATACGATAAGCCGACTGGCCCAACGCTCGGACTTCTCACGGGCTTCATTCTCGCTTCACTTCTCAGCAATGGTTGCTTCGAAGCGATTCGAGAACTTTGCCCTCAGAACTGTACAATCAGATCTCACTACAGTGATCTCTACTGCTATGCGCCGGCCCGAGGACACGGCCGGTCGCAACTGTCGACTGCGGAATTCTCCAGTCTCAACAGGTAGTCGAGACTGGAGGAGAACGTTCGCCGACGGCTCTTCAGGGCCAGAAGGTGTTCCCGGAGGCCGGCTTATTGAAGGCCAGGTAACGTCTCCAGGACGACCCGCTGCTGGAAGAAAGCAAAACGAGTTCCCTGTGATCAAATGTAGGGCAGGAGCTCCCAGCTCTTTGGGATTCGTGGCGCAGCCGCTTTCGGGCGGTTGAGCGATGAATGCGACGGCAGTTCCCGAACTGCCGCAAAGCGCAGGGTCTCGTCGTGAAACGAGGCGACCGGGAGGGCGCTCACTGTCAGCGGATTGCGCCGCGTGGCAGTGTGCGATTCCTGGCGAATTCTGCTCAGAAAGACACGTTCTCGGCGCAATTTTCAGCGCTCCGATGATGTCTCTTTTTCCATTGATCACGGTGGCAGAATGGCGTGGGGATTTCGGAAGCGCCAGCGGATTTAGGGTAACTTCAACTCCTACGGCAATGCAAAGACCGGGTTATTCGTGGCGGAGACGTTATCGATGTTGATGTTTTGGTTCGCGCCCGGCCCCGTGCCGGAGGAGAAGTAGATGCGTTCGACGCCGACGCTGCTGGCTGCGGTGATTCCGTCGATGGTGTAAGCAGTGGTCGCTCCCGCCCCGGTGGACGTCCACGGGGTGAGGTAGAGCGTGGCACTGGACACTCCGGAGGCGGCGGGCGGAACCACGAAGCGCGCGCGATACCAGGTATCCAGCGTCGGATGCATGAGGGTTTTTGTCGCGCCGGCGACGGTGGATTGCAGGTAGCTCGTGACGCCGTTGCTGGTCAGATGCAATCCGCTGACGGTTCCCACTCCGTCGAAGGCCCGGACCCACATATCATCATTTGTCGCGCCGGAATTCAGGCGGAAATCAACGGTCCAGACCGTGGAATCATCCGCGGGCAGAGGCGGGAAGACTTGATTCATGCTGATGGCCGAGCCGGAGGTGGAGCCGGTGTTATCGATCCAGAGCAGACCCTGGGCGCCGGCGCCGAAGGGCGACGCGACGTTTGTAACGGTGACATTGCGGATGCCCGCGCCGAGCGCCTGCGCGCCGCCGACGGACCAGCCCGCCGGTATATACCCGGTCGCAGTGGTTGGGTTGGGATTGGCGGCATCGGCTTCAAAGGAAGTGTTCACCACGTTTTGCAGCAAGCCGTAGTTCAGATACAGATCGTAGTCTCCGGCCTGGCGGAAGTGGTCGAGGCCGGCGGCGGCTGAGGCTCCCCAATTGGTCGGGCTGACATTTGCCATGTAAGTATTCGCCGGCGAACTGTAGATATTGTTCTCCTCGATGAGGCGGCAAGATCCGCCGACCGAGAAGCTCGGATTCGAATAGAAATCATTTCCGATCAGGACGAGATCCACGGCGGCGGTTCCGGTTTGCAGGAACTTCGGCTGTGAATTGTTATCCAGGAAGGCCTGGGAGCCATAGTAGACTCGGCCGCCGAAGTTCTGAATACTCAGCGTGGTGGAGGGCAGGGCGGACTCTTCCTTCATGCCCTGAAACGAGACCCGTCCGCTCCAAGTCGCGCTATGCGTATTCGAGACGAGTAGGTGATTGTAGCTCTGCTCGTTATACAAATCGCAGCCAATGAAATCCTGGTTGTCGTCCACCATGATATCCCAGCCGCTCGTGCTGACCATTTGCAGGCATTCCACGACAAGCGCGCCGAGGAAGCCGGTTTTGGCATGGGTGGCGCCGGAAATCGTAGGGCAACCCAGAAGGTAGTTGGAGAAAACCACCGCGGGACCGCAATCATTGACCGTGAGCGGAGAATCGCAAACCGGCAGGAGAACGGTAGAGCCGGCGGGCAGCGAATTGAGCACGATGCCGGGGCTATTCGTATAGGCGCCGCTATCGATCCCGTCGTAGGTGGCGAAGCTCGCTCCGGTCGAGGTCTCGAGGACGCACGGCTGCGTGGAGACGCCGGAAACGGCGCCGACCTGTGCGGCCAGGAGCTCGATCGAGATATTCTGCGGAGTAGTCACGGTGAACATGGGGATGGTCGTCGTGGCCGAGCCCGTCCAGGTGAGGAGGGAAGCAGGGCCGGAGCCTTGGATGGAGTAGTTGCCGCCGGAAACATTCAGCGTGGCCGTCGTCTTATATGTGCCGGCCGGGATGTAGACGATGGATCCGTTGTTATTTGTTTTGGCCTGGGTGATGGCGCTTTGAATCGCCGCGGTGCAGTCTGCGCCGCGCACGGCATTGTAAGGTGATTTCGTGATGTCCAGGATGGTGGCTCCATCGGCGGGCCAAGTCGATTGGAGGAAGGTTTGATCCGGCGAAGTGATCGAGGAGGCGATGCTGCCTGCCGGGATGCTCACTTGATTGACCGTGCCGCCCTTGACGTAGGTCACGGGCATCGCGGGTACGGCGGAGTAGTTATTCGAAAGTGTAAGGTCGAGCGGATTGGGCGGCCACATGTAGATGCCGCCAGTGGAGGAGGCGGGGGGATTGGTAAACTGACAGTCCACGACCATGTCGCTCCGATCATTGAAGGCGATGGCGCCGCTGGCATTGGTCCAGCTATCGACCCAGCAATTTTCGATGACATTCATCGTCGTGGCGCCGGTCGTCGGTCCGGTAAAGAAACGTCCGGACCCGGTGGAGGTGCATCGGCGCACGTGAGAGAGTACGCCAACGCTAATGTCGTTGGAGGCGCTGTCTTCGAAGTGGCAATCCATGACGACGGCCTTGCCATCCGCTCCGGAAATCGCCGTGCCGCATTGCTCGAACTCGCAGCTCTTGAAGATCCACACGTAGTTGTTGTAGTAATCGCGAGCGAAATCGACGCCTTTGCTATCGCCCTTGAAGTAGCAGTTCCAAATGATGGTCTCGGCCATGGGGCTCGTCTGCGCCGTGGTGCCGGCGATGATCCCCGCGGCGGTCACGGTTTCCGGAGTACCCGCGACGGAGGAGCAGAATTTCAGGGTCGAGCCATTGGCAATGGTGTGATTGGTCGGCGCGCTGATCGTGACCGTCACGTTTGTCGTATCGATCGACGTCACGGTGACCGTGGTCGTGGAGCCAGTGTTGGCAATGCCCGTGCCGGTCACGCCTGCTCCGGCGACGAGACCGGCGGGAATCGCGGAGAGGGGAATGGTCACGATGCCAGCTGGGAGTGTTGTCGCCGTCGAGACTGTTCCCGAGGTCGACGTATATTTAAACGGAGGGCTGATCGTGCCCTGCCCGGAGATGCCGGTGAATCCGATGAACTCTTCGTTCTCGTGCCGCATCCGCGTCTGATAAAGCTCGATGGAGGCATGGGCGATGCCGAAGCCCGCGGCCGTCACGGCTGGGCCGGCATTCCAGATGAGGCCTTCATACTGGCTCCGGCTCGAACCCTGATCGAGGAACATCGTCTTGCCCGCCGCGCCGGCCCACTGGATCGTCGTATTGCTGCCGCAACCGACCAGCCGAAGCCCATACGCCCCGGGCCACCTTTGGATGGAGGTGAAGGTATTATTCCAATAGAGGGTATTGCTAATGACGTACGTCCCCGGCGGGAGGTAGACCGTGGTGCGCGTCGAGCTGGGCGTGGAGGCCAAATTCAACGCTTCCTGAAGCGCCACGGTGTCATCCGTGCTGCCGTTTCCGGAGGCGTGATGCGTCATGGCCGAGTCGGTCTTGACATTGATCCAGTCGGAACGACCGGTGGTCCAAGTCATGGGTGCGATGCCGATGGCCTGGAGAGAATGGAGACCGCCGGCCAGGAGCAGCGAGGCGGTGAGGAGGGAAGCCGTGGGGAAGCGGCCAGAGGTCTGGGGAACCTTAAGGATATGCATAGGGGAAACGAAGCTAAGGGAGGGTTCCTTTTTTTCAGAAATCCCGCGGGGCGTCATGCTAGCGGATTGTTGTGGTTGCCGGCGTGGCAGCAATGTACTTCGGGGCGCGCGTCGCGCGATTGGATATAGGGTAACACATGCAAGGCACTCCTGCACGGGGGCTCCGCGCAGTGGCGCGAGCTCACCGGCCAGCGCACACTTGGTGGTTTAAGCCGTCTGCACTGAAGTTATGCCAATTAAACGCAGGTCCGACCTACGAGAAGGATAGAAGGATGCCGCCAGGTTTTTTGGAGTGCGAGCGCTTGCTCCCGCTTTGTCTGCGTTAGCTTCACGCAAAGCAATGGCTCCCTCCGGTTCGGAGGAATTCCGCCTTCCCGAAGCGAAACTGATTGAGTCTTGCCAAGCACGATACGAGGCCGGTTTGTTGGAAGTGGACGTTTCAAATGGAGCGAACGCCGCGCTGCGAAGCCGCGCTGACAAAGCGGGAGCAAGCACCCGCACTTCCAAAAAATTTGGCGCTCGACCGCACTTTTTGGGTTCGGAATTGCGAAGATTCCGGCATTTCCAAAACCCACCTTTCGCGAAATGATCCGCGGCTCATGTCCAACGATGCAAATCAGGAGCTTCCGGCTCCAAGCGCCGCCGCCGATCCGAACAAGCCCCTCGGCGCGGCCGAGCGCAATTGGCGGCGCTTTGTCCTCTTCCGGGTCTGCTTCAATTCGCGGTTCTATTACCCCGTCCTGGCCGTCTTCTTCCTGGATCTTGGGCTGAGCCCCACCCAATACACCCTGCTCAATTTCGCCTGGGCCATTGCCATCGTCCTCACCGACGTTCCGGCCGGCGTCCTGGCCGACCGCATCGGGCGCAAGCCGCTCATCGTGGGCGCGGCCTTTTGCATGGTGGCCGAAATGCTCCTCCTGCTCGCCGCGCCGCTCAATGGCCGCGCCACGCTCTTTCTTTTCTGCCTCGCGAATCGCGTGCTCAGCGGGGTTGCTGAGGGCATGGCGAGCGGCGCGGACGAGGCGTTGGTCTTCGATTCTCTCGCGGAACGCGGCCAGTCTGAGCAATGGCCAAAGGTGCTCGATCAAGTGATGCGCTGGCAATCCGTCGGCATGGTGATCGCCATGCTCCTGGGCGGCGCGGCCTACGATCCCCACTTCATGAATTTCCTGGGTGGCGTGGTCGGTCTCCCGCTGCACCTCGTGCAAGCCACAACGCTGCGCTTTCCCATCTATCTCAATCTGCTGACGGCCGTCGGCGCCGTGTGGATCGTGCTCGGCTTTCGGGAGCCCGTTCTGAAGCGCCCGCACAGCGCCTTCGCCGCTCCCGGTCAGGCCGAATCCGCCTCCAGCGCCTGGAGCCTGTTGCTGACTGCGGCGAAGTGGATTTTTCAAACGCCGGCGGCCAGTTTCATTCTCATCGGCGGCCTGCTGATCGATTCCTCGGCTCGGCTGCTACTGACCTTTTCCAGCTCTTACTTCCGCTTGATCTCGCTTCCGGCGGCATCGTTCGGTCTCCTCGGCGCGGGTATGGCAGGTCTCGGCTTTTTCGCCGCCCCCTTGGCGAGAAAGATGGTTGGTTCATACACGTTGGCGACGAATTACAAACTGATCGCTCTGGCGACGATCGGCGCACTGGTCGGCATTGCGCTCAAGTGGCCCATCTGGGGCGCCATCTTCATTGCGCCGCTCGGGACCGCCATGTTTGCCCTCGGCTTTATGGTTTCCTATTACATCAATGCCATCGTCGAGTCGGGCCATCGCGCCACTGTGCTCTCCTTTAAGGGCCTTGCCTTCAATCTCGGTTACGGGTTCATGGGTCTGCTCTTTGCGGGAATGATGAAAGCATTTCGAGGGGATTCCGCGCCCGACCAGGCGCTCGCGTCGGGTTTTCGGCTCCTGCCGATATTCCTTGCTGTCGCCTTTGGGATTTTTCTGCTGGCATTTCGGCGACACGCAAAGGCGACCAACACGAAGTTCTAGATTTCAAAAATGAACAGTATGACGCTGCAGGCCGTGGTTCCAAACACCATGCTGGATCGAAGCCTTCTGTCAGAGAAGGTGATCGTCTGCTGTGGTGAGGACGAAAATCAAATGATCGCGGCTCTCACCGGCGCGGGCGCCGGAGAGCCAAGGAAGGTCAGCAGTTTTCGATGTTATAAAGTTCGAAAATATACGGATTACACCGTCATCCTCGCGGGGATCGGCACCGGGTCTCTGGAGCCGCTCCTGCACGAACTTCTGAGTTTTAAGATCGCTACGAAGCTGGTGCTGGTCGGCACTGCCGGGCGGCTCTCCGGCTCGAGTCTGCCTCTGGGGGACGTTTTCATCATCAAGGAGGCCTGGTTGGCTGGAACCGCCCTCGATCGCGAGGTGAAGGGCGGACCCCTGACGCCAAATTTTCCGTTGGTTCTTCATTCGCAAAGCGCATCGATCGTGTCGACGGATTTCTACTATGGTTTCACGGAAGCTCCCGTTGACGACCGTTACTCCAGAAAACTTACCCACCTCAAAAAAGACGTCGTTAAGTTTTCCCACAAAGCTGACTTCGTCGACATGGAGGTGGGGCAGTTCTACGCTCTTTGCGATCTGATGTTGGGAGACGACAGTGTTCAATATATCGCCATAAAGGGTGCGGCCAATACGTTGACTGACCAGAATGAGCAAATTGAACGGGCCAACGAAGTGCTCCTGAAGGCCTTCATCAAGGCATTTGTCATTCTTGAAATCAATCCTGACGGCGACGCAAAGGCAGCGCTGTCGGCGCCCGCTATTGCGTCCGCCAGCGTCAAGTCTCCCGGGCCCACGGTAAAGATGATGGAGGAAATCAAGCTCTACTGGCTGATCCAGATTTCGAGCGCGTCGGTGCTCGGGTTCCTGGCCGCACATTTGGATCTCGCAAAGAAGGATACGACGTTTCTGGTGTGCGCTCCCGGTTTCTTTCTGTTAACCATCGGCGCCGTTTATAATATTGTAGGGAACTATTACATACGAGTCGAAGGCGTCGTCGCTGGGCTTTCCTCGAGTCAGGAAAATGTCATCACCCCGCATCTCTGCACCATCTACATGTTCATCGGCGCCTTGCTCGGCGGCGTGATGGGGTGTTGTCTCACGGGGATTGGCTTTATTCAACGCCTGCCTCATGCTGTCGGCATCGCAACGAGTCTGGGCGCGCTCGTCGGAGCTTTCGCGATTTTCTACGTCCAGAAGAAAGTGTTTCTCAAGCTTTATGCGCTCGGAGACAGTGGGTATCGCGTCTATGGGCGCACCCTGATGCGAATTTTCGGCTTTCCAGGTCTGCAAATGAGTGAAATTCGACTTCGTTTCTTTGGAACGAAGCGGTGAGCCGGCTTCTGGAGATAATTGCAGCTTTTGAAGCCCTGACGTGACGTGGAGACGAACTCGCAACCGCTTTATGCGACCGAAGGCGGTGCGAATGGAATTTTCACTTGTCGCTGATCTTTTTGGCGATTAGCGAGTGCTCGCGCACTTTTCATAACATGAGCAGCTACCCCCAATCTCAGACCACAGAGACCATCGAAAAGCACATCAAGCGGGCGTGGATCGCGGCGGTCGTGTCCGCCTCGATGACGCTGTTGCTCGTTCTTTTGTCCATTGGCGGTATTCAGATAATTCCCGGGCTCGACGTTTGGGCGATTATCGACGCAGCGATTATCGCGGGATTTGCTTTTGGCATCTATCGGCGAAGCCGAGTGTGCGCATTTCTCTTGCTTGTCTACGCCGTGTTCAACGAGGTCTATATGATAAGCGATGGGAATAAGCCTTCTCCATTGCGGATTATTTTCATCTACTATTATTTCCGAGGCTTTTTGGCAGCGATCGCCTATCACAAGCTCAATCCTCGGCGGCCTGCGCCTTCTCTAGCGCCGGCCACTCCCGTATCGCAGCCGCCCCCGCTGCCAAAATGCAACGGATGGTTTGTTTGCCTTGAAGAGCAGGTCCGGGGGCCGTTTTCCATCGAGCAGCTCAATGCGCTCTTGGACGTCGGCACGATTCGTCAGGACACTCAGTGCTGCCCGGAAGGCACTCAGGAATGGCAACCGCTTTCGGCGGTCATCCCATAAACTAATCACTCACCACACTAGCGCGGCGCCACTTCGTGGAGGACAAAGTTCGACGTAGGCCCGATCTCGAAACCGGGGTTGTCGTTGGCGGGTCCGGTCTCCAGCGAAAGCTTGACCCGGCCGATCGTCACCTTGCCAATCTGCTCGGCGACGATGCCAAAGTGTTCGCCGGGAGTAAAGCTGCCGATGGCGCTGCCTTTGACCACGATGCTGGCAATGCTGGAGATGGCCGTGGATTTGGCCGAGGCATTGTCGATAAGGTGCTCGCCGCCGGCGCCGAGAAGGTCGTAGCCGCCGGCGGAATCCACTACGCCGGCGGTGACGCTGGAAGCGCTCCAGCGGCCGCCGATGCTGATGGGGCCAATCTGCGCGTGACCATTCAGCGGAGCATTGGCGGGGCCGAAGCCGCCGAGCACGAGGGCGTGGTCGAGATTGCCGTCCACGGTGAGGCTGGCGATGGCCAATGATTTTGCGCCCGAGAGCGAGCCGCCGGCGCGAATAACATACTGGACAGCGGGTTGACCCACGACGCTGCCTTTCACCACGACCGGGCCGAGTTCGCCGCCGGCGATGAGCCCGCCGGCAAAGACATATTTGCCGGCGCGGACATCGCCTCCAATGGTCACACTCGCGATATTTGAGCCTGGGCCGTCGGCATAGATGAGTCCGCTCTCCGAGCCGTCGCCTCCGATCTGGCTCCCTCCGATCGAGATTCGGCCCATGTCCCCCGGGGTCGTGTCGCTGCCGGTCAGAATGGAACCGCTGATTTGGCCGATGTTTCCGATTTGGTCGCCGGCGATCGTGACATTTCCGATGCTGCCGCCCGAGCTAATGCAGCCGCTCGCATCGCCGCTGCCTCCGATGAGAGAGCCGCCGATGTGGAGCGAAGTGATGCCAATGGAAGTACGGCTGCCCGTCCGCAAGGTCCCGCTGTCGACGCCAGCGCCGCCCGCGACGTCGCCCCGGATAGTCACTGCGCCAATGCTGGTGCGGGCGAAAATCGCGCCGCTGAACTCGGCGGCCCCGCCGATAAGGGAGCCGCCAAGCGACACGCTTTCAATCTTTCCGGTTCCGGCGGTGGACGTATCCCGCACATCGATGATCGCATCGCGCAGATCTCCCGCGATCTTGATCGTTCCCACCGGGCCGAGGAAGACGCTGCTGTGATCTGTCCCAGTATCCTCCGTGAGCCCGCCAAAGGCGCCGAGGCTGTCGACATGGAGGCTTTTCGTTGCCGTCTTGCCCGGATTGCCGCTGCCGGCCAAGATTTTTCCAAGATCGCCCGGCACGCTCACTTCGCCAAGGTCGACGCCGGCGGCATTGATGAAGCCGATGTTAACCTTACCATCGCCGTGCGGACCGCGCTTGACGGTGACGACAACATTCGAGCCTTCGTAGCTGGAGTCGATATTCAGCCCGAGGCACTGGCAGAATGAGGTCGAGCCGGAGACGGATTTAACGAGGAGTTCGAGATTGCTGGTTTGAATCTGTGTCTTGAGCTTCACCGTGACCAGGTCGCCATCGACATCGTAGAATTGCGCGACGCCATCGGCGAGGTGCGCGGCGTTGCTGTCGAGCGCAGTCCCGGTGGGGCCGCCATAGATCACGTAGGCCGCGCCGGAGCCGGCCCCGGTGACGGCTGGCGCCCCTAAGATCAGGTCAGCATACCCGTCGCCATTCACGTCCCCGCCTCCGCTCACGCAGTAGCCGGCGCCATTGCTCGCCGCTGCGCCCAAAACCGCGAAGCCGTGAGCGCTATCCAGAGAGCTGAGGGCGAAGAAGGAGGGCAAACCGCTCTTATTTCCAAAGACAACGTAGGCGGCGCCCGCGCCGGAGGTGGCGCCGGGCGCTCCGATGATGAGGTCAGAAAAGCCGTCGCCATTTATATCGCCGGCCCCCTGGACGCTGAAGCCGACCTGGGCGTTTGCTCCGCCGGTGAATGTGCAGCCGTGGACGGTCGAACCGATGTCGCCGGTGGAGATCTGCACGGGGAAAAGGTTTCCTTGGGGATTTGATGCTCCGAAGATGACGTAAGCAGCGCCGGCGCCGTTGCTGGCGCCGGGAGCGCCGACGATCAAGTTGCCCAAGCCGTCCCCATCGAGATCGCCGACTCCGCTCACGCTGGCGCCGAGTTTATCGCCGGCCGAGGCTCCGGAAATCTGGAATAGGTCCACCGAACCGATGGCAAAGGCAGGAGCCGCCGTTGGGACATTATAACCCGCAACCACGTAAGCCGCGCCAGCCCCACTGCCGGCGCCAGGCGCGCCTATGACGAGATAGGCCACGGCGCTGCCTAGTCCTTCGAGGTTATTCAAAGTGCCCGTACTGGCTCCAAACTGGTCGCCGGACGTGGCGCCGGTGACCTTGAAGCCATTCGTTCCATCCAGACTGGAAAGGTGAAAGACGGCGGGGAATGCTCCATTTCGCCCGTAGACCACGTACGCGGCTCCCGCGCTGTTCGCCGCCTTGGGCGCGCCGATGACGAGATCGGCCAGGCCATCGCTATTCAAGTCGCCGGCGGCGCTCACGCTCGTCCCGGCGGCATCTCCGCTGGCCTCGCCGACGATGGCGAAGCCATTCGAGCCATCCAGATCGGCAAAGGGGTCGATCGTGGCAGGAAAAGATCCCGTGTGGCCGAAGATCACGAAGGCTCCGCCTGTCCCCGGTGTGCCTCCTCCTGAGGTCGTGCCATTGCCGCTTACGCCGTACTCGGGAACGCCGATGAGCAAGTCGGCGATGCCGTCGCCATTCACGTCGCCCGCCGCGCTCACGCTGAAGCCGAGCATGGCCGCGCCATTGCTGTTCACCGTCCCAGCGTGCATGATCACGAAGCCATTGTTGCCGTCCAGGCTGGCCAAGTCCAAGGAGGCAGGAAAGGCTCCGGCCCCGGTCAAAGGTCTTTCGCCGAAAACCACGTAGACCACGGCTTCGTAGATGAATCCGACCCCGGGGCCGCCGTTCAACTGATCGTTCTTCTGGGTGGTGACGACGAAATCGGGAATTCCGTCGCCATTGAGGTCGCCCACCTGGGCTACTGTGTAGCCGGTCTCGCCGAGCCCCTGGCTATTGGTGATGGACAAGCCCTGAGCGCGGGTGAGCGAGGCGAGATTGAGCGAGTTCGAGACGATGGCTGCCGACGCGGAAATGCCAAGGAAGGCGAGGGTGAGTCCGGCGGCGAGGCTGGAGAGGATTCGGTTCATTGCAGGAATGCGCTGGGTGTGAGGTGATGGCGTACGGCCGCATTTTTCGGGCTGCGGGCGTCTCTCTTCCTATCGCGATTTTTACGCGTGAGTTACGAGAAAAGTGAGCTTTTTTGGTAGCCGTCCGAATAGACGTATTCGACAAAGTCCCTTTGTGGCGAGCCGATTCGACCACGCCGCACGCGGTTTGATTTGCCCGCATACACTCAATCACCAGCGATTACGACTAACAAACCCGCTACCCATCCGAGTCGACATAGTCGCCGCCACATTGCTTGCAGTAATCCGCAGTCATAAAGTTTTGGACCCAGCCGGAGCCGCGCAATTGCGGGTAGATCTTGTCGTTTTTGCAAACGCGGTTCACCAGAGCGGCGTAGGCTTGGCGAAGAGTGAAGTGTTCGCAGATGTGGTAGGCTACGCCGTACAACGCGAGCTCCGAGAGCACGATCTTCAAGGCTTTTGCCGCTTCCTCCTCGGTCGTCAAAGATGCCGGGTCCACCAGGGACAATTCCACGCAGGCTTTCGTGATCGGCAGGCCCTCGGTTTCCAGCGCTTCGTCGATCAATTCACAGGCTTCTATCGCCTCAATGGCTTCCTCGGATTCGCCGCTCATCTCGCGGTCGAGGCGGCGTGCGGAGCGTTCGAGATCCCGCGACAAATCGTCGGGGACCAAGCCGTACCCATCCTCACCCGGTTCGGCTTCGTCTTCTTCGGGCGCCGACTCCAGCGCCTCGTTCTCGTCTTCAATCTCATCCTCGGTTGGGGCGTTCGCGGTCTCAGCGGTCTCAGCGGTCTCAGCGGTCTCGGCGGCTTTTGCGAGTTTCTGCTCCTCCCACGATTTCTCCATCTCGGCGAGATCGGCCGAATGATCGAACTTACGCCGGGTGTATTCGAGGAATTCGAGTTTCGGTTCCGGAAGTTCCAGCACCACGTGTCCATTCTGGCTGAACCATTCCAGATAAAGACAGTTCACCAAACGAGTCGGCGGCTGCTCGCCCTGTTCCGTGAGCCGGAGATATTCCTCAGTCGAGCAATCGAAGATTTCCACCTTTCGCGCCGCCGTCATCTCGCCGGCAGCGCCGATTTGTTGCCACCGGAAGGATTTGGCTAGGCGGCGATCCTCCTCCGTCGGCGGCCGGTCGTTTTCCGGGACCGTGAATTCGAAAGCACGCTCGTGCAGATCCGCCGCCGGCGCGCCGAACAACGTGAAGAGATACGGATCCTCGCGACCGCGGAGCACGAGAACCCCATGCACGCCATGAGTCGACGAATGATAGAGTTCGCCGGCGATGATTAGGTCGCGGAGTCGGAAGGCCATAGGGAAAGTCAAAAATTGTCCCCTAAAACCACAGGCCCATTCAATCCCCTTTTCCAGGGTTGGAATGCATTTGGTGTCGCTTCGTCTCCAAATTGCTCGCCGTTTCCGGATATGACAATTCCATTCGGATTGCGTAAATACCGACGAAGTCCGTCTCAACAAAATCAAACGGACGCCGAATTTCGGAGAATAGACACCCTTCCGCTCATGAATGCGCAGATCCACCTTCGTCCTTCATTGCAAAATGCCTGGCGCGCGCCTGCGAGATTTATGCGTTGCCTCTTCGCTCTCCTCCTGCTGCCGGCGCGCCCTGCATGCTTTGCGAATCCGGCGCTTCTGCCTAAGGACGTCGCCGAGGGTCTCGCTGCGGCGCCCTTGGTCACCCTCTATTCGCTGCAGCCCCGGGGCGGACCAGATCTTCCGGAATGGAACTTTCATGGACATCACCAGCTCGGGCATGTCGACCTCACTCCGGAGCAGGGGAAGAAGGCGGTGGCTGCTCTTCAAGAGGCAATCGCATCGGGAGAAGCGGGCGTCTATTCGAATTGCATCTTCGAGCCGCGCCATGCTTTGCGCTTCAAATGCGACGGCCACGTCTTTGATATTGTGATTTGTTACCACTGCGGTCAATTGGAGTTGTACAAGGATGATGTTTCGTTGCCCTTCGGAGGGCGTATTGGCGGAAAACCCGACGTATTGAATGGCATGCTGGGTGACGCCCATATCACGCTGGCGGATTCGCCTGCTGCGCTGTATGACAGTTATACAGAGGAGGCCAACACCGCGCTGCAAAGAGCCAAAGGCGGCGATGTCGAGGCTCAGCAAGTGATCGCAAAGCTTTTGCTCAAGGGCCGTGGCGTGAAGACCGATGAAGCGGAAGGCGGCCAGTGGTTGGCCAAGTCATTGCACCTTACGCCGGAGAGCCCGGAGTTTGAAGTCATTCTCGGAAAAATCTACGAAAATGGATTTGAGGTGGCGAAAAACGAGGCCGTCGCGTTGAGCCTGTATCGAAAGGCCGCCGCCCAGGGCAGCGCGCGGGCTATGTACCAGCTTGGTTTTGCTTTCGAATACGGCGTCGGTGTCCCAAAAAGCACCGGCAAGGCGACGAAACTATATCAAAAAGCCGCCGAAAGCGGTGACGCCGAGGGAGAATATGAACTCGGCGTCAGATATGCGCAGGGACGCGATGTCAAAAAGGACAACTTGAAGGCCCTGAAGTGGCTTCGAAAAGCCGCTGATCAGGGGCTTTCTGGAGCGCTGTATTGGATGGGCGGCATGTACGAAGATGGGCGCGGCGTGCCCAAAGACCAGATCGAGGCCTACTTCTGGGATCGCTTGGCTGAAGCCCACGGAACGTGCTATGGACCGCGCGTTTCCGTGACCCTGACGCCGGAGCAAAGCGCGACCATGGAAAAGCGGATTGCGGATTGGATGGCAGCGCATCCGCAGAGAGCGGACGAATAGTGAATTAATCTTCCATCAATTGATAAACCGTCGCCTCACGCGCATCATTACTGTGCAATCAGCGTGATGTAGTCGAACCACAGTTCGTGCCCGCTGCTGGCCGCATTTTGGCCCGTCACGGTGAATCGGAAAGTTTTGTCGCCGGCCGAACCGAAGGTCACCGTGCCGAGGTCGAATTCGGCCCGGAGATTCGTTGCATTGTAGGAGTCCTGGACCGCCCCGTGATTCACAAACGAGCTGCTGCCCGCTGCGGCGACCGCCATTTGGAATGTGCCGGAGGCTGCGGTTTTCCGGACGCCGACGCGTACATCGTAGTTGCGCGCCTCGGGCACATTCACGTTGTAGCCCACGTTGTCGCCGACGGCGGTGGAGGCCAGGTGGGAAGCCGCGTCGTTGCTCAGACCATCGTTTCCGCCATTCGATATAGGCGCGGAGTTTTGGACGATGCTCAGGACTTCGGCTTCGTTGCGCAGGGTCGTTTGTGTGCCGGCGACGCGGGTGATGGAGAGTTGCGCCGTGGCGTTTGCTCCGGCGGTGATCGGCGCCGAGAAGAGGCCGGTAGTCGCGTCGTACGTGATCGTTCCCGCCGAGCCGACGGTGGCGGTGATCTGCGGCTGGGTGGGGGACCAGCCCCACACTTTCACGGGTCCTTCGCCGGTCGCGTAGACTACCGTGGCGGAGATTGTTCCGTTGTCTGAGAACGCTGAAATGCGCTTTTTGCCCAGGCTGGCAAACTTGCCCGGATCCCCCATGAAGGCGATGCCTGAACTGCCGACTGGCGTCGCGAGAAACAGCGTGGAGCTGGGGCCGCTATTTGGGATATCGATCGGGGCATTGAAGGTTTCGCCGCTCTTCAAGATCGAGCCGCCGAGCCAATTCCAATTGTAGACATAGGCGCTTCCGTTGATGCCAAGCGCGGAGGGATTGAAGGAAGCAATGTTATGCGCCGCATCCCGAGCATAGCCGACGAGGTAGAGCGCTTTCGAGGCGCTGAAGCTAGTTGCGGCTGCGGCGACCATGGGCGCCAAGGCGCTTTGCACCTCGGCAAGGTAAGTCCCGTCGATCGGCGTGATCGACGTATCCGGCTTCACGATGACTCCATCTGGTCGGACGCAGAGTTGTACATTGGGCACATTGACTGTTCCTAGCGCGTTGCCCACGCCCACGGGGCCGGCCGAGAGCACATGCAGCAGGAGGCTGTTGTCGCGATTGCTATCCACGACATCCGCCCAAGGCCAGGCGCCGAGAGCGGCCACCAGTTTCGAGTCGTAGAGGAACGCATCCCATTTCCCCGTGCTGAAGCCGTCGTCGCTCACCCGCATCGTGCGCAGATTATTGTACAGGGAGCCCTGGAGAAAGTGCCGCGGCAGCGGCATGCAATACTGCATCTCAATGCCGTTCGCGGAGCAGGCCGCGGCCATATTGTCCATGAAGGCCGGCGGATCGTTCAGGTTCATGTTGGGCAGGGCCTGGCTGCTCATCCAATCCTGCTCGTAGGTCATCACGTTTGCCGTGTGGATGTAGCCAATGATATTATTCCAAAACGCTGCGGAGGTGGAAACATTATTCGACATCGTATACTGCGACCGGTAGGGGCTGCTTCCGTCGATCCAACGCGAATGCACGACGAGCGGAAGTCCGAGATTCGACTGGAAGCTTGGGAGGCCGTCCGGAAAGAGCGCGGGCGCGGCTACGTACTGATAGATGCCACTGCCATTCGCCGTCCAGTCGGCGGCTGAACCCTTCGGGTACCACCAGCTGTCGAGTTGCATGTAGCCCAGCGGGATGCTCTTTTGTTTGAATTCATCCCGGATTGCGAGCAGCGTGCCTTCGTAGCCCAGGCTCGAATCATAGTTATAGTAGTAAGGGGCCGTATTGTCCGTCCAGAAGCCCAGCTTGTTCAGGGCTGGCGAAGCATCGTTGGGCACCCGCGTTTTTCCCGTGAAATTCGTCATGCAATTGCCCCAGGCATCGGTGGTGTTGTTGATGCCCTGGCCGAGAACGAGCCAGCTCTTATGGCTGAAGCCTGAGGGCAGGCTCGTAATCGCCGGGTCGATGCCCAGCGAGATCGAGCCGTCGGAGCCTTTGCTGGCGTTGGCGATCAGATAATTCTTTGCCGGCGAAAGAACGAAGGTTCGCGCGGAAGAATCGAAGAAGATCCACGGGCTGTCGGCAGCGAGTGTGGAAAAGCTGTAGATGCCAAACTTGCCGACATAGCTCAGGTGGGAAAGCCCGCTGGGATACGTGCTTAGCTTCGGAAAGGGATTCGAGTTAGAGCCGGCGGCGAGATAATTCGTGGTAAAGAGGACAGCCATTTTCCCGTCGTAGCCGCGGATCGAGGAGGAGCGCGCCACGCTCGCCGTATAGTTGAACGCGATTTGATGGTAGGAGCCATTCGCATCACTGCCGGTAGTCGAGGTGATTGACGACAAGGTTGTTCCGAGGTTTCCCCCAAAGACCCACGACGGTGATCCTCCGGAGATCTGGTAGGGGCCGGTCGAATCCACAGAAATGGTGAGTCCCGAGGGAGTGGTGACGGTGGTGACACTCGCCGCCACAGTGCGTAGCCCTAGGAAGAGCGTCGTGAGGCCGATGGCGACGGCCAGGCGGGAACTTCGGAGGGGCTTTTCGGAGCGCGCTATTGTCTCCGGATGTTGCCGTTGGAGATGGTTCGCGACGTAAGCGCGGACAGAAGAGAGGATTGGTCGAGGGTTCATGGCCTGGGGGAACGAGGGGATCGAGACCGACAAGAGGACGAAGAATGCGAATCGCCACTTCCGTCGGCTGCGGATACAGGGCTGCTGACGAGCGCTCGTCACGTCGGACACCTGATCTGGGGGATCAACTTTGTCGTTGGGAAACGCTCGGGTTGCCGCAGATACTGACACCGCGCACAAAACGCGTCTACCCCTCCGTTTGGAGTGGTCTTTTCACACGTTAGTTTAAAATGTATCGTTCGGCCTGTCTACGACACGCCAGAGCGCCGGAAACATGACGGTGTTCAAGTTGCTGAAGAAGAGCAGCCCCACCGAACATAGTTGAGCGCGTCGTCGGAAATGCTGCGGCATTGAGCCGGGCGAACCTACAGGCTGTAAAGAAAATACTGACCTTCAACCGCCAGCTTGTCGCCAGCGCGTCGATTGGCGATATGGTGGGAAAACCAATCGAGCGCCTTTTTCAGCGGCCCGTCGGATTGGGCAGGCGCTCCGGAGTCGGCGATTGGCGTCCCTGCTGGACGCCTCTGGGCCGTGAGAATCACGCTCCCGGCGGACAGATGCAGATTCCGGGCCTCTTCGAGGCTCGGCGCGAGGACGACGCGACGGTCGAACGGTTCAGGCAATCGCGGCTCCATTTCCGTAAGCTCGGGATCTGATTGGCCCACGATGACGACCGTCGTGTCCCGCGTCGTATTTTTGCGAACCAAGTCGACGAGCTGCGCCTCGCCTTCATTGTGCGCGTGGCCGGCGAAGACGACGGCAAAAGTATAAACGAGAGTTGCGCCAAACCAAACCAGCATGGATGCCGGTCGCGGAGCCCCGTCCGTGACGGCGCCAGGGGCGCAATTTTCCACCAAAGCGACCAGCGAAAGGATAATCCCGGGCAGGAAAAAGTGGATCGACATCCACGGGTGATGCGCGAAATAGTTTCGCATGAAAGTCGCGTCGGCCAAGGATGCCAATAGCGGAAGGAGGCAGAGGAATTCGCGCCGCAGAAAGGCGCGATATCTCGAGAGATAGGAGAAGTAGATGAATGCCAGAAACGGAATCAGGCCAATGATATTTGCCGACGCGATGCGCAGAAAGGCGGTCTTGGTGGTGAGATCCAGTCCGTAACCAGCGTTGGCCCAGGTGTAACCACCCAAAAGTGATTGCATGGTGACGCTCGTGCCAGTGGCCTCGTGCAGCTTGCTGCGGACGCTGATCACGACGACGAGGATGGCCGACGCGGCGACAGCTCCGATATAGAATAGTATGTGACGGCGCGGAATCGCGCGCATGGCGAGCAAGGCCCCGAAGACGATGGCGTGAAAGAAAACGGCGCTCCAATTTACGGAGGAATAGACGGCGACGAGGAGAAAAAGCGCCGCGAAGTGCGGCAATTTCAAAGCTGGTTTTCGGAGGAGCCAGATGAGTGCCGCGCTGAAGGGGAAACCGAGCAACACGGCAGCCACATTCGGGTCGAGCATCGTCTGCCAGCGAATATATCCCGGGGTGGCGATGGCGATGATGCCCAACCAGAAACCCCGCGCGCTTCTTCCAAAGAGCTGCCAAATGCTCAGCAGGACAATCGCGGCTCCCACGGCATAGTACGCAAAGAATCCCAGACCGGCGCCAAAGATGTGGTGCACGGCGAAGGCAAGATACAAGGATGCCGGGCGATGACCTGGATAGACCACGGGCTGATTTTCAACATCGAACCCTCCTGGATTGGTAACGAGACGGCCATGGAGGTGGAAGAATCCGTACTGTTCCCAGTTTCGAACCACCGTTTGTGTCCATGCAGTGCCCCAGCCGCCATCGACGAGGATCGTAAACCAGGCGACTCCGACGACCGCGAGAATGGCGGCCAGGATAGCGGGAGTCCAGGAAGCGGACCGTTGATTGTAAGTGCTCATTCTCTGGCGATTAAGAGTTGCGTGCGCTCAAACGGCGTGTCGGATTTATCGGGCTGGGGCGTTTATCGCCGGTTTGGAAGGCCCCGCACCGATGGTCGAAGTGCACTTGGTTTGAGAAATTGAGAAAATCTTGGGTGAGGTTGAGCGGGAATTCTGCTGGCAGCGGCGGCGTCTTTTGTCAACGCGAACACCATCGCCCTCCACAAATTGACCGAAATGGCGCCAGGGCCAGATTGATGGTGGACAAGATTCTCGAACGGCGTTTTTTTCTTCCAACGCAGAAATTTTCCTCGTCGGCTGCATCATCGCCGGAGACAACGGCCGTAGAAGATCAGCAAGAACGCGTTCGAACGGGACTTTTTCCTGTCGAAAAGGGCCTGTAGCTCAATGGTCAGAGCAGGGGACTCATAATCCCTTGGTTGTGGGTTCGAATCCCACCGGGCCCATTTTCTCGGCGAGAAATATGGGATTCATCGGGAAAAATGAATTCTCAGGCGCTGCAGGATTCAAACGGCGCGCCGGCCTTCACCAGCGCGTCGACCAGCGGCGATGCGAGGCCGGAAAAATGCTGCATCCGCTTAAGAACCTAAACCTTTCGCGCATACATACTTCTCCCGGGGGATCTATGGGCTCAAACCTGCTAAAGTTGTAACTCCCATGCACTCGTACTCCACCCCAGACGAGGACGGCCGGTCGGACACGATTCGACTTCCGTCCTTCAAGAAGAAAGTCGCGGAGGCGGAGACGGAGGTGGCTGAAATAGAGCCGCCCCCGTCTGCGGAGGCGATTCGCATGCGTCCCATCCGGCCACAGCAACAGCCGGTGGCGGCGGGCAAGCCGGTCCCGCCACGGGTCGCCAGCACGTCGCTCACCAGGGCGGAGATGTCGCAGTCCATGCTCCTGGCCATGGGGGCCGTGGAGAAGCAGCTCACGCCGAGCAATCTCCAGTCGGCGGCCCGCCTTTCCCGGTCGCAGGTCATCATTTTCTCCGTCGCAGCGGGGTCGCTCATGATCTTCATGGCTTGGGCCTTTGCGGCGGGGGTGAACCAGCGGGCGCACGAGGAGTCGGGCTGGACGGCGGAGTACATTTACGCGATTGGCATCATCAGCATCCTGGCTTTCCTGGGCCTCATCGTCGTGGCGCACGTGGCCGTGGTGCGGGCCATGCAGGAGCGGCAGCAGGCGGAACGGGCGCGCCTTGCCTCGATCCTGGATTCCTCGGGCGATGCCATCCTTGCGGTGACGCCAAAGGGCGCGGTGGTGACGGCCAATATCGCCGCTCAGCGGCTCTACGGCTATGCAGCCGACGAATTTGTCGGCATGCTCCTGGAAACGCTGACGCCGGAAGAGTGTCGCACCGAGCTCGAGACGATGATCGGCAATGCCGCCCGCGGCTTCGAGGCCGAGAAGCGCGAGACCATGCGCAAGTGCCGCGACGGGCGTCAGATTCACGTGGAGGTGACCATTTCACCCATCCGCGATCCCGCGGGGACGGTGGTGGGGATTTCCGAGGTGGCCCGCGATATCACGTCGCGCAAGGAGGCCGCCGAGGCCCTGGCTGCCAGCGAGGCGCGCTTGCAGCGTATCGCCGCCAATGCCCCCGGCATGGTCTTTCAATTTGTACTCCATCCCGACGGCTGGATCGGCTTTCCCTTTGTCAGCGCCGGCTATCGGGAGATCTCCGGCATGTCCCCGCCCGTGACGCGAAAGGATCAGCAGGCCATGATCCGCATGATTCATTCGGAGGACCGCTCGTCCTTCGATGAATCGCTCATTCAATCGGCCCAAAGCATGCAGACCTGGAGCTGGGAAGGGCGTCTCGTGGGGCGCTCGGGAGCGATCCGCTGGGTGCAGGGTATTTCCCGGCCGGAAAAGCAGCCCAACGGGCACATCGTCTGGGACGGAATTCTCATCGATGTGAGCGAGCGCAAGCAGGTGGAGGCGCAGTTGCAGCAGGCGAAGGATGCGGCGGAGGCGGCGAATCGCTCGAAGAGCGCTTTCCTCGCAAACATGAGCCATGAAATCCGCACGCCGCTCAACGGCGTCATTGGCATGGGCAATCTTCTCCTCGCGACGAAGTTGGACGCCCGGCAAAAGGATTGCGCCGAGACCATCCAGGAGAGCGCCGACGCGCTGCTGACGATCATCAACGACATCCTCGACTTCTCGAAGATCGAGGCGGGCAAGCTAGACTTCGAGGAACTCGATTTCGAACTTCGTGAGGCTGTGGAATCTTCGCTCGACCTGCTCGCCCAGCGCGCTCAGGCCAAGGGGATCGAGCTCACCGGAGCCATCGAGCCGGGGGTCTTTACCGCGCTCTGCGGCGATCCGGGGCGTCTTCGCCAGGTCTTGATGAATCTGCTGAGCAATGCCGTGAAATTTACCGAGCACGGCGAGGTCGTATTGCGAGTGGATACGGTGGAGGAGACGGAATCCGACGTGGTGCTGCGCTTCGATGTATCGGACAGCGGCATCGGCATTCCCGGCCAGGTGTTGCCAAATCTCTTCACGCCCTTTACCCAGGCGGATAGCTCGACGACCCGGCGCTTCGGCGGCACGGGATTGGGCCTGGCGATCTGCCTCCATCTCGTCCACGCCATGGGCGGCCAGATCGGCGTGGAGAGTGAAATCGGCAAAGGATCGCTTTTCTGGTTTACCGCGCGTTTCGCCAAGCAAATCCGCGCCGCTCTGCCGGAGCCCGAGCAGGTGGTCGATCTCTCCGATGTTCGCGTCCTCATCCTTGACGACAATGCGACGAATCGCGGCTTCCTGCATCGGCAGGTCACCGCCTGGCACATGCACGAAGGCGCAGAGGCGGAGACCGAGGCGCAGTGTCTGGAGATGCTGCGCGATGCGGCTTCGCGCGGCAAACCGTACGAGATCGCCCTAGTCGACATGGAAATGCCGCAATCCGACGGCTTGGAACTCGCCCGGCGCATCAAGGCGGACCCCGCGATCTCCGGAGTCAAGGTCATCATGCTTTCGCCCGTGGATCGAAATATCGACGATGCCACGCTGCGGAAGATCGGGATCGATGCCTGCGTGCCCAAGCCGGTGAAGCAGTCGCGCCTTTTCAATTGTCTCGTAACGGCGACGGCGCGCGAAATCGCCGGCGACGAACGCATCGAAATCCCGGAGGAGCCGGCGCGCATGGGGGATCCAGCCGTGCGCATCCTGGTCGCCGAGGACAATGCGATCAATCGTAAGGTCGCGCTCGGTCAGCTCATGGAACTCGGTCATCGCGCCGACGCGGTGGCCAACGGCCGCGAGGTGCTGGAGGCATTGGGCACGCTGCCCTACGACATCGTTTTCATGGACTGTCACATGCCCGAGATGGATGGCTACGAAGCGACCCGGCAGATCCGCCAACTGAAGCTCCCGATCCACGTCATCGCACTCACGGCCAATGCCATGGCGGGGGATCAGGACGAGTGTTTTGCCGCAGGCATGAACGACTACGTGACGAAGCCCGTGCGCATGACCTCGCTTAAGGCGGCCATCGATCGCTGGCGCAAACGTGAGATCCCGGCGCCCTGGGAGGCCGAGGAGCCGGCGACAGGGACGGACGATTCCGCGGTCAGCCGCGCCGCCATCGAGGAGCTCATGCGCGACTCGGGAAACATCGATCTCGGCGACCTGGTGGACATCTTCGTGGAAGAAAGCCCGCGCATGCTCGAAGCGATCCGCAAGGCCTTGGATTCACTGGATGGCCAGGCGCTGCGCCGCGCCGCCCACGAGCTGAAGGGAGCGTCGGCGAACTTCGGCGCGGCGAAGCTTCACGGGCTGTGCGAGGCGATCGAACTCCGCGGCCGCGCGGGCGATGTCCCGGCGGCGGCGGCTTTGCACCAAAATCTTCTCCAGGAGCACCGACGAGTATTGACCGCCCTAAAAGAACTCGCCATGGCGCCCAATGCGACCTGATGTTATAGACACCCAAATGACCGATACCGCCCCCGCAGACTTCCTGGAGGTCATCGTTGCCGAAGACGAGCCGATCACCCGGAAACGCATTACCGGGATGCTCGAAGGACTCGGCTATCCTGTAAGAGCCTTTGCCAACGGCCTGGAGGCCTGGGAATCGTTCAACCAGGCGCCGGTCCGGCTGATCATCAGTGACTGGCTCATGCCGGAAATGGATGGCACCGAACTCTGCCGGCGGGTGCGCGCACGGGAAAAGACGCCCTACACCTATTTCATTCTCATCACCGGGCAACGCACGGAAGAGAGTGACTACGAGGACGCGATCAATGCGGGGACCGACGACTTTCTGGCCAAGCCGACGACGCGGGAGAGCCTGTGGCGCCGGCTGCGGGTGGCGAAGCGCATCCTCGCCTTTACCCAGCACATCAGTCAGTTGGAACGGCTGATTCCCATTTGCTCCTACTGCAAGCAGATCCGCGAGGACGAGCAGTACTGGGGTTCCATCGAACAATATATCCAGACCCATACGAGCAGCCGCTTCACGCATAGCGTTTGTCCGGATTGCTTCGATCGGGTGATGAAGGAGCTGGAAGACGAGCCCATCGTGGAGCTTTTCCCGGGTTTTAGCGGGAATTTCCAGCAGACTCCTGCGTCCGCGCCCGAGCCGCCGACGGGCGGTTAGTTCTGGGGCGGTCAGAGAGATGGGGTTGATACGGGTCGGCGACGATGGGAATCGGCGCGCCTTTGTGGGAACTTGCTCCCGCTGAAAGAGGTTAGAAGCCTCTTTCGTTACGAAACTCTGATTCGTAATCTTTAGGAAAGATCGCGCTGCGTCAAACTTGCGCCCTTTCGAACGAGCTGCTGCTCAACGCAGTTCGCTCGATAAGAAACCCTCGTCTTTTTGGACGCTTCCGCGCCGTGCGGACGAGACGCCCGCGCTCCCAGGAGGGGCGCCGCTCGCGCACGAGAATTGGCCAAAATCCAGTGCGGGAGCCTGCTCCCGCTTTGTGAACTTCGAGCTCACGCTGGACGGGTAGTCCTGCGTGGTTTTCGAAACGCTGAGCGGACCAGAAGCTTCACCAGATTGCCGCGCGGACAAAGCGGGAGCAAGCACCCGCTTGCTCCAAAAAGTGGTCGCCTCCCAGCCTATAGCTGGTGAAGCAAACGGTTGCGAAAATCCGGCCTCGCGCTGCGACGCGAAGGAGCTGTGCGGCATTTCTCGTAGGCTCATGTCGGCGTTAGCCAGACTCACATTTGAGTATGGCAGCCAGATGAGCGGAGACGATGGACGTCGCCGCGGGAAGCAGATCGCCGGGAGAGGCGGCTTGCTTTCGATATTAAGATGTCAAAGAACTTTACCTGGATGAACCAGGGCCCATGGGGTCGGGCGGAAGTTTATGTATGGATGTGAGGCCGGCTCTCTCCCACCTGCTTACTCGCGGTGTGTTGGTGAAATCGCCTTGGGCGAGAAGGATCTCACCAATGGCAACTTGACCAACACGCCGCATGCAACCAGCCGAGGGAGCCAAAGAACACCGCGAACGTGTGGAGTTGTAGGGGGCGGGCTTATCGGTCCTCTCCTTTTCGCACCGCAGTCGCGGGACGCAAAGGACTTTACCGACACGCCCTGAGTGCGGCGTCTCGAGATCGCTTCTCTTGAAGAGAGGTCCCGACGCGGAGAGGAAAGCTATCTATCCGATAGCCAACTGGCCCCGCGCTCGGACTTCTCACGGGCAACATTCTCTCGTCGTGGCCAGGCGAAATTCGCCGGGACGATCCGAGAAGATTACCCTCAGAACTTTACGGGCAGATCTCACTACAGGGATCTCTACTGCTCTGCGCCGGTCCGAGGACACGACCGGTCGCAACTGCCGACGGCAGACTTCCCTTGTTTGGACCAAGGGGCAATCGTTAGTCGTCAGCTCTTCAGGGCCAGTAGGTGTTCCCGAAGGCCGGCTTGTTGAAGGCCAGGTAACATCTTCGGAAAGTCCCGCCGCTGGAAGAGAGCCAAACGAGTTCCCTGTGAACGAACGTAGGGCAGGGTCTCCCGGCGCTCTGTGATTTCGTGGCGCCAGCCGTTTCCGGCCGCGAGACGAAATACAACAACAGTTCCCGAACTGTTGCAGAGCGCGGGGTCTCGTGATAAAACTAGGCGACCGGGATTTGGCTGCTGTGACACAGCGCTTGCCTGGTGCACCGCTTGTGCGATGCGGTAGACGAAGGCGCGGAGTGACAGCGCGCGGTCCCGGCGAACCCTGCTCAGAGAAACACGCCCTTTCAGCCATGAGAATGCAAAATCGAGGCAAGGATTTGCTTGATCTTCTTCGCCAGGGCTGCGTTGCGAGGCGTTTCCGTATTTCTATCCAATACGTGCACGCCTCGCGCCTCGCCCTGACGTAGAATCTGCTGCGCAACTCCAGGCCTGGATTTTGCATTCTCATGGCTTTACGCCGTTGCCAGCGCTTTGGTGATGTTTCCTCTTTCGTTGTTCACGAGAGGAGAATGGCGCGAGGAGTTGGGTGGATCAAGAAGGTTTAGGGTAACATTGTGTTGTGGGGGGGGCGATGGTTGGTTAGTTAGCGGCGCCCCTTGATTCATGCTTGACGTTTGCGTCAAGGATGAGGAAATCACCTTGGGTCCAGCTCGAAAACAGAGGTTTTGCCCTGGTTGTATGATTAATCTATGTTCAAGGGTTTTCAGTGCTCTACAATCGTCTCCTTGCGTCAGGGAGATATCGGGTAAGATTAAGTCGTTTACGGTTTCGTTCGAATTCGGACCAGACCTTTGAGCCTTATCAAGTCGAAATGCCGAAACTGATATGGCGTAAAAAATGCTTGTCTCGTTTCAGATGGACACCCCGCCACCTCTCTCCAACCACCCGCACACGGGCGGCGCCCTCTTTGGTCGCTTGCTGCCGCAGAGTACGGAAATGCGCCCTCGGCAGAATTTCTCGACTTTGATTGTCAGCGGCCGCGCTTCGCCGGAGGAGCACGAGCAGGCCATCGAAGCAGGGGAACGGGCCGGGACGGTGCTCGAGAATTGCCCGAAATGCAACGCCGTGCTGGATGTGTCGGCCTGCACCCCTTTGACCGAGACGAGCTGCCCGAGTTGCGGCGCCCTCATTAAAGTCCTCAGGGAGTTCCATCTTTTTGTGCTTCTCAGCAAGCTTGGTCAAGGCGGGGCTGGCACGGTGTACCGGGCGTTCGATGAAACTTTGGAACGGGATGTAGCGCTGAAACTTCTGCGAAACGAGCGCACCCGCGATCGAACCTATATCGACGGGCTGGAGCGGGAAGCCCAGATAACCGCTTCCATCAGCCATCCCAATGTGGTCAAGGTGTACTCAACGGGATGCAAAAACGGCTACTTTTACATTGCCATGGAAATCGTGAGCGGCGGCTCTCTGGCTAAGAGGATCCAAAAACAAGGGACGCTGCCGGAGGCGACGGTTCTCTCGATCGGAGTTCAGATCGCTGAAGGGCTACGAGCCGCATTGCAGCGCCAGTTGCTGCACCGGGATGTCAAGCCAGGCAATATTCTTTTCGCGGATCGCGATGCGCTGAAAGTCGCAGATTTCGGATTGGCGTTGCCGCTCAGTCAGACCGCCGATGACTCTGGGGAAATCTGGGGCACGCCGGAATATATCGCTCCCGAAAAGCTTTTGGGGCGGGGCGAAGATGCCCGGAGCGATATCTACAGCCTCGGTTGCACGCTTTTCCATTGCCTGGCGGGGGCTCCCCCCTTGGACACGGCTGTCGTCATGGAGGCCATCAAGACGCAAGTGGCTCCAGCGGCCCCGAACATCCAGGATCTGAAGCCCGAAGTCTCTGGCGGGACGGCTTTCGTGATTCAACGCTGCCTCGAAACAGACCCGGCGAATCGCTACCAGAGTTACGATGAACTCATCGAGCATTTGGAATACGCACGGAATCAGGACCACCGGGCGAACACCCCGAGGCCGAGTTCGCCAGGAGCGGCGAAGGGGTCCAAGTTTCAAAAAAAGACGATGGCGGCCGTGAAGATGGGTCTGCTGCTTCTGGTCATCGCCGGCGCCGGAAGCTTCTTCGCGCTCCGGCCGAAGCCTCCAAGGGATGAAACGGTTCTGCACCCTGCGCTTGTCCCCACGGAGAATCTCGGCCCCGCCGAACCCTCCTCGATAGCGAGCCAGCTTGGCGCTGAGCGATTTCGCGCCGTGGATATGCAGGGAGGCTATAATTTCGATACCCGGACACCGTTGAGTCCAGAGAATCCGCGCTCCTATAAGGTCAGCTTTACGCACTTCGGGCTGTTCGACGTTCATGGCATTCCCTTCGAAGTGACAGATCCCGAGCGGAGCAAGACCGGCTTCAATATTACCATTTTGAAGACGCACGCCCCGCCGTTTCCCGCAAAGGTCAATTTTTCCGTTCCCGCACTGGCCGTCCGCAGCGTACACATTCTCGGAGGAGTAGCCCAGTGGGGGTGGCTGCCAAACCGGCGCGATCGGTTCATGGAGCCCGTGGTGAAGCTTTCGGTAATTCATCAAGGCGGTTCGAGCGAGGAATTCGAGTTCAGGAACGGGATGGAATTTGCGGATTTCATCAGCCGCGCCGATGTCCCCGGCTCCACCTATGCCGAAGGCGTCGCGACTAACAGTCATCAGGTAAGAACTTTCTCCGTGCAGCTGTCCAATCCTGCGCCGGTCGAAAAGCTGACTCTCGAAAGTCTGAGCGCCAAGGTGTCGCCCATCTTTGTAGCCATGACCCTGGAGTTGGCCGATCAGGCGGATAAGGGCAAACATTGATCAATCACCACGCCAGCGAGTCTGTGCGTTCTGCAGAGATTGAGCGACGCTTTTGATTATAGTAGCGATTTACCATGGAGACTTCGCTGCCTATTTTGCTTCGGATGAAATTCCCGGGTTGGAGCCGTCATGCGGCTCGAGTAGTTAAGATTTGCAGATTATCCCTCTAATGGGGGATTTCTTCAGATCGAAGATCCGCTAGGGTTGGATGCACTAAGGAATATTCCTTCCTTGGTGGAACCCTCAAAACAACAAATGAAATCCCCCTTGCCTGAAAACTCGGAAAATGCGCGCATTCGTCCCGAATCATCGATTCGCCCCACTATCTCGGCTCACTGCACCGCGCCCCGTCGAGATGGCGGCGTCACGAAAAAAGTGGCGGCATGCAAGCGCCTGCCGGTGTTCGTCGCCAGCGTGCTGGCCTGCGCTGGAGTAAGCGCCACCGCCTCTGCCGCCATCGATTCCAACACGCCCTACGCCGCCTTCTACCATTTCAACGATGCCTTCGAGAGCGCGAGCGGCGACGGCTACGCGAAGTCGGATGGAACAACCGACGTTGGCTGGGGAGGAGCGACGGAGATCGAGTTGGTCGCGGACCGCTTTGAAAACACCAATGCCGCTACGGACAAGGCCCTGCTCATCAAGTTCTGCGACACGGTTGCCAACAAGAACACCTACGTGGCGAACAATGATTCGTGGAACGACGATTTAGGCCGCGTCGCCCAGATGCTCGCCCGCGTCTACATCCTGACCTATGACAGTAGCAATTCCCATGCGAATTACCTGACCAAGGCCGAGGCGCTCGTCGATCTGGCCTACAGCCGCTGGGATGAGACCTATAACAGCGGCGGCATCTACGAGCAGCAGCCTCCGTATGCGACCCATCCAGGCAAATCCGTGCTGGCCAACCAGAGTTGTGGCTACGCCGCGGCGCTGATCCATCATGCGATCGTTAAAAAAGGCAGCTCCGACACCAAGTATCTCAATATCGGAGCTCGGATCTACCACTGGTCGCGCGACCATCTTTTCGTGTCGAGCACCGGCCAGGTGTACACCTACGTTTATCAAGACGGCACTTTCGATACCAGCAGCAGCGCTTCGACCCAGGGCATGTGGATCGAACACGCCAACATGCTCTACGACATCATGATCGGTGGGAATTATACTGTCGGCCAATACTACCTGCTCAGCGCCGCGCAGTATCTGGCCGATGCCCAGCTGGCCGCAAAGTGGACAGCGCAGACGCAAACCCGCGCAGGCGGCGCCTACAACGGCATCTTTTCCAGCCTTGATTCAAAGTTCGCGCGCGGCTTCGGCCACATGGTTTCCCAGCGCAACTTGTGGAACACCCAGATTCAGGTGCAGACCGGCGCCAATGCATACACCACGACATACTACGCCTGGATGTACGACAACTGCGACACCGGCTGGCCCAATCGCAACTCGAATGGCGTCATCAATAACAACATTTACAAGGTGACCCCAGAAGGCACGCCGACAGGCTCCCCATGGAGCTACGAAGGTTTGCCCAGCCTCTTCCAGTTCACCGCAATGGGGCCTGCGTGGCCACATTTGCAGTAGCCGTACTTAGCGGCAGGCCGTTTGTCGATCCGGCGTAGTCTCATGCAGGGGAAGCTGACCGCAGACTACGTCGGATTCACTTCGATCATTCCTCATCCGCCTCTTAACAGCGGAGAAACCACCGAGGCGCTTTTGGATCCGTGCGCGCCGATGGCTATTTCAAATCCCATTCCTTGAACTTTTTCGCGGCCGAGCCGTATGGTCCGAGCTGAAACACCGCTGCACCTGTAGGCGAAAAAGTGAAATATTCGAACGGCTCGGCCAGCATCTTATCGAGGTAATCCTTTGTGGCCACCCCAGTGCTAACATGCGGATTGTAGTTCGCACCGGACATCTTCGGATCGAACGTAGTGACGTAATCAATGAGGGCCGCGTCTAGCGCGGCACTCTGGTGCGGAGCGGTGAAGGCATCGATGGTAGCCGCTTTCACGAAAAAATTTTTGGCGGCGGCGATGACATCCGATTGCAGCTTGAGGATTGCGGGCGTCGGCTTCGCACAGATGCCTGCTACACCCGTAGTCGCATCTGCCGGAGTGTAGTAGTATTTGAACGCTTCCAGTTTCATGGATTGGATGTCGGTGTCGGAGACTACTTTGCCGACCGCAGTATAGAGTTTGTCGAGGTCTGCCGTGCGGACGAAACATTGGAGCAAGGTAATGTGCGGACGGTGTGCTGCATCGAGAGAAAAACCCTGGGGGTAGACCTTGAGGAGGCGCTCATTGTTCGCAGCCGCGTGATTAAGCATTGTGGCGTCCGGCTCCAGCAGGATGTCGATTGCAGTGCAATTGGCCGGTTCCGCCCCTTTCACAAGTTGGGCATCAACGAGCGAAGCCATCAGCACGGCGATTGTCGCCGAGGCGGCCTTCGTGACCAGAAGTCTTAAGCAGAAGCGATCCGTTTTCATAGGCGGCGGGTATTCGGTTTTTAAATTCGTAAGAGGTTGTAAGATCTGCAGCACTCCAAATTCTTCTGGATGGGGAAGGAGATAGCAAGCGCCGCGAGCATCTTTGAAATCGGCAGATTGTTCTGACTTTCGTTCAAGCACGGTTTTGGCGTCGTCGCCTTCACCTCGACAAGAACGTAGATTTTCGAGGTGTGCTCCCGTGCGAATTGAATTCGATGATTCCGGTTCCCGTGAGCTTCAACTCTATGGGCCGTCCGGGTCCAGCGACACTGCGCCGCTCTGCCCGCTGCCGCGGTAGATCGCGGGCGGTGTGCTTAGGAAGTAACCGAAGCCGCCTTTGTTTGCTCCCTTGTTGAGCAGGATGCCGCTGTAACTGATCTTTGTCGAGTCGGTGTGCGTGAAGACGCCGGTGAAGAGCCCCGTGCCCGCCGTGAGGCTCAGGGTGTAAGTCGTATTCGACGCGGGGATCAGATTCACCTTGCCGTTCGCAGGGTTCACGCTCACGGCCTGTATTACCGTGCTGCTCAGGGCGCCGTCGGCGAAGATCAAGGCTGAATTGCCGAGCATCAAATCCGCTGCGCCCTGGTTGAAGTTGAGCGAAGCGAGGGGCGTATAGACTGTGCCCACGGCGTCCACGTCGACCGAGAAGCCAGCGGGATAATAGCGCGCATTTTTCCTCACCGGACGCAGCCACGTGAAGTTCGCTCCGGATACATCGCTATCGGTCGTTGCGGTGAACGCAAGTTCGCCTGAGATGGCACCGAGTTTGAGATAGAGCGGCGTGAAGAGCGCCGCGGAGGCATCGGTCCGCAGCCTGGTGGCCATCGAGTATTTCGTCCCGTCGGCGAGACAGCCGGAAGCCATCACCGCGCCAGTGCTGGTCGCGATCACCCGCCCAAACCCATCGCCTTGCGGATATAGATTCGCCGCAAGCGATGGCGTCTGTTCCTTCGAAGGGAAGACGACGTTGTAGATCCCGGCGGGCGCGGCGGTGACCGCTGCTTTGCCGGTGAAATTTGCCAGCACGCTGCCCCCGCTCGCCTGCGTCGAGAGCGTTCCGCTCATCCCCTCCGAAGCGCTCACGCGGAGCGCCAGCACGCCGAGGAAGGTGTCGAACTCCTTTTTATCGATCAGCTCGAAAGTCGTCGCCAGCGTTGGCTTGAAACGCGCGGCGCCGTCGGTTCTTAGCGTCCCGCTGATCGGCGCCTTCACTCCGCTTAACATCACGCTGCCGCTGAACGCGCCACCCGACGGCGTCACCGTCACGGTCACCAGTCCCGTGGTTTCCACATCCGGCGAGCCGGTCGGCACGAGCAGCGCGGAGTAAGTGCCGGCGAGACCGGCCAGAGCAGGGTTCACGTAAGTGACCGTTTTGCTTGCCGTGCTGCGGTTGCCGTTGTTATCGAGCGCTTCGACGAGGATCGCATTGCTCCCGTTCTCCGGCGTCACGCCCGAGACCGACCATGGAATCGCCGCGCCCGTGTCGCTCGCCAGGGGCGCATCCAGCGACAGCGCGACGCCGTTGAGTCGCACCGTCAGCGAGGCCAGCCCGATGGCTTCACCCACCGTGCCGCTGATCGTGAACGGGCCCGTCACGGTGCTCGCCGTAGGCTGGCTGATTTTCACCACCGGGGCCTTCGAGTCCGGCGCCGCTCTCTGCACCGTCACCGTGTAAGTCTGCGTCGTTATGCCGTCCTGCGCCGTGACCTGCACCTGCACCGGCACAGGGTCGGCGCCCAAAGCTACCGGGTTGGCCGGTGTCTGGAGCAGCGTCGCTCCGGGGGAAGCCGCCCGCGCGGTCAGCGTGGCGCTGGTCACCGCATTGCGCACCGTCGCCGTGTAGGTTGTTACCGCCGGATTAAAGTCCGGTTTCATCACCACTACGCCGGCCACGTTCAGGCTCGCGAGGGTCGCATCGCTCGCGCCTGTATTCGTGAGCGCGAAGTTCGCCGGCGTCCCCACTCCTGCCACCGTAGCGCTCACCGAATAGGCGCCCGACATCGTTTTTGCGATACAAGTCACCGACGCCAGACCGGAGGCATCCGTGGTCGCAGGACTGCCGGCAATGGCGGCCGATGCGCCGGAGCCGGGGGCAGAAAAGATTACGCTCACCCCAGGAACCGGGTTATTGGAAACATCCTTCACCAGCGCCACCAGCGAACTGGCAAAGGCCGAGCCCACCGGCGCTGATTGCCCGGAGCCCGAGCTCACCGTCACGCTCGCGGGCGCCCCCGGTGTATTTGTGAGCAAGAAGCTCGCCGGGGCGCCGACTCCATCCGCCATGGCGCTCACCGAGTAGCTGCCTGCCACCAGATTTGCCGTACAGGTCACAGACGCCAGACCCGAGGCATCCGTCGTAACGGGACTTCCAATAAGAGCGGCCGATGCGCCGGAACCCGGAGCGCTGAAGGTCACGCTCACACCCGAGACCGGGTTGTTGGCAGCGTCTTTCACCAACGCCACCAGTGGTCCGGCAAAGGCTCCGCCCACCTGCGCCGATTGTCCGGAGCCGGAACTCACCGTTACACTGGCAGGGGCGCTCTTGTTTGTGAGCGAGATGGCAGTGCTTATTCCCGCTTCCGGAATCGTGGCGACCACCGTGTAGTCGCCCACCACCGTATTCGCGGTGCAGAGTACGGAAGCCAAGCCCGAAGCGTTCGTCGCCGCCGGGCTGCCGATGATCGTGGCCGATGCGCCGGAGTCCGGAGCGCTGAAGTTTACGGCCACATCGGGCATCGGGTTGCCGGCCACATCCTTCACCAGCACCACCAGGGAATGGGCGAAGGCTGTGCCAATCGCTGTGGACTGTCCAGAGCCGGAGTTCACGGTGATGAACTGTGGATGGTCCGTGTTCGTCAGGGTAAAACTCGTGAACGCGGATCCGCCCTGCACAATGGCGGTCACCTGGTAGGCGCCCGGTGTCGTGTTCGCCGCGCAGGTAAACGAGGCCAGCCCCGAGGCATTCGTCGTCGCCAAAGTGGAAGGGTTTGTGGTCGACGCGCCGGAGGTGGGAGCCGAAAAAAGCACGGTCGCGCCGGGGACCGGGTTATCGAACGCATCCTTCACCAGCGCCACGAGCGGATTGGAAAAGGTCTGGGCGATCGTCGTCGATTGCCCGGAGCCCGAGCTTGCCGTCACGCTCGCGGCCGAGCCCGGCGTGTTCGTGAGTGAGAAACTAGCTGGCGTACTTACACCGGCTGCCATGGCGCTCACCGAGTAGGCGCCCGCCACCGAGTTTGCCGTGCAGGTGATCGACGCCAATCCCGAAGCATTGGTCGTCACCGGATTGCTGCTAAAAGTGGCCGATGCGCCGGAGCCTGAAGCCGCGAAGGTCACACTGATGCCGGGGAGCGGATTGTTAAGTGCATCCTTTACCAAGGCCTGCAACTGGAGGTTGAAGACCGAATGAATCGACGCCGATTGCCCGGAGCCCTGGCTGACCGCCACGCTCGCGGGGGCGCCTGCCGTGTTCGTCAGCGTAAAGCTCACTGGCGCAAACACGCCTGCCACCGAGGCGGTCACAATATAACTGCCTGCCACGGTGTTTGCGGTATAGGAGACCGACGCCAGACCAGAGCTATTTGTCGTCGCCGTCGTTGGATTGGCGCCAATGGGCGACGGGCCGGAGAAGGGAGCAATAAAAGTCACGGTCGCGCCAGAAACCGGGTTGCCGAGCGAATCCTTGGCCAACACCACCAGTGAATTAGCAAAGGTTGTGCCCACCTGTGTCGATTGCCCCGAACCGGAAGACACCGTCAAGCTCGCAGGCGGCCCCGACGTGTTTGTCAGCGAGAACCTTGCCGGCGCACCCACGCCCGCCACTGTGGCGCTCACCGAGTACGCGCCGGCAATAGAGTTTGCTGTACACGTAACCGATGCCAGACCCGAGGCATCCGTCGTCGCGGGACTGCTATTCACAATGGCTGATGCGCCAGAGCCCGGTCCAGTGAAGGTCACACTCACGCCAGGAGCCGGGTTGTTAAATGCATCCTTCACCAATGCCACGAGCGGGGAGCCGAAAGCCGTACCCACTATCGCCGACTGCGAGGAGCTCGAGCTGATCGCCACGCTCGCGGCGGCGGCTGCCGTGTTCGTCAGCGAAAAGCTCACCGGTGCGACTATGCTCACCGCTGCGGTCACCGTATAGCTGCCTGCCACGGTGTTTGCAGTAAAGGAGACCGACGCAAAACCCGAGCTATCCGTCGTCGTCGTCTTTGGGTTGGCGCCGATGGTCGACGCGCCCGAGAATGGAGCCGTAAAGGTCACGGTCGCGCCAGCGACCGGGTTGCCGAGCGAATCCTTGGCCAATGCCACCAGCGAATTGGCAAAGATCGTGCCCACTTGCGTCGATTGCCCCGAACCCGAAGACAACGTCAAGCTCGCAGGCGGACCCGACGTGTTTGTCAGCGAGAACCTCGCGGGCGTACCCACGCCTGCCACTGTGGCGCTCACCGAGTATGCGCCGGCAATGGAGTTCGCTGTACACGTGACCGACGCCAGACCCGAGGCATCCGTCGTCGCTGGACTACCCGTCACAATGGCTGATGCGCCAGAGCCCGGTCCAGCGAA
>FTCV01001335.1_pt1 | contig 36968 bp, 23 predicted proteins | sample 1639691 | NCBI WGS metagenome assembly FTCV01 (sample SAMEA3914864, study PRJEB12502) | metagenome | biome: forest; material: soil | place: USA | collected 2012-03-12 | depth 0.3 m
CTCAAGAACGAGGACGCGAGCCGCCTCCAAACAGCGTATCTGTCCGCGGTTCGCCAGCGCGGCGGCAAGGCCTCGGAAGAAGCGATGCAAGCACTGCGCGGTTTTTGGACCGACAACGCGAGCCCGAGCCGGAGCGATGGCGATCTGCGCCTGGAAGCCATCCGCGAACTCGCCCGCCTCATTCGCGCGAGCGGCGATGCAGAAGCCCTGGAAAAATGGATCGCGCGCTGGAAGCGAGATGCCGCAGCGCGGCCTTCCGATGCGCTCTGGGCTTTATTTTATGCGGATGCCGGCGAGGCCACGCTCGACGTCGTAGAAGCAATGCTCCGCCGCGAACCGGGGAACGAGCAGACGAAACAAGCCTTCGTCTGGCTGGGCCTGCAATTGCACCAGTATCCGCGCCTCGGCGCATGGATGCGCGACCCATCCCGAACTACGACGGAGCGGGATTTCCTCGTAGTGGCCCTCAGCCAGTATCTCGACGCAAATGGCGGACGCGTGGATCCTGAGCTAGTGGATGGCCTCTTTCCCGAAGGCGCACGCGCGCGGCTCTGGCAGGTGGCCGAGGCCTTTGGAAGCCGGGGCCAATACCAGGCCGCAGCCCGGCTCGGCGACCGTGCCTTCACGCTACCCGATCCGCAGCGGCTGCTGATGGGCTTGGAATTATCGAAGTGGCATCTCTGCCTGGGCGACGCAGCAGGAGCGCGCCACGTCCTGCAGCAGATCGCTTCACAAAAGGCCGAGAGCTTTGAATCCCCGGTCTTCGCGGCAATCCGCGACGAATGGCTGCTGCTGCCCGAAGCGGAACGCGCGGCATTTGCCCAGCGCATCGAGCACGACCTGGACGTGCGGCCGCAGCCCGTCCACGACACGCTCGCGAAGCTTCTTTTCCACGGGCTTTCGAGCGATGACGCAGCGGCCCGAAACGATATCAATACGCTGCTGCGAATGCGCGTGATGGATCAAACGCCAGGAGACGATGCAGGCGCGCCAGCCAGCCGTTTCTGGAACTTCGTGCTTACCACCGGCATCCTTCTGGAAACGTGGAAGTTGGATACGCAAGCCATCGATCTCTGGGAAAAGGCGCTCGCGGATCGCGCGCTGATCCGGCTGCAGGGCGAGCAGGCGCAGGAGCTTGCAAAGGAGGTTCGGACGCGGCTTTTCGCGCTGAAACTTGCCCATGCGGATAAGCAGGCCATCGGTGGTCTGCTTTCGGCCTATGCGCCTCCGGCACAATTGGAAAACGCAATCGCCCTTGGCGAAGCGCTGCAAAACATGGGCGCGACCACGCGCGCACTGCAGGTTTATCGAACGCTCTGGGAACGCGAGCCTGCGAACCCAGTGTTCATTCGCAACGTCCTGTCCGCCTGCCGGAGCGTCGGCGAAACGGAGACGGCCGAGTCGATTCTGAAGACCTGCCTTTCCCAACAAGCGACGCTGTCCAATGAAAGTCTGTTTCGCGAACTGGTCCTGCAACAGGCAGATCTTTTGGAAAAACGCGGCGCCGTCGAGGAAGCGGTCGCTGCCTTGCGCGGTTCAGCCAGGAATGATCCCCGATTGCTCGTGACGCTGGCCGAGATCCAGGAAAGGGCGGGCCGCCTGCGGAATGCCGAGGACACGTGGCGCGAGCTCATTGGCATGGACGCCGCGCATACCTTCGCCCGCGTGGCGCTTGCTACGCTGCTCCAGCGGCAGGGCAAGGTCGCGGAGGCGCTCGATGCCCTCGGCAAGTCCACCGGCAATGACGCGCTGGCCAAGGAGGCCGAACTGCTCTTCGAAGCGGGCCGACTCGACGACGCCGTCTCAGCCGTGGAACGCATCCCGGTCGGAAATCAGGCTCCCGCAGTGGAGGAACTCGCGCGCCTGATGCTGCAAAAGGGCGCGCTCCTGCCAGCCCGGAGCGTCCTCCGCGAAACCATGAGCCGGATCACCGATTCCACGACGCTCATGCAGATGGAGCAGCTCCTTCTCGAGACCTGCCAGGCTCCGGCCGACCGGACTATCATCATTCGGGAGCTCCACAAATTGCGGCGACTGGCGGACGGCGATCCCGCGCGCCTCGGGCTCTATTTCTCGTTCATCCAGTTGCACGCCGCGGAATTCGGGATTGAACAAGCCGCGGAGAAGGAAATGCAGGCCGCCTGGGCCGATGGTTCCGGCGTGCTCTCGGCCGGGGCCGTGCTTCTGGCCTGGGCGCTCGATCGGCACGATCCATCGGCGGATGCCCTGCTCGACAAGCTCCTGACACGCAGCGATCTGGACGAGCCGTGGCTGCACGTACTGGAGTCCTCGCTGCGGGTGGCAAATCGCCTCGACTTGGCCGCGCGCGTGCAGGAACGGCTCGTCGAGTTGAACCCGCTGGACGACGACCGGATCATCACCTGGGTGCGGACTCTCGCCGGAATCGGAAAAAATCCAGAGGCGCTCGCAGGCCTCTCCAAATGGAGTGCCCGCGCGCCATTGAACGACGACTTCGCGGGCAAAGTAGCCCAGGTCTATGTCGAGTTGGGTGCTCCAGACCGGGCCGAGCCACTCTTTGCGCAGGCGATCCACGGCGATTCCTTCAATCGCAACTTCCAGGCGCGGCTCGATTTTGCCCGCCTCAATGTGCAGCACGGAAATCTCCCAGCCGCGCGCAAACTTCTCGCCGCCGCATTTTCCAATCCGCTCAATCACAGCTACGCCGACCTCGCGGCGTACCTCATTGCGGCCGCCAAGCCGCAAGAAATCGACGCCCAACTCGCGGCCTTCCGCCTTGCACCGAAACCCGTAGTAGAAACACGCCGCGCCATCTTCCAGATCCTTGCCAGTCGACCGGACCCCGCGCCTGCTCTCGCTTTTTTCGAGTCCCATCCCGAAATCGCGACTCCCGCCACGGCAGCCAGCCTTCGCGAGATCGCCATCAAGAACGGCGACTTCGAGCCATCCGTCCGGATTCTGGAAAAGCTCCACGCACAGAATTCCGGTGTCGCGATCGATGCGGAGCTGGCCGCCTTGCTGACCGCCTGGGCCGAGCGTGAATTGCAGGCGGACAACCGAAAATCAGCGCTTCAGCACCTGGAACGCGCCCATGAGCTCAGGCCCCTCGCCTTCGAGACTGTGCGCAAACTCACCGAACTCTACAAAACCCAGGGCGATTTGCCCCGGGCAAAAACCCTGGTCGAACAATTTCTCGCGAGCGTCCGCGATCCCAAGGATCGCACGCAGGCCGAGTTGCTCCGGACAAGCCTCGCTTCTCCATAAACACGGGCTCGCAGTCCCTCCAGTACAGGCCATCCGCCCCACGCAACAGTTCCTCTTCCGCCGCTGGTTTCGCCGCTCGGCGGCTGATTTACGAGACCGCTTCCCGTTTTACGTCAAATCGTCGGCAATCACGCTCGTCTGCTCGCGCGATGCGAGCAGCTTCGCCTGTTCGACGACAGCCGCTGGATCCTCGTTGAACCGGTACCCGTAGCAATTCGGGCAGATGACGACGCGCGAAGCCACGATCGACTCGCACCCTTCGCAAACTTTGAATTGCGTCGGTTCGGAGATAATCTTGGCAGCTTTGCGCGCGCGCTCTGCGAGATGCGGGTTCGCTTCTTCGCTCATGGGGTTGTCAATATCGGCCGGGATCGCCTCCGGGGCAAGCTCACAGCCCCGCTTTCGCATTTTGAGGCGGGAATTGTCACGGAACCGCCAGGGTTTCGTTGCCATTTTGCCGTTTCGCTTTCTGAGGGAGAATCCGATAGCCGAAACCCATTTGCAGAATCGCCCTGTCAGGCCTTGCGGACATTGGGAACATAGCGTCGCCAGACTGGACCCTCAAGGAGGCCGACAATGATACCGGCCATTGCCGCGGGAAGATAGAGTTCACGGGTGTGACCAAAGTCCATTGCAACAGCCGCGAGGATGCCTGCCAGCGCACCCAGAAGCGGAAATGCAAGGAACAGGGCCACGTTCCACGAGGCCGGTAAACGGGACGCCGCGCGGCGAAGGGCATAAAATGCCACGGCTAAAAAAATAGCAGCGGGAATGCTGACGAATGCTCCGACCGAGATGGTGAGGGGCAGACCTAAAAGGGTCTGGCCTATGAAATGGAATGCGCTCGGTGACGATGATGAACCAGCCGCGAAGTCAGAGCGGTGCAGCAAAATCAGGAAGGTCATCGTAAGTGGACTTGCAAGAAGCACGACAATTAGGAAATGCAAAATCAGGAGGGTGCCTTTCATCAGTCTTTACAGCATGCGTGCAGTAATGCCTGACGTCACTAATCCCTGCGACAGGACCACGACTCGCAGTTGCACTGTTTACGCGACTTCATTTGGATTCCTTCTCGTTGAATCTCGATAAAAACAGGGAGGCCTCTTTAGGTGCAAGCTGGCCGTAATTTGACCACATATGGCTCTGGTCGTCGGCGCTAGCACGTGTGTCTTGATGCTCGCCCGATCGAGGCACCCTCCAAAAATGCAAACGGGAGGCACTGCGTCGGCAAAGTGTAACCCTGCCTGCATGCAATGCCTCCCGTGATGTCTACAGATTCAGCGGGACATCATTGGAGCCGTTCCCGACCAAAGCCGAACGGCTCCGCATCCCCGGAACCCCAATTACTGAAGATCGAAGCGATCGAGGTTCATGACTTTGGCCCAGGCGGCGACGAAGTCGTTGACGAACTTCTTCTCCGCATCAGAACTGCCATAGACTTCGGCCACGGCGCGCAGCAGGGAGTTGGAGCCGAAGATGAGATCGACACGCGTGCCGGTCCACTTTACCTGTCCAGTCTTGCGATCGCGTCCCTCGAACACGTCCGCCGCTGATGACGTGGGTTTCCATTCCGTGCCCATGTCGAGCAGGTTCACGAAGAAGTCGTTGGTCAACGACTCGGCGCGCTTCGTGAAGACGCCGTGCTTGCTCTGGCCAGCATTTGAATTCAGCACACGCATGCCGCCGACGAGCACAGTTAATTCCGGCGCGGTGAGCGTCAGCAACTGCGCCTTGTCGATCAGCAGGGTTTCCGCAGGGATCGCGTATTTGCCCTGGAGGTAATTTCGGAAACCGTCCCAGCGAGGTTCGAGCACCCCCACAGACTCCACGTCCGTCTGCTCCTGCGAAGCGTCCATACGTCCCGGAGTAAACGGAACCGTTACGTCATGGCCGGCATTCTTCGCCGCCCGTTCCACGCCGGCGCCGCCAGCCAACACGATCAGATCGGCCAGGGACACCTTTTTGCCGCCGGTCTGGGCGCTGTTGAATTCGCTCTGGATGCCTTCCAGCTTCTTGAGAACGCCCGCCAGTTGGGCAGGCTGGTTGACCTCCCAGTCTTTCTGAGGCGCCAGGCGAATGCGCGCGCCATTGGCTCCGCCGCGCTTGTCAGAGCCGCGGAAGGTGGACGCCGAGGCCCAGGCGGTGGATACCAGTTGAGAAACCGTGAGCCCGGAAGCGAGGATCTTGCCCTTGAGCGCAGCGACGTCTTGCGCGTCGATCAGCGGGTGATTCACAGCAGGAATTGGATCCTGCCAAATCAGCTCTTCGGCGGGAACTTCGGCGCCGAGATAGCGCGCCCGCGGCCCCATGTCACGATGCGTCAGCTTGAACCATGCGCGTGCGAACGCATCAGCGAAAAGCTCAGGGTTTTCATAGAACCGGCGCGAGATCTTTTCGAATCCGGGATCGAGCCGCAGCGAAAGGTCCGTCGTCAGCATGGATGGCGCGATTTTCTTCGAAGGGTCGTGCGCATGCGGGACCGTTCCATCGCCCGCGCCGTTCTTCGGCGTCCACTGGTACGCGCCGGCTGGGCTCTTCGTCAGTTCCCATTCGTAGCCAAAGAGGCTTTGGAAAAAGCCGTTGCTCCATTTCGTGGGCGTCGTCGTCCAGGTGACCTCCAGGCCGCTGGTAATGGTGTCGCCGCCCTTGCCGGTGCCAAACGTATTCTTCCAGCCGAGGCCCTGCGCCTCGATGCCGGCCGCTTCGGGCTCGTCCTTCACGTTGGTCGCCGGGCCGGCACCGTGGGTTTTTCCGAAGGTATGGCCCCCTGCGATCAGCGCCACGGTTTCTTCGTCGTTCATGGCCATGCGGCCGAAAGTATCGCGAATGTCCTTCGCTGCCTTGATCGGATCAGGATTACCATCCGGGCCTTCCGGGTTCACGTAGATCAGGCCCATCTGCACGGCCGCGAGCGGATTCTCCAGATTGCGGCTGTGGACGTCACCGTCGGGCCGTTCGTCGCCCGAGAGCACGGCGGTGCTTTTCTCCACGCCCTCCGAGCCCTGCGCGTAGCGGATGTCTCCCCCGAGCCATGTGGTCTCGCGGCCCCAATACACATCGAGATCCGGTTCCCACGTGTCCTCGCGTCCGCCGGCAAAGCCGAAGGTCTTGAAGCCCATCGTTTCGAGCGCGACGTTGCCCGCGAGGATCATGAGGTCCGCCCAGGAAATCTTGCGGCCATACTTCTGCTTGATCGGCCAGAGAAGGCGGCGCGCCTTGTCGAGGCTGACGTTGTCCGGCCAGCTATTGAGGGGCGCGAAGCGCTGCTGTCCGCGCCCGCCGCCGCCGCGGCCATCGCCCGTGCGATAGGTGCCGGCGCTGTGCCAGGCCATGCGAATGAATAACGGACCGTAGTGGCCGAAATCGGCGGGCCACCAGTCCTGCGAATCGGTCATGAGCGCAGCGAGATCCTTCTTCACGGCCGCGAGATCGAGCGACTTGAATTCTTCCGCGTAGTTGAAGCCCTCGCCCATGGGGTCGGACTTGGAGGAATGCTGGTGAAGGAGTTCGACCTTCAGACGGTTTGGCCACCAATCGTGGTTCGTCGTGCCGCCGCCGGCAGCGTGGTGGAAAGGACATTTCGCTTCGGTTGACATGGGGTTTTCTCCTGGGTGTCGGTTGACGGTTGTTTGTTATTCACGGTCCTCCGGCTGCAGCGACGCCGGTTTTCGGCGTCATAAGTGGAGGTCACGATTTCAGGTTGGGGAGCCGGAAAGACACTGGGACGGATCAAAAGCAAACCACAGTGGCCGATGATTGTGTAAATACTATTTTCCTCTCATAACCATAGGCGCTGCCTATGGATTGAAATCAACCGCGCCACGCCATCGTCGCCAAGTGGATGACGATCCGAGCGAGCAGCCGACCGGAGATTCGGTCACGGTAACGCCGGACTTGCACGAGGCTGCAGCAGCATTCGCGTTTTTGGATCCTCCGTGAAAACCGGACGGACATCCGTTCAACAGCCCCGGACTCCAAAATTTGCCCGTCACGGATCGAAAACCGCAAATTGCGATAAGAATCCCGTCAGCGTTCTCTTGGATTCTCCGTAAACTATGATTTGTTCCCTCTAATCCAGTTGCCTTGTCCCCCAAAGAACCGGGCGAGTCCGGAATCTTGATAAAGTATCTACCGTCACGTTCACGACGAGCGGCGATTCTTCGACAAGCATTACCAAGAATGTCTTCGGTCGTTTCATCATTTAAGGCCTTCGTCTCAGACGCCTTTGGCCTCGCATCACAGCCCCTAGTCGCAACCTGTCCGGAAGCCGCTTATCGCGCGGAAGAGCTTTACCACCAGCAGCTCTCAGCCACCGCGCAGCGCGTCGACCGGAGTTTCGCGACGCTCATGCTCTGCCAATACGCGGCATGCGCCATTATCGCGCTGTTCCTGTCCCCCCAAGCTTCGGCAGGCTCTCACCTCAATTCCTGGGTTTTCCTCATTTTGGGGGCTGCCATTTCGATTCCGCCGGTGACGCTTGCGATCCTGCGTCCCGGGGAGGTGATCACGCGCTACACGGTCGCGGTCGGCCAAATGCTGATGTCCGGCCTGCTCATTGCAGTCACGGGCGGCCGAATCGAAACGCACTTCCACATCTTCGGCTCCCTCGCCTTCCTGGCGTTTTACCGGGATACGCGTGTACTCATCATCGCTTCCGCTGTTGTTGCTGCCGATCTCCTGATCCGGGGTTCTTACTGGCCGGAGACCATCTTTGGCGTTCCTGCGGTCGAGCCTTGGCGCTGGCTGGAGCACATCGGTTGGGTGGTCTTCGAAAACGTCTTTCTCATCATTTCCATCACACACAGCCTGCGAACGCTGCGCGACGCGTCGGTCCAGCGGGCGGAATTGGAAGTCTCGCGTGACATGGCCGAGCAAGCCAGCCGCGCGAAGGACGATTTTATTGCCACCCTTTCGCATGAGTTGCGCACGCCGCTGACGCCTTCGCTCATCACGCTATCCGCGATGGCGGACGACGAATCTCTTCCCCTGGAAGTCCGCGAGGAGGTGCAGATGGTTCGGCGCAACGTCGAACTCGAGTCCCGCCTCATCGACGACCTGCTCGACCTGACGCGGATCGCCCAAGGCAAGATTCAACTCGTTCCGGGCGTGGTGGATATCCACGCCGCTCTCACCCATATCCTGGAAAATTGCCGCACCGAATTCGAAGCCAAACAACTCCAGATCGAGGCGCAACTCGAAGCGACCCGCTCATGGGTCTCCGGCGACGGGGCTCGCCTGCAGCAGGTCTTCTGGAATCTCATCAAGAACGCGGTCAAGTTCACTCCGGAAGGCGGATCGATCGTCGTTCGCACCGAAAACGAAGGCGGCCGCCTGAAGATCGAGTTCATCGACACGGGCATCGGCATCTCCGCGGACGCCTTGCCGAAGATCTTTCATCGATTTGAACAGGGCGGGTCTTCTGTGACCCGGCAATTCGGAGGCTTGGGCCTCGGCTTGTCGATCAGCCGCGCGATTCTCGAACTGCATCGCGGCGCCATCCGCGCTGAGAGCCGGGGAAAAGGCTGGGGCTCGACCTTTACCGTCATCCTCTCTGCCATGGCTTCCGCACCGGTGCCGCGTCGCGGCTCCGAAACGCAGCTCCTGCGCCTCAGCGGCAAGCTGCCCCGGCGAATCCTGCTGGTGGATGATCACGACGACACGCGGTGTACCCTGGCCCGCCTCTTGGCGCGCGCCGGATACGATGTCACGGCCGTCGACTGCATGTCCGCCGCGATGGACAAAGCGGGTGAAGCGCAGTTCGATCTCCTGGTGAGCGACATCGGACTGCCGGACGGCACAGGATACGAACTGATGGCCACGCTTCGGCAGCGGTTCGGGCTTCGAGGCATCGCCTTTAGCGGATTCGGGATGGATCAGGATATCCAAAAGAGCCTTCAGGCCGGCTTCAGCTACCACCTGACCAAGCCTGTGGACTTCGCCCGCCTGAAGGAAGCGATGAGCAAGGCACTGACAGAACCTCGCAGCCAGCTCCCCACGCGGCCGACCATACGGATTCCTGCGGGTTAGGTCCGGCAATTCACTCGCCGGAGACCAGCGAATCCGGGCGCAGAAAGGTCCCGGAACTCCAGTCTCACACGCCCGCCTCAGTCGCAGCCACGCGCCGGCGCAATTGGCCGCAGGCAGCATCGATATCCCGTCCACGCGAGCGACGGAAATGCGCGACGACTCCACGGTTCAGCAGGATCTCCGCAAAATTCGCGGCGACGGAATCCGGCGACGGTTCGTAGGCAAGGCCCCGCAAGCTCAGCCCGGTCGGATTATAGCGCAGCAGGTTCACATGCATCCGGCGGGAACCAACGACCTCGGCTAGCAGGCGCGCATGATCTGCCGAGTCATTGACGCCGCGCAGGAGGCAATACTGGATGGTCACCGGCCGCCCGCGTTGCGCCTGGAAGCGATCCGCAGCTGCCAGGATATCGGAAATGGGAAAGCGTTTGCCCGCTGGCAGGAGTTGCGCACGCGTTGCGTCATCCGGCGCATGGAGCGAGACGGCAAGATGAACATTGAGGCCCGTCGCAGCGAGCGCGTCGATGCCCGGCACGAGACCGACCGTGGAAATGGTAATCTGCCGCCAGCCAAATGCACCGATGCGATTGTCCGCAATTCGGTTCACCGCGGCAAGCACGTGGTCAAGATTGAGCATTGGCTCGCCCATGCCCATGAACACAATTGTCTGTAGCTTCCGACCGGCCATGCGGGCCTCGTGTCGAAGGGCCAGGAACTGCTCAATAATCTCGCCTGCCGTAAGATTCCGCTCAAAGCCGGTCTTGGTCGTCGCACAGAAGTCACAGCCCATCGCGCAGCCAACCTGTGAAGAGATGCAGCCCGCAGCCCGATCATCGCGATAGTCCGGCATCAGCACCGACTCGACGGTACGGCCATCCGCAAGTCGCAGGAGAATCTTTGTCGTGCCGTCCTCAGCGACCTGGCGCGCCGCCAGCGTCGAACCGGGCTGCGGCAGCTCTCCCGTCACTCGCTCCATCAGGCCTTGCGGCAGCTTGAGTTCGTTAGAATCAAGCGTTCCTTCCTGGTAATACGCTCGCAGCACGCGCCCGGCGTGGGAAGGTTTGCATCCCCACGCGGCGAACTGCGCTTCGAGCTGATCCAGACTGAAATGGGCGAGGGACACGTTGGCTGGCCTATATCACCAGTCGGCGTTCATTTCCAATGCCTGATGGAACGGGCAATGACGAAGTCTGCGCGACGAGCGAAATAACGAGCGAAATAACGAGCCAAAAATCCAAGCCAGCGCACATCATCGCTGCAATTCCCAAGCTCCCATTCCGGTGCGTTTCCGCACGGTGCGCCATGCATTGAAAAACCCCTCGTTCTGTGCTACCATCGAGGCCGGGAGGCAACACATGAAGCTAATCAAATCTGCCGCCGCAGGGCTGGCAATTCTCGTGGGTGTCGCATTTCCACTTCCGGCATTTTCCGCCGGAGTTATTGTGATGCCCGGACCCGTCCGCGTCACGCCGACATCCGGCCCGGGTAGAGTGACCCCGATTCACGGCACCGGCGGCGTCGCACCTAGTTCGGGTCAACCAAGGGTGATTTCGACCGGCAGCCCCCATGCTGTCCCCGGACCTTCCTCGGGCGGGCATGGCGTGACCGTCGCGAGAACAGTGCGCTAGGCCGTTCGGACCGCGACCACAGGTCGGCTGGCAAATCTCGTGTCGCACAGGCACGAGAACGGTTGGTTTGCGTATCGTAAACAACGCACCAACAATCATTACCAATCAGATGGACCGGAAGCCGTGCAGTTGCACTGCTTTTCCGGAAGTTCGGCTTGCGCAGAATTCTTCCGTATCCAGCCAACGCAAGCTGTGGCATAGACGCGGTCGACAAAATGCGCACACCCCGACTTTTTCTGCATTCGTTCGTACCGGCTTGGCTCGCCCTTGCAGCCTTTCTGGCCGCGACATGCTCTACCGCTTTTTGCGTCGAAGGCACTTCCAACGGCTACCCGCAAGAGTACCGGGACTTGATGCTCCACATCCTGCGCGCCTTCAACGCTCGCGACTTCAAGAAAGCTACGCAATTGCTGGATGAAGCCGACCAAGTCATTCCCTCAACCGCCATCTCGCTGAATACGCGTGGCGCGATCGCCATCGAGGAACATCGCTATGTCGAAGGGGCCGCCTTTTGCCGCGACGCCCTGGCCAAGGATCCCAGCTACTTCCCTGCGCGCTTCAACCTTGGCGAGATCCCCTTCATGAAAAAGGATTATCCCGAAGCCCGGAAGATCTTCACGGCGCTCCTCGAGGAAAAGCCCAAGAACGACGTAAAGGAGATGCTGCTCTTCCGCATCTTCCTCACCTATCTGCTGGAGAAAAATGAGGACGCAGCCAGCGAAACGCTCGATCAGATTCATTTCCCCGGCGAAACCGCCGCCTACTACTTCGCGCAATCCGCCCGGGAGTTTTCCCAAGGCAACCGGGAAAAGGCGCAGGGCTGGATTCGTTCGGCAGACTGGGTCTTCTCACCTGCAAAGAACTACTTCTTCGTCGAAGTCTTTTACGACCTCGGCTGGGTCAAGCGCCCCGATCCAACAGCACCACCCAAGCCGGAAAAACCCGCTTCGTCGATTGCGACTCCGCCTGGCCTCGCACCGGTGAAGTAGGCAGGCATTGAGGAAAAGCGGCAACCCGCTGCGAATCCTCGACTTAACTCTCGGCGCTCCTCACCGGATAAATACCCTCGCAGCCGGCATCCCTCGCCGATGTTTCACACGATGAATAAATAGGTGGCACTTCCGTCTACCTCATTGCGAAAAGATCGGCGGTAGCGGTCAATTCCGCTGAAACCCGGCACTAAACCGGGAGGGGTTAGAATCCCCGGCCGCCGGCATTTTTTTGCCCGCGAGCAGGCAGGAAATCAGGCTTAGGTGAGAAACCGGATCGTCAGCGGGTAGCGGTAAGCCACGCCTTCGTTCGCCTTGACCGCTGCGATGATCATGCAAACGAAATGGAAAACGCCCAATGCGATCAGCAGCGGGACTCCGATCAGCACAAAGCAAAGGAGAATTCCGCCGATCCCGTAAATCGTCACGGAGATCTGGAAATTCAGCGCCTCCTTGGCCTGATCGTCCACGAAGGGATTTCCCTCTCGCTTGAGGAGCCATACGATTAGCGGCCCGAGGATGTGGCCAACCCCACTGAAGTAGATGGCAAATGCGCTAAGGTGGGCAATCGTCGCCCACATCCGCTGCTCTTTGCTTATGGCTCCAGCTGTATCCGTATTGGCTGGAGGGTTCGACTGCACCGGCGTGTTCGACTGGTCAGCAGGAATGCTCATCGGTTTTTAGGGCCAAAATCAGTATCTCTGGAGTGCCTCAGCAGAGCAAGCTCCCGTTTTTGGCGGCTTTGAGCGGTACAGAGTCGTCCGAATATTGAACCCCTACCCAGCTCTCTTGGCGCGGTTCCTACGGCTTGTCAGTCATCAAGGCCGCGCGCCGCTCCTTCTGACTCAGTTTTCCGAGCGCCTGTACCGCAGCGTAAAAGCGCTTCGGATCTCCACCGTTCGCTTTCAAAAGCCGCTCAAAGCCAGGGACCAAATCATAGTAGGTCGCTACCGTATTCAGCCGCGCATTATTCCACGGCATCGCAAAAGTGCGGTCGTAGCGCGATCGCCCCCCCCATTGGCGCGATAGCCGGACATAATCCACCCGCAACTCATCGAAAATTGCAGTCTTCCGACTCCGCATCGCCGCCGCGCCGATTGCAGGTCCTTCGTAGAGCCGTTTCAGCTTTTCCCGCGTATCCAGCAGCAGCCGGATCACCTGTCGATCCTTCTCCAGTTCGGCGTCATAGTTCTCGAGCGCCTTCCGATCACCCTTCGCCGCGAGCCAACGACGCACGGCAGCCTCAGAGTTCGCCGTCGCAAAGGCCTCGTTGAAATCGGTGTCCCCCGGAATGAAGAGCTTCACGTGCGTCAGCTCGTGAAAGAGCAGTTCGGCAAACTGCGCATCATTCGTATTTAGAAACGTATTCAGGATCGGATCGTGAAACCACCCGAGGGTCGAATACGCCTCCACCCCGCCCGCAAATACATCGTAGCCCCTCGCTTTCAGCGCGACGGCCTCCTCTTTCGCAGCGGCTTCGGAGAAAAAGCCCCGGTACTTCAGGCTGCCAACGACCGGGTACCACCATTTCTTGCCCTCGAGCGAAAACTCCGGCGCTGCATAGACAACCCAGGTCACATACTTCCGATGCAAATCCTTGTACCGGTCGTAGCGCCCTTCCGTTGGAAGATCCAGCTGCTCGCGCGCAAACCGCACCACCTCCTGCGCGAGTGCCAGCTTCCGCTTGAGCTCCGGGCCAGTCTGGCGGTCTTCGACCACCTGAGACACTGGCCGTGCCTTGCGCAAAATCTCCGCCTGGCCATCCATGGCTTGTCTATAAAAGCGAATCGTGCCGCAGCCAGACAATCCAAGCGCCGCCACGAAACTCCCGGCCAAAAGCAGCAACGCGCGGAAATTCATGGCTCCGAATACCGCACCATCCGCGCGAAAACTCCAGCGCGATCGGAGCCCGCCAACGCACTTGCCTCCCCTCGGCTCAATATCGACCGCCAATGGTTCGGCACATCACCTGAAGTTTTGTTTCGCATTTCCCTAAATATCCCACACATCCCGAGACAATAGTCTCAGCCGGCGATACGGAAGGCGTAGCGAGGCAATGTCACCCATGCAATTATCGGAGCAAGCAAACGACGCTCCCGTTTTCCGAAACCTTTCTTCCTCGCATGAACTGCTCTCGCTTCAGATCGGTGCGCCTCCTCCTCATCCTGCTGCTGACGGCCACAGGAAATACCGTCGCCTCGGCCGCCGACTATCGGCTCACGGACCCCGCGCTCAAACTAACCACCATAGACAGCGATCCACACGAGTCCTTTCTTGGACTGGCGATTGACCCTGAGGGACGCCTCTTCGCCGGTTCGCGCGAAGCCCTCTTTGTCTATGAGCCCGCTTCCAAAGGCCTCTATCTTCCGCGCCGCGAACTCTACCGGTTTCCCAAGAATACCTGGACCTATGATATCGCCGTTCGCGGGCACGATCTCTATGTCCTCACAGCCGGAGCGCTGTATGTCTTTCACGATGGCGCGGTAAAGCGCGAAGGGCTAGAACCCGAGCGGCTCCTGTGGGGCATGCCGCTCGCCCATATCCACCAAGGTCTGCACGGAATGGCCTTTGGTCCTGACGGCGACCTCTATCTCTCGCAGGGCGATCAACTCTGGTACTATGGCGACTTTCAGCGGCGTCCCGATCACTGGGGCCACTGGACTCTCTTTCACGGACCAGCCAATGCCGCCACCACTTACACCGGCTCCGGAGGCGTTCTGCGACTAAGTCCGGATGGGAAAAGACTTGGCATCGTCGCCAATGGCACGCGCAACGATTGCGGACTCGCTTTCGATTCCCGCTGGAATCTCTTCGGAAACGATAACGATCACGAAGCTCTTCCCGCCCAGTATGTGCCGGGCCGGCTCCTGCACATTACTCCCTACGCCTATTTCAGCTGGCCCCGCGGTTGGATGCAGGAAAAGCAACCCTGGCGCAGCGATCTCCTGGAGACCATGACTCCCGACCTAGGACGCTATGTCCCCGTCGGCATGACTTACTACGGTGATACGCTCCTGCACGCGAAATACCGCAACGCACTACTCGTACCGGAATGGGGTTCGCGCAAAATCGCTTTCTATCCGCTCCACGCGGAAGGCGGAACCTTCAAAACCAGCGAGCAAATCCTTCTCGAGGGTGAAAACGACGCCCGGCCAGTCAGCGTCGCGACAGGGCGCGGCGGCCGGCTCTTTGCCGCAATTTGTTACATGGCGCACAACGAAGAATCGCCCATCTACAGGAGCGATCTCGTGATGATCACACCGAAGGACGATCCTGCCGACGCTCCATTCAGCGCCATCGACCTGACCGCCGCCGCCTCAGCCCAACTGTTGTCGGAACTCAACTCACCCGATTGGACCCGGCGGTCGGCTGCACAACTTGAACTAACCCGCCGTGACCTCAAGGCAGATCAGCTTCCTTCGGAACTCCTCGCCACCATCGAGCCATCGAGCCCCGCCGCTCCTCATCTCATTTGGCTCGCCGCGAGGGAAACTGCCAGTGACACAGCGCAAGCCCGGCTCCGCTCGCTGCTTCAGCACTCAGACTCTGGCATCCGCGCGTTGGCTGCTCAGGCGCTCGCACGCTTTGCCTCCGCAAAGTCAAATGACTGGATTCCTCGAGCCCTGACCGACTCCGATCCACAGGTGCAACTTAGCGCACTTACCGCGCTCTTTAAGCACACTAGCAAACTGCCTTTCGAGAGCATCATCCGGATCGGCAGCATAGAAGACCCAAGGCGACGCCAGACCGCGGCACTGCTGCTTGCCCGTCGTGCCACGGCCTCACAAATCCAGAACCTCTGTAACTCTCCCGAACAAGCCAACCGAAGACTCGGCATCCTCGCGGCAGGCTTCCGTCTCACAGTCCCGGACTGGGAACACCCGCTCGACCCTTCGATTCCCCTCGATGCCGGAAATAAGAAAGCCTACCGTGTCACTTACGCGGGTGACATAGTCCAAGACCTCACAACACTGGGTCATATCGGCAATTTCACGATGGCCGACGCCTGGGCAAAACGCACCCGAACTGCGGAAGACGACACGCTCTTTGCTTCGTTACAGACGGCCCTTCAGGAAAGCGACGTCAACCTTCGCAAACAGGCCGCATTCTTCCTCAATCTGCTGGCGGACCAAAGAGTACAAAAGGAAGTCGATGCCATTCTCGGCAGGCCTGCCGTCGGGGAAAACAAAGCTCCAATCGCGAACGCCACCGCCGCGTCGGCCACAGAACTCCCCGAGGCATTTCGTAAGGTCGACTGGACAGCGGAAGTCGCCCATGGCGATCTGAAGCGCGGGCGCGAGCTATTCATGACGCGCGGCTGCGCAGTGTGCCATTCGATCAAGGATGGCGAATCCGGCGGTGGAGGCCCAAGCCTCGCCGGTGCGGGCACACGCTTCACCATCCCCTATGTGATCGAGTCCGTCATGATTCCAAACAAAGTGGTCGCGCCGCTCTTCCGCTGGACGTCCGCCAAGTTGAAGAGCGGAGAAGTTCTCAACGGCCTCGTGACTAGCGAAACTGCCTCGGAAGTGGAATTCCTCTTTCCCGCAGGCATCAAGCGCACCGTGAAGAAAGCAGAGATCGAATCCCGCGAAATCCAAGATCGTTCACCAATGCCAGAAGGCTTGATCCAGACTCCTGAAGAACTCCGCGACCTGGTCGCTTTCCTCCTCGCCCCGCCACACCAGCAGGAAGCAACCGCGACCAAGTAAGTAATTGCCGATCACAAACATCCCAGGAAGCAAAAGCAACCCGACAAAAACCGCGTACGATCGGACGATTCCAAAGCTGGAGAGTTTCCATTTCCTCGATAGCCGACTTTATAAGGCGAAAAATCCTCGGAATCACGTCGATGTGAGCCGTGCTGGGTAGGGACGGCTGTCCTCAGCTGTCCAATCAGTGTGACCTGCCATCTGCGCGCGCCAGAACGGAACATCTCCTCCGGCAAGCGCCTTTTCAGAGGGCTTTCCATCGTTTTATCGTTCCTCCAAACCGTCCGAGGTCGTCCATCCCGGTTGGACGGCTGAGGGCAGCCGTCCCTACCCTAAGGGGACTCGCACCCCTGTCCTACAAAAGGTTTAATCAGAGCAGTGGCTGACTACACAATATATTCAACAGGACTAAAAGCGTCACCCGCCGCCACTTAGTGCAGAATCCGCACGACCCCACTATCAAGGCTATACTCAGCGGCCACGATCTTCACCGGACCACCGGCAAGCTGGGAAAGCGCGGGCTTCGACGTCTGAATCTTCGCCGCCATCTCACGCGCATTTTCCTGGATTGCAACTTCCAGTGGATCACCCGGCAAACTCCGCGCCTTCTTCACCGCCGGCTCGATCGCGCGGGCGAGACCCCGGACATGCCCACCCAATTCTCCGCCCTTCAGGGTCGCTTCCACCGCCCCGCAGCGTTGATGCCCGAGCACGACCACTAACCGGACACCGAGATGCTCGACTGCATACTCGAGGCTGCCCAATGCATCGGAGTCCACTACATTTCCCGCGATCCGGATAACAAACAGATCGCCAAGCCCCCGGTCAAAGACGAGTTCAGGCGCTACCCGGGAGTCTGAACATGCAACGATCGCCGCAAACGGCCGCTGCTTCTTCGCGACCGCCACGCGCTGGTGGGCCAGCGGCTTGGGCGATGACTCCGCCGCGCTGACATAGCGCCGGTTCCCCTGCATGAGCTTTGCCAGTGCCGCGTCGCCATCCATTACCGGACCTTGGGCCGCACAAGTAATACTCGCGGGAGCCACGAGCAGAAGCGCCATGAGAATTGAGGGAATCTTGTTCGAGCGGACGATGAAAGAATGCATACCAGCGAAAAGTTCAATCTTGCTCCGGAGTCAGCCAGCACCAGCCTCGGCGAACACCGAAACGTCACGAACAATGCGCGCCTCTGCCGGCACGAATCAAGCCAGATATTTCACAGTCCGGGAACGGAAGTTCAGTAGCTATCCAAGCGCGACGCGGCCTCTGGCAACCACTTATCTAAAACGCTCACTCCGACTTCCACACGCGACACACCGACTCAACGCAAAAGGCAGCCGTCAACTTCCTACGCAGCGAAGCCCCATTGCGCGACTCCTCCTCCGGGAATAGCGTACAGTGAACAAGCCGGAGGGAGCATGTAATGGACTCGACCTTCAAACGTACATTGTTCGTCCTCATCGCAGTGCTGGCCCAACTCGGCCTCGCCATCCTCGGCGCGGGCGGGATTGGCGCATTTTTCTCCCACCGCTCAACGATCGCGCTGACGATCGTCCTCTTCCTCTTGTCGGCCGCCGCACCGTTCAGCAGCGGAAACCTGAGCCCCGGCGAACGCGAGGATCGTGGCAACCGCTGGGTGATCCCGGTCTTCGCAGTGCTGGGATTGCTCACCGTTTACTTGTCGCCATACACCGACCGCAAGGATTTCTGGACATTCGATGGTAACACCATCCGCTGGATTGGCGTCGTCCTTTTCGGTGGAGGTGGCTTCCTCCGGATGTGGCCCGTGTTTGTCCTGGGCCGGCGGTTCAGCGGACTTGTAGCCATCCAGCCCGGACATCGACTGGTCACCACCGGCGTTTACCACCACATCCGTAATCCCAGCTATTTAGGACTGCTCATCAGCTCACTCGGTTGGGGGCTTGCCTTTCGCTCAGGCGTCGGCGTGATCCTGACCTTGCTCCTGCTTCCACCGCTCATCGCGCGAATGCACTCCGAAGAAAGGCTGTTGCGCCAGCAATTCGCAGACGAGTACGACGCCTACTGCGCCCGCACATGGAGGCTGATTCCCGGGCTTTATTAGCCAAAACCACCGAAGCCGGATCGGGAACTCTTCATTTCGTAATCTAAAACCGCCGACACCCATTGTGAGTAACATGGCGAAAATTGGGGCGCTGAAGTTCTGAAGGCAATAAATACCGCCTTCCTTGACACCCGCTGCACGGCCCGCTTCACTCCGCACGATGCCCGGCCGGACGCCCCTCTCCAGGACTCGAGACCCGTTGCGCTTCTTTCACTGGCGCAGGCATCTTCCTCGTCGTCGCGCTCCTTGTGATTTGTATCTAATACCAGCACCGCAGTGCTGCTCACATCCCTGCCGGACTGATAGATTTGAATCCCATGATATAGCGCCGGGATCTCAAAGAAGACTTCCTTTCCACATCCCCTAAGACCGGCTTTGCAACCAACTCCCAACATCCACCAATGACTAACGAGACCGACTCGACCGACTCCAATCCGCCTCGCGGTCTGGCTGCTAGATTCGCCAGGCATCAATTCAAGGGCAATCCGAATATCAAGGTGCGGTTCAACCATTCCGCCGCCCAACACCGCAACGGTCAACCTACTTCTCCACCCAAGCGGCAGGCAGTCATTGTCTGCCACGGCATGGGCCAACAAGTTCCGTACGAGACACTCAGCGGAGCGGCCGATCTCCTATACCTGGCTGGTACGGCCAAGGACCCCGCAACCGTCGGATTCGTAAAACTCAACGAGGAAACCCTGCCCAAGGCGACCGTCGCGGTCAAGGGCACCGACGGACAGAAACACGAGGTCGATTTCTTCGAGGTGTATTGGGCACCGGTTACGGAAGGGCAGGTTACCGCGACTGACACGCTCAAGTTCCTCATCGACGGAGCGGCGAGCGGCATCTGCCAGGCATTCGTGCCCTTCGAGAGATTCGTTTTCGGAGGTTTCAAGCAATTTGAAATGCCGACAAGCTGCTTCTGGAGCATCTCCGGAGTATTTATCGCCCTTTCCATTTTCATTCTCTCCCTCTGCAACTTCGTTGCATTCACGGGACTGAGCCTCTTGCACTCAAACGACACGAGCACGAATCTGAAGGCCGCCGTGTGTCTCGGCGCCGGTCCCGCTATTCTCACTGCAATCGCCGCAGTACTGGTGGTCTGGTTTGCCGGTACATTTGCCAGGATGTTTGCGCACGAGTCTTTCGACCGGGACGAACAGCAATTCAAGCACCGCCCAAAACCATTACCCTCATGGAAAGGTTACGCCTATCTCGGGGCGCTATTTATGGGCTTCGCATTTCTGGATCGACTTTTGATCGAAGCGTTTCCCTCACTGGCACAAGCCCTTCACATCGCCGACAGCGGAAAGCTCCTCTGGATCCTCTTGTGGGTTCCTACGCTGGCTATCTTCGGCATCGCACGCTGGTTCCTGATCGAGTTCGCCGGAGACGTCGCCGCGTATGTCTCCTCCTACGACCTCAATAAGTTCACGCAGGTGCGGGAGGAAATCCAGCGGCGCTCAGCAAAGGTCTTCTCCGCCGTCTATAGCGCCAAAGACGGGAACGTTTTCGTTTACGACAAGGTCGTTGTGATGGGCCATTCGCTCGGATCCGTGGTCGCTTACGATGCGCTCAATGCCGAAATCTTTGCCGACGATCTGGACTCCGAATCAAACCACATTCCAAGCCGCACACAGGCATTCATCTCCTTCGGTTCGCCTTTGGACAAGACAGCGTTCCTCTTCAAGATGCAGACCGACGACGCTGTGATTCGCGAAGGTCTCGCTGAAGCGAAACAACCGCTGATTGTCGATTACGCATATCGAACCTTTCCGTGGACGAATATCTATTCGCCCTTCGATATCTTCGCCGGGGCGCTGGATTACTACGACGCACCCGTCGATCCACAATCCAACGGCCACCCAACAACGTACCGAGTCCGTAACATCGTCGATGAAGAAGCAAACCTCCCCATCCTTGCGCATGTCCAGTATTGGGAAAATCCGCTGCTCGCAAAGACGCTGTCTGACGCCCTGACCATCCATCCTCCAGGACCTATGGGCCCTCCGGCCATTTCATCGAATGGCACGAAGCCCCATGGAACGCATGCGGAACCAGTTCTGGAGCATCAGGATTCTTAAGGGGTCTTCACTGGGCCTTGGGCGCTTCAAGTGAGCGCGCGTTAGTTTTGATATCGCCTCGCTACCGTCTCCGGACAGATAGCGAGGCGTTTTTCTTTGCTAGTTTTGCACCGTGCAGAATGCTCTATCAACCTTGTTTGAGGATTCGTTGTTACATGGGAGATCCACCCTCCCGCCCTGCCACAAGCTCGTGTACGACTTGAAGCCGCGTCTCTGCCACTCGCGCATCCTCCAGAATTTCAAGCTCGCGAAGGCCCTGCGGAGTAGCGAGCACCGTAAAGCTCCGATTTCTCAAGCCAGAGCGAACGCGCGACAGCGATTCCCGGGCAATTGCAATCCAGCTTTCACTCTGTGGCGTGAAACAGGCCGGACGCTCCGGGTCCAGGTAATCGAGCAGAAATTCAGCGAGAAAATGCACCTGATGCTTCTCATAGAGCAGCGCACCGAAATGGAAGAAATGGGTTGCCAGCGGGCGAAGCGACATCACGCCTTTCTTTTCCCAACTCCGCGCCAGACAAAGCGCCTCTTCCACGGCATCAGTCAAATCCGCGATGATGTCCGATGGATTCGCCCCCGCCTTTGTCGCTTCGTCTAGACGGGCCGTCATCGCCTGGCAGAGTATATGGTGCGCCTTGAGGCTGGCATCGGCTGCCGCAAGATCCTCGGATTCACTTGCGGCAATCAAAAACAACGCCGTTTGCGCGGCCTCGCAGATCTGGGTGATGGATGCAATGCCTTCGCGGCGCAGCCAGGCATTGCCTAGATTGATCCACGCACTCGCGAGGACTAACCGGTGACTCTCATATCCGGTGCAATCCGACATGGATAACCTGTCGATTGCCGCCTGATAACATCGCACCGCTTCGTCCAGCGAAGCCTCGTCCTCCCGCCTCTCCACCGCGTGGCCGCAGTTAAGCCACGCAATCGCGAGTCGCCGGGCAAACTTTCCGTCGTCTCCGGCTGGCACGCCTTCGAGTAAGTCAATCGCGACAGTGTACGAACGGATCGCGTCCGCCAGAAGCGCTCCGTCATTCAGCTTCGTCAAGGCATCACCGCGATTGATCCAGCCTGCAGCGAGGCCGTAGCGATAGATAGGATTCCCGGCGAGCGGCAGTTGCCTGCGCATCTCGATGGCCGCGTCGAAATGGCGAATCGCCTCCCGAAGGCCATCTGCAGCGCCCGCGCCGAGCAATGCAATGCCAACCTTCATTCGGACGCTCGCCGCCCGGTTCAATTCCTCTGCGTTTCGCATGGCAGAAATATTACCCGCGGTGATGCGAGACTCGGCACCAAGGGCAGAGTCGCATCGGCATTGCTTTGATACAATGGATTCCGCATCCGCCACTTATCGGCGGACGCCAGCCGCTCAAATCTCCGCCCACTCCCGCATGAGATTGTGATAGACGCCAGTGAGCTGCACCGCGACCGGGTTGTCCGGCTGCTCCCGGTTTAAGCATTGGATCGAGAGATCGAGGTCGAGCAGCAGCGAACGCCGCGAGTCCTGGCGGATCATGCTCTGGATCCAGAAAAAGGAGCAAATGCGTGCGCCGCGCGTGACTGGGCGGACATGGTGGAGGCTGGTCGCCGGGTAAAGGACCATGTGACCGGCGGGCAGCTTCACCTCCTTTACGCCGTAGGTGTCCTCGATGCACAGTTCGCCGCCCTCGTATTCGTCCGGCTCGGCGAAGAACAGCGTGGCGGAAAGGTCCGTGCGAATGTTCATCGGAGTTCCCTTGATTCGGCGGATCGCATTGTCCACGTGGGTGCCGAAGGACTGCCCTCCGGAATACTTGTTAAAGAGCGGTGGAAAAATCCGATGTGGCAGCGCCGCCGTGACAAAGAGCGGATTGCTTCCCAAAGCAGCAAGAATCATCTCGCCTAGCTGCTGGGCTGCCGGATGCCCTTCAGGAATCTGCAGGTTATCCTTCGCCTTGGCCGACTGGTGGCCCGCCGTCACCTTTCCATCCACCCAGATCGCCTGATCCAGGATCTGCCGGGCAGCGGCGACTTGCTTGGCATCGAGAACATCGGGAATGGAGAGTAACATAAGGAGTTATGATCCGACGGGAGGAAGCGCTGGCGATCGGCCAGGCAGCGACCAGCTTGCTGGCCGTTCCGCGCGAAGGTGGGTTGTTGGATTGCGCGATTGGCACTTATGGAGCATGTGCTCCCTTACAGGACGGAACGCGCCTTATCCGCCCTTGGTAAATGGATTTACGAACAAGCAAGCGGCGGCAGCCCGCGAGTTAGCTAGTAAGGCAAATACAGAAGCCAACATCTAACTGGCTGCACTTATCACAACACAGCCAGGAGCCAGTGTGACCGGAGCACTCAGACCAGCGATTTATCAATGTTGAATAGTGAAACGAATTGGCACTTCGGCATGACCGGCGACGGCGATCCCGCCAATGCGCGAGGGCTGAAAACGCCAGCGGCGAACCGCTGTTACGGCCGCGTCATCGAGTTTTGAAAATCCAGAGCTCTTGCGTACCTCCACACCGGTCGGCACGCCATTCGAGTCCACATCCACGGCAACCAGCACGACTCCCTGCTGACCGGCGCTCTTGGCATCGGACGGATAGTCCGGCCGGGGATTGAAGCGTGGCTGCAGCTTGGAATTTCCGGCACCACCACCTGCGCCGCCACCCGGAGTGCCGCCTGGCACACCACCCGCGCCGGTCGCAGTGGCGGAGGAGGCCGCCGCGCCGGGATTCGCTGCGCGAGGCGAGCTCCTATGCGGCGCGGGGCTTGCCTGCGGAGCCGGTGCGTGATGGTGCTCCTGTTTAGGCGGCGGAGGCGGTGTATCATGCGCGGGCTCGGGCGGAGGTTCCGCCGGAATGGGAGGCGCGGGCGTTTCTGGCGGAGTCGGCGGAACTGTGGGAACTGGCGGTTCCGGCTCTGGCGGCACAGGCGCAGGGTCAGGCGGAGCAGGATCGGCCGGTGCCGGGTCCGGAGGCTGCGGCGGCGCAGCCTCGCCAGCAGGCCCGGCGGGACCTGCCTCAACAAGGGCAACCTCCACGGGCGAATCGGAATTCCCCATCGCCAGCGGAATGGCTTCGGAATCCCGATGCACGGCAAACAGGAGCCAGGCATGGCCACCCATCGCCAGCGCCAGCCACACCCCCCATCGTTGGAGGGCTTTCTTCACTGTGGCTTCGGCTTGGTTTCGAAGGAGACCTTTGCGATTCCAGCCCGGCGCACGTCGTCCAGCACCGTGATCGTCACTCCAAGCAGTGAGTTTTCGTCTCCGTTGATAAATACCTTCGGATCCGCGTGCTCGGCCTTCAGCTTGTCGAGCGCGGCCGGAAGCTCCGAAGCCGCAATCGGCTGCTTGTTCAGAAGGATCTCATTCTGCGCCGTTACCGTAATCGTGGCGAGATCGGTGCGATCCTGATTCTCTCCACTGGCAGCGGCGGGAAGATTCACGGGAATGCCTTTGCTCTTCACCATGGAGAGCGAGACCATGACAAAGGTCGCGAGCAGGAAGAACATGATGTCGATCAGCGGAATGATCTCGATCCGCGCGTGTTTCTTCCCTCTTGGCGATGGAATCTGGATCGAGTTCATGCTTCGACGGGATCCAGCGACTTGATGCTCGCATCGAACTGCGACGCAGCGTCTTCGATCTGATGCCGCGCCTCCTCCAGCGCGGTATTGAGGTAGTTGAAAGGAATAAGCGCGATGATCGCCACCATCAGGCCAAACGCCGTGGCGATGAGCGCTTCGGCAATGCCGCCGGTGATTGCAGTCGGCGCGCCGAGCTCCTGGCCACCCAGCAGGCTGAACGAGCGAATCATGCCGGTGACGGTACCAAGGAGCCCCAGCAGCGGCGCGAGCGTGATCACCGTATCGAGGATCGAAAGGCCGCGATTGAAGCGCTTCAATTCGCGATTCGCCCCGCGCAGGAGCGCATTTACATGGGACTGTTCGCGATGGACCATCGCGTAAGTGAGCACCCGGGCCACGTAATCCCGTGAACCTTGGCCGTGTCGGATCGCGCTTTCAAACTGGCCCGCCGCAACGTCTCCCAGAATCCGGTCGACCGCTTTTTCGTCGCGGCGCATCCGTTCCCGGAACGTGAAGAAAAGCCTCTCCAGCACAACGGTCGAAGCGATGAGCGAGATGACCAGAAGCGGCCACATGATCGGCCCGCCCTTGAGAAAGATTTGGATCATAGATGGTGGAAACTGAAATGCGATGGCTTGAAGATGGGCCGGATCGCGGCGGAATTTCCCGACGCGATCCGGAGAATGGATGGCCGTCAATGGACTGGAAATCCAACGGCCATTGGATTTGAAAGCTAGAATTTGTAACTGATCGTCGCGGACAACGTGCGTCCGGCGCCCGGTACGACATGCGCGCCATGCACTTGATCCATGTAGTACGCGTTCGTCAAATTATCCAGATTCACCTGGAGCATCACATTGCGAGTGATGGGATACTTCGCCATGAGGCTGACAGTCGCATAGCCGGAGACGGCTCGAAACATGCCCGTATTCGCGTCGAGGGTCGAGTTGCCGTAGCGCTTTGAGACCATGTTTGTCCCGGCGCCGATCTGGATCTTCCAGGGCAACTCGTACGTGGTCCACAGGCTGAAGCTGTCGTATGGCACATTCTGCAGCGGGCCACCAATCTGCGTCACATCGTTTGAACTCACGATCTTCCCGTCCAGATACGTATAACTGGCTGTGACCTGCCAGTTCTCGGTGAGGTGTCCGATTGCACCAAGACTGAAGCCTCGCACGCGCTGGTCGCCACCAAGGACGTTCAGCAACGAATTGTTCGGATCCTCGGTGCGGGCATTCGTCTTTTCGTCCTGGAAGATGGCTCCAGTGAGTTGGAGGCGGCTGTTGAACAGTTCCCACTTCGTCCCGATCTCATAGACCGTGTTCTTTTCAGGAGCAAGGCCCACATTGGAAGCGGACAGCGTCAGGGTTTCAATCGACGGATTGAAGGAAGTGCCGGCCGAGAAGTAGATACTCCCATTCGGCGCCGGCTTGAACACGATCGCAGCCCGCCAACTGACAAGGTTATCCACCTCATGGTTGAAAAGTGCAGGCGCGATGGGCTGGCTGACATTCGACTCGAGATGGTCGTACCGCACACCTCCAATCACATCCACCCACTTACCAAACTTCAGCGTGTCGGTCGCATAAACCGCGTAGGTATCGAGCCTGCCACTGCTATCCGATTTCACCGTAGTCGTACCGCTGAAGCTCTGGTCCTCATTCGGTGAAAGCAGGCTCGTCCCGGGAACTCCGGAGTAAGCAAAGCGCTTCGGATCGGAGGTCTCGTGATCGTATTCAATGCCGCCCACCAAGGCATGCTTGATCCAGAAAGTATCGAACTTAGCCGTGAGATTGATCTGCTCCTGAAACGACGTCTCGAGACTCTCCACTCCCAGCTGATTGCGCACGACCTGGATATCCCGCAGCGGAGTCCCGGGAAGGACCGTCGAGGCGATCTGCGGCTCGGTGATCCGGGCATTCCGGTATCCGTTGGAGTACCGGGACAGGTTTTGGATGGACAGGTTCTCGTTGAAGTCGTGCTCCAGCTTGATGGTTCCGATATCGACATCCGTCTTCAGGAAATCGTCCTTGAAGCCATAGAAGTTATTCCGGTCCACGAGAGCAGCGCGGCTGAAGAGCCACGGCACGCCATAATCGGGAACATTGTTCTCCGTTTGGTGGAGATAGTTAATGGTAAGTCGCGTATCCGTCCCAAGCCCGGAGACTAGCGACGGCGTGATGCCAAAGCGGCGGGACTCCGCTTTGTCCCGTCCTGCGATAGAGTTCTCATTCGCCATGAGATTGAGCCGGAGCGAACTCCCGGGAATCGCAATCTTGAGCGGCTGATTGAAGTCCAGCGTGACGCGCCTCGTATCGTCGGTCCCAAATTGCAGTGTGCCCGCGTAGAAGGGATCCAGCGTCGGAATCTTGCTCACCTGATTGACCACTCCTCCCGTCGAACCGCGCCCGAATGTAATGGAAGACGGCCCTTCCAGCACCTCGACCTCCTGGTAGTTAAAGGAATCGCGGTAGTAACTGCTGAAGTCGCGCATCCCATCGAGGAAGATATCGTTGCGTGCAGTAAATCCGCGGATCGACAGGTTATCGCCCTGCGAGCCGCCTTCGCCGGCAGCGAGGCTTACGCTCGACACATTCCGCAACGCGTCGCGCAATGTTGTAACCCCCTGATCCTTCAGGACCTGCTGCGGAACCACAGTGATTGATTGCGGAGTATCCAGGATCCGCTCGGTGTACTTTGAAAGATGAACGCTGTCCGGCTTGTAATCCGTCTCGTCGGCCTGCCCCGTAACATTCACTTCCGGCAATTGCGTCGGAACATCGCCTTGATTCGCCGCGGATTCAGGAGCCTGGGCGCTGCCGGTCCCGGTCAGCAGAAGTGCGTTGGCAATGGACACCGCTGCGACTGTGGCTCCATTTCGGACCGCGACATTTCCACTGGATGGCTGCGAAAACGAGCGCGGGCGGCTGGATGGAAAAAGAGACTCGATGAACTGGGCCCGCAGGCCGAGGCGATCTTCGTTGGGCGAATGCATAAGGTTTGGACGAAAGTTGAGTTCCGCAGAGCAGCCGGGATTTTCAGGGCTCCCGGCCGCTGCGAATGCGCTTACTGCGCGGGTGTCCGCAGGAGCCGGCGCGCGGATGAACGACGCCGGCTCGTACGGGACATGGCATCAGCCCGCTGAGCCGGGCAGCACGGCGCCCCGCCCACTTCAAGGAGCGAGGTCATTTCGTGCAGCGAAAGCGGCTCAGAAAGACGAATGATGCACATGAGACTCAGTCTCAATAGAGGGGCGCGCACGGGGCGGCAATGCTTTTTTGCGAAAATGTTTTCGCCTTATCCGAAGAGCGGGCATCCGTGGAACACTCCAGACCGGATTCCTTTCGCCGATTTCAGCAGCCGCCCCAATCTTGATCAGAACATCATGCTCACTACCCTGGATTTCAAAACCGCTCTCATTATCATCGACCTCCAGAAAGGGGTCGTCTTCGCACCCGTTGCCGCAATCAATGAAGTCGTGGAACGCGCGAGCACGCTGGCCGCAGAGTTTCGCAAGTACCACCTGCCAGTCGTGCTCGTGAATGTCACCGGCGGAGCGTCCGGGCGCGTGGAATTGTCGCGGGGCGGCGGACAGCGGCCAGAGGGATGGACCGATCTTATCCCTGAGCTTAACCAGCAGCCGAGCGACTACACCATCTCGAAACAGACGTGGGGAGCCTTCATGAATACTGGACTGGAGAAACTCCTGAAAGACCTCGAGGTCACGCAGGTCGTAGTCGCAGGCGTCGCTACCAGCATCGGAGTGGAATCAACAGCCCGGCAGGCTTACGAGCTCGGCTTCAATGTAACGCTAGCGACCGATGCGATGGCTGACCTCAGTCCGGAGACGCACGAAAACAGTATTACCCGCATCTTTCCACGACTCGGCGAAACCGGCACGACGAAACAGATCATCGAGCTTCTTTCGCGTTCTCGATAACAAACGTGCCAAGCGTGCGTTGAGAGCGCCTCGCAAATAGCCGCATCGGAAGTTATTCAGCGCGCTCCGAAAAGCGCATCGATTCGCTTCTTTGCAGCGTCATTCGGCGCAGTCCACTTCACGTCGGTCTGTGGCAGTTGCTGTTTCAGCGCAGCCAGATCGGAGTCGGAAAGGTCGATTCCGTCGAGCGACAACTTCTTTAAATGAGCCAGCTTCTTAAGTTGGCTCAACGCCGGAAGAGTGAGCCGGGCCTCCTGCAGGGAGAGCGCCTCCAGCGAGCGGCAGCCGGCCACAGCGCTGACAGTATCATCCGAAACCGTAACTGGCGGCTTATAAGCCAGGCGTTGTCCGACGGTCAGGCTCTTGAGCTCCGGTAATGCCTGAAGTTTCTTGATGCCCTCAGCGGAGACGCCGCTGTGCCATACACGGAATTCCTTCAAATGTTTCAGCTTCGCGATGGCAGCCATGCCGTCGTCATTAATCTCCGTGGATCCCGCAACGGTCAGCCGTTCAAAGCTGGGGAGATCAGCAAGCGCCGCGAGTCCGGCGCCAGTGAATTTCTTCCCGGGATGGAAAAACGCCGCACTCTTGAGCTTCTTACAAGTGCCGAGGACGCGAATGCTCTCGTCAGACGCATCCAGTCCATTGGAAGAAAAGTTCTCCAGTTCGGGACCGCCGCTCAACACGGACAAGACAGCATCGTCAAAACCCAAACCGCAGGAGAAAGTTTTCAAGTGCGGGAGCTGACGGATCTGCTGCGCTTCCGCCTCCGTAAAGCTGACTTTCGACTTAAACAAAAGCCCGGTGATCTCGCCCTGCGCTTCCGTCACCTCCGCATCTTTTACCTTCAACGCCGTGACCAAAGCTGCGTCATCAGCGCAAGCCGTACAAACAAAGGCCTGAATCGCAAGCACCGCGGCAGCGATCATCGCATACTGGACATTAGGCATGCCCAGTCTTACGGAATGCCACCCTATTCGTTTTAATGGAACCGGGAGACGGGCAATCGAGTAAGACCGCCCTGGTTTCTTACAGCATTCGGCGGCCTGGGGATTGGCCGGAGGGGATTGATGACCGAAGTCCATGCCGCGCATTCAACGCGTTTGCGCACGCCAACGCAACGCCATCTTCGCGTTTATACGTGCCAGAAACCGCCGGAAAGCGAAGCTTTGCCATCGCTCCCTTTCGGGCACTCGCCTACCGCCGGCGGCGGAAGCGTTGCAACCCGACCAAAGCACCGAGCGAGGCAAACAACATCGCCGAGGAAGCAGGCTCCGGCACCGCGATCACTTCGAGTGCGACGTCCTGTCCACCCGTGAAACTGCTTCCCGCGAAATCGGCGGCATAACTAACCAAAAACTGAGTCGCCCCGATAGTAAGCAGACCGGTACTACCCGATTGCGGCACCGCATTCGAGAAAGTGCCGGAGACTGAAGACGAGCCTCCGTTGACGATGATGTAGAAGATATCACCGACCGCTGGAGTATATCCAAGGGTTAGCTGCAAATCGCCTCCCAGTGTAACATTTCCAGCCCCCGCGCTTGCCACCAGCATCTGATCATAAGACCCGGGTGCTGCAGCATCAATGGCAAGATGACCTCCGGTGTTGAGAGTGAAGCTATTCGCGAGGGAGAAGATCCCGGGGTTCGATCCTCCTGGTGCGAAGGTGCCACCGCTGTTGATCGTCACAGCTCCAAGGAGGACTCCGTTTCCGGCCACGGTTCCGCCATTTACCGTGATGGCATTGCTCACACTTGCGGGATTATCAAAGGTCAGGCTGCCTCCCGACACGGTCGCAGTCGATCCACTGAGCGTGCCACTTACCAGCACCGATCCCGACGTTACCGTTAGCGCATTGGAAACCGTACCACCGCTCTGCACGATCAGGCTGCCGCCGGCTACTTTGGTGCTTCCACCGGCAATCGTTCCAGAGTTGATCAGGGTACCGCCTGTATTGACGGTCAGCGCGCTGCCGGAAAGGCCGCCGGTACTTGAGATCTGCAATATGCCTGCATTCACGACGGTGGCGCCCGTGTACGTATTCAGGCCATCGAGCTGCATGACGCCTGCCCCGGTCTTGACCAGTCCATTGTCCGTGGTCCCCGTCGCGTGAACGAAAGTCCCAGTGACATCCAGATCAACCCCTCCCGGCGCGCCGGGCGAAACATTAAAGACGACTCCCCCGGATTTCGGCAGCGTCATGTTCTGGGCACTCATCACTGAGATCCCGCTTGTCCCGATGGCATTGACGCCGCTCAGGAGATAACTGCCGTAAGTCACTGCATCCCCAGAAGGCGTCGCGCTGGCCACGGTTCCTCCGGCGAGTGTGATCGGGCCAATGTTTTCCGCGGCATTCGCGCCTGTGGTAATCACGCCGCCGGCATTCACCATCACCGGCGTAGTGAAGCCCAGCGTATTGTCCACGAGCATCACAATCTGCGCGCCTGAATTGATCGTCACACCACTGGAGCTATTGAAAACACCGCTCGTGCTGGAGAGATTCACGGTGCCTGCGTTGATGACGACAGGTCCCGTAAGTGAATTGGCTTCGTTAAAAGTCACGCAACCCGTTCCATTCTTTGTCAGGCTGCCGCCACCGCTGATGTTTCCACCAGTGAACGTGTAGTTGGTGGCGGAGTTATTGAATGTGGCCGAGCTTGGTGCCACAGTACCTGAAATCGCAACGACAGAACTCGACGAGCTATCGTCAAACGTGACAGCGTCGGCCGCGAAGAATTTCTGCGCGGTAAAGCTGCTGTCGTTCCAGCTCGATGTCGTATTTAAGTCCCACGTCGCTGCGGGCGATCCAGTCCAGGTCAGGGCCTTTGCACCAATATCCAGAGTAACCTGGCCTCCTCCGGCTGAAAATACTGCCTGCCTGTAATTGGAGCTATTCGCGAGAGTAAGATTCGTGGCAGAGCCCGTTAACGTACCGCTATAATTGATCAGAGTGTACGGAGTACCCATCGGCAATGCAGACCCGGCGGTCAGCGTCACCGTGTCCGTTCCCGTAAGCACCAGGTTCCCGACGCTCAAGGCTCCAGGCGTCTGCGCATTCGCGACAAATGCGGCGCCTGTGCTGCTGCCAAGCGTGAGCGACCCGCCGATGCTTCCGTGCCCGGAGAAGGTTGCCCCATCGGTCACGGTAACCGCAGTATTTCCTAGGCTTCCGTTGAGCGTGACGTTCGCGTTGGTGATCGTCGTCGTGCCGGTGTAGGTGCTGGCCCCATTCAGTGTCAGCGTGCTGGCACTACCAGTCACTCCAAGGGCGAGATTCTGGCTACCGCCGGATTCCATGATCGCCCCGTTGATAATACCGCTGCTGGAATACGCCGAAATCGTGGTCGCGCCGGTCAAAGCAATGTTTCCATTGATCGTCGCGCCTAGCAACCGCATCGCTCCCAGGCGTCCCGCCGTCTCCAACCACCCTGTGCCCGCGAGTGTGAAGTTATTCGTGAAGGTGCCGCCGGTCAGGTAATACTGGCCACCGTTCGTAGCTGCCAGCGAAGCCGTCCCGATCACCGAGGAGCCGCTTAGAATGATTCGGGCATTATTTGCGGTCACGCTCCCAGTCAGTCCGGCATTATTTCCCGACAGCGTGTAGCTGGATTGCGAGCTTACTCCCGTTCCATTGAACACGAGGGAGCCGCTCCCACTCAGATTGTTAGCGATCGTCAGCCCATTGTCCGATCGCAGAAAGGCCAAAGTGCCCGACGCTCCTACCGTCACCGGACCACTTCCGAGCGAACCCACCGCGGTTCCAGATCCGATCTGCAGCGTCCCGCCGTTCACGGTTGTCGTGCCTGAATAGGTATTCGCCCCGGTAAAAATCAACGTACCCGGCCCACTCTTGCTGAACGCGCCAGTCCCGCTCACGATGCCAGATGCCGTAAGCGAACTCCCGGCATTCGTCACCTCCACGATTCCGCCGCCTGGATTCAGTGTGAGAGCCCGATTGGTCGATGCAGTCAGCCCGGTGTACTGGAGATCGCCAGTATTAACAGAATCGCCGAGACTGATCGCCGTTCCCGAGCCAAGCGCGCTATTTGTCCCTCCATTTGCCAGCGTCCCAACGCTGACGACACCTTTCGAAATCGAAACGGCCCCCGTGAAACTATTCGTGTTCGCAATGGTGAGCGTGCCATTGCCTAACTTCGTAATACCGGTCGCGCCGCCGATGCTTCCAGTTCCGCCAAAGGTGTAAGCAGTCGCGGAATTGTTTACCGTCAGTGAGTTCGGCAGCAGAGCGCCCGTGATGGCGATCGCCGGAGAGTTCGAGCCGCCATCGGCGAAAGTCACATCGTCCCCGTCATAATACTTGTCGCGAGAGCCGCCATTCAGGAAATTCGAAGTCGTCGCCAAATCCCACGCATTCGCGGTGCCATCGCCCGCCCATGTGAGACTAGCCGAACTCCCGGCCACAGTAAGGATCACACTGCCGTTGGTGCTTCCGGTCGTCCCGAGCGTGAAGGTCTGCCGTGTTGTCCCGGCCAATGATCCGGCAAGTGCCAGATTCGACAAGCCGCCAGTCAGGGATCCCGAATAGTTGAAAAGCGTGTAAGTGCCGCTTGCGAGCGCACCATTCAATTTGCTGACCACGATCGAGGTCGTCCCGTTGAGCGTGAGATTTCCCACGGATACGAGATCATTGACGCCAGATCCAGCAGTCGGGACGTTGCCAAGATCGAAATTGACAGCACCGCCATTGAGGGCAAGGCCGCCATTGATCGTAAAGGTGCCGGCCGCACCCGCGCCCCCTGGATTGATGCTGCCAGTGCTCGTTAGGTTGCCGGTCATATTCACTGGCGAGCTTGAACCGCCGCCACCATTCAAGACAGAACCGCTATTCAACGTCGCATTTCCATTCAGCAATCCACCTGCAGCCACCGTCAGCGATTGGCCGGACGCCAGAGCATAGTTGCTGGTCAGTCCGCTGACATCAAAAGTGCCACCGGAAGCCACCGTGATGCTGCCGCTCGATAGGCCTGCGGTGCCACTCAAAGCCAACGTTCCCGCATTGATGGACACCGTTCCCACCGTGTTCGTAGCGCCATTGAGCTGAAGGGTACCCGCTCCGGTCTTGACCAATGTGCCTGTGGCCGATCCGCCTCCGCCAGTTCCTGTGTCGATGAGTCCACCGCTCACGATCGTCAGGTCGGGTGCAGCGCTTCCGGTAACATCCGCCACGTTGAATGTGTGGCTGCCAGTTATTCCGATCCCGTGCGCCATATTGATCGTCCCCGCAGCAGTCCCGCTCACCGTCAGAGTGCCGTTGAGAACAACATCGTATCCCTGATAGCTTCCCACATTGGCCGCAGTCGTGAACGCGCCACCCGCCGTAAAGTTGAGGTTACGAACGTGCTCACCGGTATTCGCGCCCGCCGTCGCATTGGTGCTCAGGTAAGTCCCGCCAGCCAGCGTGACATCGATTGCCGAAGTACCTTGAGGCGTCGCATTCGTGTTATCGATCTGCAGGGTTCCGCCGCTATTGACGACCACAGAGGCATTCGCCACCAGCGCCGTCCCCGCTGAAATCGGCGCCAGCTCCAGCGTTCCGTTATTCACGGTGGTCGTACCCGTGTAAGTATTCGCTGCGGTCAGCTTCATCAGGCCCGGACCATTCTTTACGATGCCATAGGTGCTCGCAGCTCCGGTGATCACGGCGCTTACCAACAAATCAGTCGCGGCAGGCCCGTCCGCCACCACAAAGTTGCCCTGAGTGTTCGTATTCGCCTCCCGAAGATTGACCCTTCCCGCCACGACCGAAGTCGTCGCACTGGCCAGCGAGTTGATCGTGAAATTGTTCCCCATCGAGAACAGCGCGGTGGTCGTCGCGCTGCTCGTTCCGTTGTTCGATTCCAGCGTACCACCTGTGAGATTAACCGTCAGCCCCCACCCCTGGTCGCCGGCCGCAGTCGTATTGAACGTGCCGCCATTGATATTGAGCGTGGTGACCTGGTTCGTTCCGCCTCCGTACCCCAGACCATTTGCGACCGTCTCAGTCACCGTGGCCCCGGAATTGATCGTCAGTGTGCCACGCAGATTTCCGCCGCTCCCGCCGCCGCCAGTCATGACCAACGACCCTGCATTGACCGTCGTGCCGCCCGTATAAGTCTGCCCTGAGGAAAGCGTCAATGTTCCCGCTCCCGTCTTCGTCATGGCGCCAGCTCCGCTGATGACTCCCGCATAACTCTGAGCGGCGGGATTTGCAAAGGTGAGCGTCGCCCCGGCGCTGTCCGTGATATTCCCGGCCACGGAGCCATTCGTGGAAACCCCATCGCCCAACTGCAGTGTTCCGGCACTAATCGTTGTAACACCAGTGTAACTATTCGCCGCGGTCAACGTGAGGGCGCCCGCTCCAGCCTTGGTCAATGTCGTTCCTGCAAGCACCGACGCGATCGTGGCATCGACATTCGTCGTGATCGTCGGTGTCGTCCCGCCAAGAATAAGGACATTACCCGTGATCGTGTAATTGCTCACCGTGCTGCTCGAGTTAAACGTGAGGCCACCCACATTGATTCCCGCAGCAAGGGTCACGGACACAGCTGTTGCGCCACCGGTGCCGCCGTCACCAAATACCGCAATATCGTTATTTCCATTGGCCCAAGCATTGTCCGCGCTTCCATTCCCCCAATTGGTGGAGATCAGATCCCATGCCCCGCCACCATCGATAGTGCCATCTCCGAAGATGCCATCACTATCCCAACTCACAGTTGCGGCACTAACGTGAGGAGCGGCAAGGAAAGCAGCGAGAACAAGGCTCGAGATCGACGAGGCAAGGATGGGGCTTTTCATGAGGAGGGCGTTTCGCGGGCAAGCCTTTAGGCGTAAACCGCCCACCCGTCATGTAGGCAAAACTGTATATATCCCCTCAGTAATAGCCGTGCCCAGGCAGACTATTACCCTCTGCACCGACGAGATCACTCAACTCACTCCGCGCAAATATTTCGCAACCGCCTGGCCGCGGGATTGGACATGCAGCTTCTTGTAAATGCGCGCGACGTGCACGTGGACCGTGCCGTAAGCGATATTGAGCTTGTCGGCGATTTCCTTGTACGCGAACCCGTGGGACAGGAATTCCAGGACTTCCATCTCACGCGCTGAAAGCTTCTCGACCGCAGCTGGAGCGGCCGACGGCGTTTGCTGGATCGACTGCACAACCTGACGCGCGATGAAGCTGCTCATCGGAGCGCCGCCCATGGTCACGTCCCGCACAGCCGCGAGGAATTCCGCAGCCCGCATCGGCTTGAGCAGATAGCCGCTCGCTCCGCTGGAGAGCGCGTTGAAGATCACCTCGGAATCATTCCTCACCGTAAGCATCAGGATCTGCACGCCCGGCAACTTCCCGGAGAGCGCGCGAACACAGGCAACGCCATCCATTCCGGGCAGATTCACATCCATCACCACGACCTTCGGCTGCAACGCCGGAAGCGTTTCGACGGCCTCCTCGCCTGACCCGTACGCGCCCACACACCGGATGCCCTCTTCGGATTTCAAAATCTCGAGGAGTTGGCGTCGAATGCGAGCGTCGTCCTCAACCAGGGCGACGGTGATGAGAGTAGAAGCAGATTCCTTTTTTGCCATGGGCCAATGGGAAAACGCGGCACCCTTGAGCTTAAGCTCAAGGTCGGATAGCGCGCAATCCTCGACAGGGTACATCAGCATACCATAGAAGCGCCGCAATCGCGTCGACAGTAGGCAATACTGTCTATGCCGTGGTGACCATCACGTGCAGCCAAGCTTATCGAGCGGAATGGCGAACCCAATCGCCGTTCCTTGCCCAGGCGCGCTTCGCAAGGACACGGTGCCTCCGATCTCCGCGAGTCGGGATCGCATGTTAGCGAGCCCATCCGCCCCATTCTCGCTCGGGGCAGCTGTGTCAAAGCCACAGCCGTCATCCTTTACGGATAGCCGGAAAATGCCATCCACGATCTCGAGTTCCACGGCCATCTCCTTTGCTCCGGAGTGCTTGGCAGCGTTGTTTAACGCTTCCTTCACGGCGAGATACAGATGGTGACGGACGGGTGCCGAGAGCGGCGCGTCAGAGAGGGAATTCGGCACGCTGACACGGCAGGTAAGCCCGGCGTGATGCGCGAAGGTTTGGGCGAACTCGGTAAGATGAGCAACGAAGGAACGGACCCTGTCATTCGCGGGATTCGCGGCCCACACGATTTCATCGAGCGCCCTCGCGCTGTTTTGAGCAGAAGTAAAAATGTGATCTAGCTGGCTGCGGGCACGCTCCGGATCACCAAGGCTCGACTGCGCCAGTTCGCTGAGAAGAGCCATTTCGGTGAGCGATCCTCCGAGATCGTCGTGCAGGTCACGCGCAATCCGGGCCCGCTCTCCATCAATCGCGCGTTGCCGCTCCAGCACAGCCAGTTTCCGCGCGGCCCGCCGACGATCAATCGCATGCACCACCGCCGCGATTGCAATTCCCATCGCCAGCGCGCACGCCGCGTAGAACCATTTCTCCTGCCAGAAGTGAGGCTGTAATAGAAAGCCGAGCTTGGCCGTTTGTTCACTAATATCCTTGCGTGATGAATCAATGGCGATTTCGAGCTGATACTCGCCCGGCGGGAGATGATTGAAATTGATTGACCGCTGCGTGCCCACTTTGTGCCAGGCTTCATCGAGGCCGGACAGACGATAGCGAAACTGCAATCGCCCCTGCCCCACGAGATCCGGAGCTGTATAA